>Ga0116143_10005440_pt1 | contig 11486 bp, 9 predicted proteins | sample AD_UKC034_MetaG_FD_89745 | JGI IMG/M metagenome (GOLD analysis project Ga0116143, IMG submission 89745) | Active sludge microbial communities of municipal wastewater-treating anaerobic digesters from USA - AD_UKC034_MetaG | ecosystem: Engineered > Bioreactor > Anaerobic > Digestate | place: USA...
CCGTCATACGATTACTGCCTGAAATGCTCGCACATCTTCAACCTCCTCGACGCCCGCGGCGCCATCAGCGTCACGGAGCGGGCAAACTACATAGCGAGGGTGAGGAACCTCGCGAAGATGAGCGCAGAATTATATATTCAGAAACGTGAGGAGCTTGGATACCCACTCTTAAGAAAGTGAAACGTGAAAAGTGAAACGTGAAAAGTTAGACAAACCAACATTACACAATACAACATTCAAGAGCCAATATCCCGCACCCCGGCGACACGCAGGCAGTCACGCCGAACGCCCAACGCCGAACGCTGCACTTGCACCGCGAGGCGCGATATGAAGACGCTGCTATTGGAGATCGGCACGGAAGAGATACCGGCGCGTTTTACAGAGCCGGAGAAGGAGGGGCTCCTTAAGCTTCTCCGGGACGGCTTTGCGTCCGTTAGGCTGTCCTTCGGCGATATCGACATCCAGACGACACCGCGGCGTATCACGGCCATCGTGGCGGACGTTGCGGAGAAACAGGAAGAGGTCACCACGATAAAATTCGGCCCGCCGCTGAATCGGGCCTATGACGGATCGGGCAGCCCAACGAAGGCAGCCACGGGCTTCGCGAGATCGCAGGGCGTTTCCGTTGAGGATCTGAAAAAGGGCGTCAAGGACGGCGTCGAGTTCATCACCGTCGAAAAGCTGGAGACAGGGAGGCAGGCCATCGAGATACTCCCGGACCTCCTCCAGGACATCATCGCGAAGATCCCCTTCCAGAAGAAGATGCGCTGGGGCGCGGAGAGCTTTGAGTTTGCCAGGCCCATCCAGTGGCTCCTGGCGCTTTTCGGGGACTGGCCTTTACAGCTTTCCATTGCTGACGTAAAGAGCGGGACCATCACCTACGGCCACAGGTTCCTGTCAAACGGGCCCATTGAGATCAAAGACCCGTCGGAGTATTTTGAGAAGCTGAAGGCCGGATATATCATCGTCAACGAGGCAGAGAGGATGAAGACGATCCTCGAAGGCATCGACAGGATCGAAAAAGAGACGAACGGCAGGGCGATACGCGACGGGGAGCTGATCAAGGAGATCCTCTATATCACCGAATACCCTTATCCGCTCCGGGGCGCCTTCGATGAAGCATTCCTCACCATCCCGAAGGAAGTGCTGGTAAACGTCATGAAGAGCCACCAGCGCTACATCCCCATTGAGGGAGAAGACGGCAGGCTCATGCCCTATTTCATATTCTTCGCCAATACGGTCCCGAAGGATGACGCGAACGTCGTCAGGGGCAACGAAAAGGTGCTCAGGGCGCGGCTCGCCGACGCGCAGTTCTTCTTCGAGGAAGACAGGAAGGTAAAGCTTTTTGACCGGTACGAGCGCCTCTCCTCCATCGTGTTCCATGTGAAGCTGGGGACGCTGAAGGAAAAGACCGAAAGGGTCATGGCTATTGCGCGTTATATCAGCGCATCGTTGAATGCCGGGAGCGCAGACAAGATCGAGCAGGCCGCCAGGATCATGAAGGCAGACCTCCTCACCCACATGGTCGGGGAATTCCCTGAGCTTCAGGGCACCATGGGCAGGATCTACGCAGCCATTGAGGGAGAGGATGAAGACGTGGCGCAGGCAATAGAGGAACATTACCTGCCGACGGGAGGGAACGGAAGCCTTCCCGCAACCATACCCGGCGCGGTCGTCGGCATCGCCGACAAGATCGACTCCCTCGTATCCTTCTTCTCTGTGGGCATAACGCCGACGGGCAACCTGGACCCATTCGCCTTGCGAAGACAGTCGCTCGGCGTCATCAAGATCGCCATCGACAAGGGCTTCCACGTTCCCCTCGAAGACCTCATCAGGACCGCCTACGAAAGCGGAAAGGATATCGGCAAGAGGCTCTCCTTCGAAGAGACGAAGGCATCGCTTCTTGACTTTGTTGCCACGCGCTTCAAGTTCGCAATGATCGACGAGAACCACAACCAGGACTTTGTGGAGGGCGTCCTTCCTTTTGTGGCGCAGGACATCTACGACGGCCACCTCAGGCTCCTCGCCCTCGAGACCCAGAGATCCATAGAGGACTTTGAAAGGCTCATGGTGGGCTTCAGGCGCGTCTACAATATCACAAAGCAGCTAAGCGGCGAGATGGAGGTCAACCGGGGTCTCTTCAGCCTCAAGGAGGAGGAAGAGCTTCACGGCCTCTACGAGACAAAGAAGGGCGAGTTCTTCGCCCTCATGAACGACGGGCAGTATGACCGCTCCCTTGCCGTGCTGGTAAGCTTCAAGGAGACCATCGACAATTTTTTCGACAAGGTCTTTGTCATGGACAAGGACGAGTCTGTCAGGGATAACCGGCTGGCGCTCCTTAAAAAGATAAAAGATATGTTCTTAACATTTGCAGATTTTTCCAAAATCCGGATTGAAGGAGGAGGGTAAGATGGGAAAAACAAAATATGTGTACTTCTTTGGCGGCAAGAAGGCAGAAGGCAGCGCCGGGTTAAAGAACCTGCTCGGCGGCAAGGGCTCGGGGCTCGCGGATATGGTCAACCTCGGCATCCCGGTCCCTCCGGGCTTTACCATCACAACAGAGGTATGCACGCTTTTCTATGAGAACGGGATGAAGTACCCGGCAGGCCTGAAAGAAGAGGTCATAGAGAGCGTGAAAAAGGTTGAGGCGATCATGGGCGCGAAGTTCGGCGACCCCGCCAACCCCCTTCTCTTCTCGGTACGCTCCGGCGCGCGGGTAAGCATGCCGGGCATGATGGATACGGTCCTCAACCTCGGCCTCAACGAAAAGACCGTTGATGGCCTTGCGAAGCTGACCAAGAACGAGCGCTTTGCGTACGACTGCTACCGCCGTTTCGTCCAGATGTACGGGGATGTCGTGCTCGGGCTGAAGCCGGTGAGCAAGGAAGAGCAGGACCCCTTTGAGGTGATCATCGAGGCAAAGAAGAAGGAAAGAAAGATAAAATACGACACGGAGCTCACCGTCGATGACCTTAAAGACCTCATTAAGCGTTTCAAGGCAGCGATCAAAAAGAGTCTCGGCGCCACGTTTCCCGAAGACCCCTACGAGCAGTTGTGGGGCTCGATCGGCGCCGTGTTCCAGTCGTGGAACAACGACAGGGCCATCGCATACCGCGAACTGAACAATATCCCCGGCGATTGGGGCACGGCGGTCAACGTCCAGTGCATGGTGTTCGGGAACATGGGCGAGGACTGCGGAACGGGAGTGGCCTTCACGAGGAATCCCGCAACAGGGGAAAATGCATTTTATGGGGAATACCTCCTCAACGCCCAGGGCGAGGATGTCGTGGCAGGGATCAGGACGCCGCTGCCCATTAATAAAAGACAGAAAACAGACAAATCTGTCAGGTCCCTCGAAGAGGTCTGGCCTGATATCTACGACGAGATCATCAGGATCAGGGGGACCCTGGAAAAGAATTACAGGGACATGCAGGACGTAGAATTTACCATACAGAATAAGAAGCTCTGGATGCTCCAGACAAGGAACGGAAAGAGGACGGCATTCGCTGCCTTCAAGATCGCCGTCGATATGGTGAAGGAAGGCCTCATCAGCAAAGAGGACGCCCTCATGAGGATCGAGCCTGAGCAGCTTAACCAGCTCCTGCGCCCCATCTTCGACCCGAAGGAAAAAGACAAATCGATCAAGGCAGGCAACCTTGTGGCAAAAGGCCTCAACGCAGGCCCCGGCGCAGCGACGGGGAAGGTAGTCTACAACGCTGAGGATGCGGAAAGCTGGGCAGGCCGAGGCGAAAAGGTGATCCTTGTAAGGATAGAGACATCGCCGGAGGATATCCGCGGGATGAACGCCGCACAGGGCATCCTTACATCAAGGGGCGGCATGACGAGCCATGCGGCTCTTGTGGCCCGGCAGATGGGAAAGGTATGCGTGGCGGGATGCGGCGACCTCGACATCGACTACAAGAAGAAGACGATCAAGGTAAAGGGCAAAACGATCAAGGAAGGCGGGTATATCTCCATCGACGGGACCACCGGAGAGGTATTCGCAGGGGAGATGAAGACGATACCCTCGGAGATCCTGAGGGTCCTCATAGACAAGACGCTTAAACCTGAAAAATCGCAGATCTACAAGGACTTTGCCCTTCTCATGAAGTGGGCAGACGAGTTCAGGAGGCTCGGGATCAGGACAAACGCCGACCAGCCCGACCAGGCCGCCGTTGCCGTCGGCTTCGGGGCAGAGGGGATAGGGCTTTGCAGGACCGAGCACATGTTCTTTGAAGGCAACAGGATCGACGCTGTCCGCGAGATGATCGTTGCCGATGACCTTGCCGGCAGGGTAAAGGCGCTGAAGAAGCTCCTCCCCATGCAGAAAAAGGACTTCACCGGCATCTTCAAGGTAATGCGCGGGCTTCCGGTTACCATCCGCACCCTTGACCCGCCTTTGCATGAGTTCCTTCCCCACACAGAAAAGGAGATGAAGGACCTGGCAAAGAAGATGGGCATCCCCTACGAAAAGGTCCTTGCCAAGGTGCAGAGCCTCCATGAGGCAAACCCAATGCTGGGCCACAGGGGCTGCAGGCTCGGGATCGTTTACCCGGAGATCACGGAGATGCAGGCGCGGGCCATCTTCGAGGCTGCCTGCGAGGTCAAGAAGAAGGGCATCGATGTAAAGCCCGAGGTCATGATACCGCTTGTCGGCACCATCGCCGAGCTTGCCCTCCAGAAAAGGGTTGTGGAAAAGGCAGCAAAAGAGGTCCTTGCAAAATACAAGGCCTCCATCGACTACAAGATCGGAACGATGATAGAGATACCAAGGGCGGCCATCACCGCAGACGAGATAGCGCAAGAGGCCGAGTTCTTCTCTTTCGGGACGAACGACCTTACCCAGACGGCACTCGGCATGAGCCGCGACGACGCGGGAAGTTCCTCCGCTACTATGTCGAACACGAGATATATTCCTATGACCCGTTCCAGAGGATCGATGAAGGCGGCGTGGGCAAGCTGATGCAGATAGGCGTTGAGCTCGGAAGGAAGACGAGGAAGAACCTCAAGATAGGCATCTGCGGGGAGCATGGCGGCGAGCCGAATTCCGTCGAGTTCTGCCACAAGATAGGGCTCGATTACGTCAGCTGCTCGCCGTACAGGGTGACAGTCGCGAAACTCGCGGCAGCCAGGGCGGCGGTAAAAGACAGGAGAGCGAAAAAATAGGCCGGATATAAGAAGCAGTATATCGCAGTTCGTATATCGTATATAGTGAACTGCAAAAGGACCTGGAACAGCTTACAACCGGATGTCCTACGCTTCGAGCTTGAATTCGCCGACCGTTGTTTGGAGATTTATTGACAATCTCGACAGCTCTGCCGCGGCCTGCGTTGTATGGCTCGAGCTCTTTGAGGTTTCCCTCGAAGCCGATGCGATCTGCCCTATATCCTTGGTTATTTCCTCGGATGTCGTCGACATCTCCTCTGTGGCCGATGCGATCTGCTGAACCATGAGCTGCAGCTCATCTGCCTTTTCAACGATATTCTTCAGCGCCTCGCCCGCATGGGCTGAAAGCTCCACGCCGACAGTGACCTTGCCCGAGGCGTTCTCCATAGAATCCACCGCCTTGAACACCTCTTCCTGTATCGTCTTTATCATGGCGCTGATCTCCGAGGTGGCATTGGCAGTTCTTTCTGCAAGCTTCCGCACCTCGTCTGCCACAACCGCAAAACCTCGCCCCTGCTCTCCCGCACGGGCCGCCTCGATCGCCGCATTCAGCGCGAGAAGGTTCGTCTGGTCGGCGATGTCGCCGATAACATCTACGATCTCCCCGATCTGCCTGGAGCGGTCACCGAGGGACCGTACGAACTCTGAAGACGCATCAACCGTTTCGGCGATCTCTTTAACCTCCATAACCGATTTGTCCACAATGCCCTGCCCGTCTTTTGCAACTGCCAGGGTTACCTGCGCCGCGCCGGCGATACTGTTCACGTTCTGCGCGATATCCATTATCGTCTGAGACATTTCTTCCGCGGCGGTAGCTACCTGGGAAGACCTCTGCTCCTGTTCCGTCGAAAGCGTTGACATCTGCACGGCATTTTGGTTGAGCTTTTGACCGGCCGAGGCGACGTTGCCCGACGCCTGCTGCACGTCCGCCACGACACTTCTCCACTTTTCTATCATGTTCTTCATAGCAGAAAGCAGTTGCCCTATCTCATCATTCCGCTGTGTTTCGATCCGGATGCTCAGGTCGCCTTCGGCGAGGCTGCTTGCGACAGGGATAAGCTGCTTGAGCGGGCCCATTATCTTCCTTATGAAACCGAAGAGGAAAAAATTGATAGCAACGATGAGGCAAGCGGCAATGATGCTGATTATGAGGATGATGCGATTAAAGGTTGCAAAATAATCACTCTTTGGCAATGCCACGCCGATGGCGCCGATGACCTTGCCTTCCTTGTCTTTGATCGGGTCATAGGCGGAAAAAAACGGCCTTCCGTTTAAAATGACTTCGTCCCGGTACGCCTGGCCTTTTTTCATAACCGTATCATAAGCGGGGCCCTGTAATTTGGACCCGAGGGCACGGCTTCCATCGGGATTGAGAAGGCTTGTTGATGCGCGAACATCCTTCATGAAGATCGTTGCGACCCCGCCGAACAGGTTCTTTACCTGGTCGACAATAACAACGTCATCGTTTAACGCATAAAAGCTTATCAGCAGCTTATCGCTTTCAATCCTTATGTTTGCAGATCTCATCTTATCTTCGAGCCGTGCGTTCGGCGAGAGGCTTGTATCCTTTGTCAGGAGAAGCTCCCAGAAGACCTTAAGCCTGTTGTCAAGCGTAACCTGCGCCTGCTTTACAAGGTCGCTTCGCACCTGCCACAGACAGGCAAAGGCCGTGATGGCGATGCAGGAAACAACAAGCAAAGACCCCAATAAAGTAAACTTTTTTGTCATGGTGAAATTTTTAAAAGACATAACGTTCCCCCGTATGATTTTTGCTTCATCGAAACGCATGAAAAACGCTTTTTCGCCTCTTCTCTAAAGTATTATCGTTCGATCAAGGAAAAGGTTTAGCATTTTGCTCTCTTTATGGAAAAATATACAGAGAGGTGCTACAATGCTCTCATGGAAATAGAGGGCAAAAAGGTTTTGCTGCACATATGCTGCGCACCGTGCAGCATATATACGATAAAGCATCTAAGAAACGAAGGCGCACAGGTGTCAGGGTTCTTTTACAATCCCAACATCCACCCTTATACGGAATTCCAGAGGAGGCTGGAGACGCTTAATCATTATGCAAAGATAGCGCTCATACCTCTTTCTGTCGATAGTTCGTACGACCTCGAGGCATTTCTCATGGGCGCCCTCGAACACGGCAAGGACCGTTGCCTCTTCTGCTACAGGATGAGGCTTGAGAAAACCTTTCTGAAAGGCGTAGAGGCAGGCGCGGAGGCAATCACCACAACCCTTCTTTACAGCAAATACCAGCGGCACGATGACATAAAGGCCATCGGCGAGGGATTGGCCGGGACATACGGCATACCCTTCCTCTACAGGGATTTTCGTGAAGGCTGGAAATACGGCATAGAGGAATCAAAGAAGATCAACATGTACAGGCAGCAGTACTGCGGCTGCATCTTCAGCGAAAAGGAGCGTTATGGAGGCGGATAATGCCTGCTATGGGTAAGGTATTCATCATCCTCGGCGTCCTTTTTATTGTAATAGGGCTTGCCTTTACCTTCGGCGACAAGGTCCCTTTTCTCGGAAAGCTGCCAGGAGATATTTATATCAAAAGAGAGCGGTTCAGCTTCTATTTCCCCCTCACTACAAGCATCCTTATCAGCATAGTCCTGACCATCCTTTTCTCCATCTTCAGGAAATAACGGTAACCGCTATGAGATCGCAAAAACCAAAGGCAGTCGTCTTGCTGAGCGGAGGGCTTGATTCCACGACGACGCTCGCCATCGCCCGGCAGCAGGGATATGAGACATACGCCATCACCTTCCGCTACGGCCAGCGCCACGGGGCAGAGGTCGCGGCTGCGGAACGGGTGGCCGCCCGTCTCAATGTTGCGCGGCATATTACCATAGATATCGACCTCAGGCTCTTCGGGGGCTCTGCGCTGACCGGCGACATCCCTGTCCCGAAAGGCCGCGCAGGCGGAGAGATCCCTCATGATATACCGGTTACCTACGTCCCCGCGCGCAACACCATCTTTCTCTCCCTTGCGCTTGCCTGGGCGGAGACCCTGGGGGCCCGCGACATCTTTATAGGCGTAAATGCCCTCGACTACAGCGGTTATCCTGACTGCAGGCCGGAATATATCGAGGCCTTCGGGAAGATGGCGAACCTCGCCACGAAGGCCGGCGTCAACGGCGCACCTTTTGCCATCCACGCTCCGCTCATCAACATGACCAAGGCAGAGATCATCAGGAAGGGCAGGGAGCTGGGGGTCGATTTTTCAATGACCAGCACCTGCTACGACCCCTTGCCGGACGGCAGGCCGTGCGGACAATGCGATGCCTGCATCCTGCGGCAGAAAGGCTTCGCCGAGAGCGGCCTTGAAGACCCTCTGTTGCACAAAAAGGGCGGGGAGCATTCATAGTGGCCTACCGGGTGAAAGAGATATATTATACCCTCCAGGGAGAAGGCCTGCACACGGGGAGGCCCGCTATCTTCTGCCGGTTTTCCGGGTGCAACCTCGCCTGCGAATTCTGCGATACCGATTTCAAGGGCACTGACGGCCCCGGGGGCGGCGTCTTCAAAAACCCCGAAAAGCTGGCGGTTGCTGTTGCAAATATGTTCCCCGGCCCGGGCGCCCATCCCTTCCTCGCTTTTGTCGTATGCACGGGAGGCGAGCCGGCGCTCCAGATAGACGAGGCCCTTGTTGCCGCCTTCCATAACCACGGCCTCGAGGTCGGAATAGAGACCAACGGCACGCTACCTTTGCCGGGAGGCATAGACTGGGTCGCCGTGAGCCCCAAGGCCGGCACTGAACTTGTCGTCAGGTCCGGCGATGAGCTGAAGCTTGTCTTTCCACAGGAAGGCGCCGAGCCGGAACGGTTCGAGCACCTGAATTTCAAATATTTCTTTCTCCAGCCCATGAGCGGGGCCGACGTAAAGGCCAATACGCAAAAGGCTGTGGAATACTGTCTTGCCAACCCGAGGTGGAGGCTTAGCCTGCAGACGCACAAGCTGCTCGGGATACCATAGCGGCACGCAATCCTGTTTACAAAATCCCCGCCTTCTGTTACCATCAGTATTATGTACGTCATCATTGCCGTACTGTTCATATTTCTTGTTGGCCCCCTACATGCCACCGTAAGGCCGGATGACTGCTTCGAATGCCACGATGCCTTCAAAAAATACAACCACGGCAAGGCAGCCTGTACAGACTGCCACAAGGATACCGCTTCTCTCCCGCACCAGGAAAAGCTTGCAAAACCATTGTGCGCGGAGTGCCATAAGGAGACCTCTGCCCTATACGCAAAAAGCATCCACAGCGCCGGAGGCCTCTCCTGCAAGGAATGCCACGCCGTCCATTTTCTCGATAAGGGCACAAAAAACTGCCTTTCGTGCCATAAGGGGATCGCGCACGGGTCAATACCGTCCAAAGAAAAGCACCTGGCGAGCATGGGATGCGCCGTATGCCACGGAAAGATAAAAAAAGGGTCGGCCACGGCCCAGCTTCGCGTATACGTCCGCAAGGGCGGTGCGATCGGGAAGGAGACGATAGATCCCGACAAAAACAGCGTTGTCGATCAGGCAGAATCGGACCGCTTCCTCGCATACCTGGAGCAGAACTATAAGGATCTATATACAATAAGCAGGTCGTACTCTGCGGCCGGCGATGCCCACGGTGTCACCAAAAAACCCCTTCAGTGCGATGGATGCCATGGCGACGGAAGCATCTTCAGGGAAGCGCGCCTCAGGTTGTCAGGGGTCTCGTCATACACGTTCCGCGCCGACCCGAAGATCCTCATCCCTGAACTGCCTTCCATCAAAGAATATAAGGCAACGGTCCACGGGAAAAAAGGGATTGCCTGCTTTGATTGTCATATCTCCCAGGAGCGGATCAGCGACAACACCTGCCTGAAATGCCACAAAGAGGTTTACGGGGTTTACAAAAACTCTGTTCATACAAAAAAGGGCGCCGCGCTGTGTACCGATTGTCATAATCCCCACAGCATAACCGCATACCGGGAATATAACGCAAAGCAGAGGATCGATGTCTGTGCCCGGTGCCATAAGGACTACGTGGATAAACATGCCTGGCTGCCGCATACCCGCCTCCACTTCAACTACCTCGAATGTTCCACCTGCCACAGCCCTGAATCACAAAAGAGCATTGTCTTTTACCTCGGCAAACGGTCAGGCGGCAAGAAACAGGCCTTAACGTACAGGGATATCAGGGACGCATACGGCGGCCACGCAGATCTCAAGAACATCATTGATGCAGACGGTGACAACGCGGTAATATCCAGGGAGCTGTCGGACTTCTTCCTCGCTTTGCAGAAAAAATTCCAGGAGGAGCTTTTCGTCGGCGGCTCGATCATCGTGACAAAGGTCCACCACGACTACTCTGAAAAAGGCACAAAGCGCAAGGTATGCACAACATGCCACTCGCATAACGCCCCGTTCTACGACTCCATGTACCTTATCCTGCCCGACGCAGAGGATCATCTCTATATTCCCGTTAAAGGCACCATACTCGGGGCCGCGCCCATCTCTGTCTTCACCGACCTGAGCCTTCTCGGCGAAGAAAGGGTAAACCTCGAAGATATCAGGATGCTGCTCGGCTTCAGCGGTAAAGACCGGACCGGTCAGGTGCAGGAGCTTGGGTTCAAGTGGATAGACATCCTTGGCATTGCTCTTTTTGCGGTCATTCTTATATTCATTATGCTCCATATAATCGGGAGGATATTTCTGAAACGATGAAAAAGATATACCTCCACCCGCTGCCTGTCCGCATATGGCACTGGGCAAACGCCTTCCTCATCATCATGCTCATGCTTACCGGAATACACTTGAGGATCCCCGACATTACCAGCTTCCCGCAATACGGGACTACCGTGGCGCTTCACAAATATCTCGGATACCTTCTTGCCCTGTCTTTCCTCTTCTGGCTCTTCTACTATCTTTTCACAAAAGGACTGGGAAAACACTACATAATCAATATTGTTGACCTCAAAGGTATCCCAAAACAGGCGCTCTACTATCTCTGCACCTATTTTACACAAGGAAAGCCTCCTTTTACCCCGACGCCCGGCGCAAAGTTCAACCCCCTCCAGAAGCTGGCGTACTCATCGGTCATGTTCCTGCTCATGCCGGTCATCATCATAACGGGCATACTCTTCAGCGACATCCTTTTCTTCTTCCGGTATATCGATATGGTCGGCGGCTTAAGGGTGCTTGACGCGATCCACGTCATAACAGGCTACTGCTTCCTGCTTTACCTCATCGTCCATATCTACATGTCGTCGCTCGGCAAAGGCATCACCACCTATGTTCGATCAATGATCACGGGATACGCCGAAGAACCCGAC
>Ga0116143_10005442_pt1 | contig 11480 bp, 9 predicted proteins | sample AD_UKC034_MetaG_FD_89745 | JGI IMG/M metagenome (GOLD analysis project Ga0116143, IMG submission 89745) | Active sludge microbial communities of municipal wastewater-treating anaerobic digesters from USA - AD_UKC034_MetaG | ecosystem: Engineered > Bioreactor > Anaerobic > Digestate | place: USA...
CACGAGGTGTCCCTGCGGCCCGCGCGGAAGTCCCCCACGATCCGCGCAACGGCCTGCGGATCGAAGATCCCCTGGCGGCGAATCCGGTCCGGCCCGAGCGTCTCGTCGATCAGCCCGCCCAGCTCGCCGCGCAGCCAGGCCGAGACGGGCATCTCGAAGCCCCACTTGGGACGGTTGCGGAGCACGGGCGGCAACAGGTCCCTGAAGGTCTCCCGGAGGATGACCTTGCCCCGGCCGTTGCGCAGCTTCCGAGCCCCGCCGATGGAGAAGGCCAGCTCGCAGACCCGCCGGTCGAGAAACGGCACCCGGACCTCCAGGGAGTTGAGCATGCTCATGTGGTCGACCTTCCTGAGCATGTCGCCGGGCAGCGACTCCTTCAAGTCGGCCCAGAGCATCCGGTTGACGGCGTCGTCGTCGCGCTCCCGGAGCCGCTCGCGGAGGATCTCCCCGCCCAGCGTGAAATCCACCCCGGGCCGCATCTGCAGGAGTTCCTCGCGGGCGCCGCGGTCGAAGATCTCGTTCCACGCGAGGAACCGCCGCTCGAAGGGAAGCCCCGCCCCCCGGATGAATTTCTTGACCCGGCGGGCGTAGTCGGTGAGCAGCGTCTGCCGGGAATCGGGCAGCAGCGCGGCCAGGGACTCGATGAGGCCCCGGCGCACCATGCCGGGGATTAGCCGATAGAGCGAGGCCCAGCGCTCGCCCGCGTACATGCGGTAGCCGGCGAAGAGCTCGTCGCCCCCGTCGCCCGAGAGGGCCACCTTGACGCTTCTCGCCGTCTCGCGGGACACGATATAGGTGGGCAGCGCCGAGGAGTCGGCGAAGGGCTCGTCGAAGGATCCGAGGACCGCCGGGACGGCCCCGACGACGTCGCGGGCCGTGAGGGCGATCTCGCGGTGCTCGGTGCCGTGAAAGCGTGCCGCCTCGCGCGCAAAGGGCCGCTCGTCGAAGAGCGGCATGTCCGCAAAGCCTACCGTGTAGGTCTGCACAGGCCGCGGGGAGTGCCTCGCCATGAGCCCCACGATGATGTTCGAGTCGATGCCGCCGCTCAGGAAGGCCCCCACGGGGACGTCGGCGACCATGTGGCGCCGCACGGCCTCATCGAGGGTCTCGAACAGAAGCGCCTTCTGCTCCTCGAGTCCCGCCTCGCCTCGGCCCGCAGGCCCTTCGCGGCCGATGGTCCAGTACTGATCCGTGCTCACCGTCCCGCCCCGGAAGCACAGTGTATGCCCCGGCGGAAGCTTGCGGATGCCCTGGAAGATGCTCCAGGGGGCGGGGATGTAGTTGAACGTCAGGTAGAGCCCGAGGGCCTGCCAGTCGATGCCCCTGTCCACGCCGGGGTGCTGCAGGATCGACCGGATCTCCGAGGCGAAGAGCAGCGTGCCGCCGCCGCGCCACCAGACGAGGGGCTTGATGCCGATGCGGTCGCGGCTCAGCACGAGGGTTTCCGTCCTTTCGTCCCAGAGGGCGAAGGCGAACATGCCCTCGAGCTTCTCGGCGCAGCGGGGCCCCTGCTCTTCGTAGAGATGGACGATGACCTCGCTGTCCGTGTTCGAGCGGAAGCGGTGGCCCCCGCCCTCCAGTTCCCTGCGAAGCTCCGGGTGGTTGTAGATCTCGCCGTTGAAGACGAGCCACACGGTGCCGTCCTCGTTGGACAGGGGCTGCCGGCCCGCCTCGGTCAGGTCGATGATGGAGAGCCGGCGGTGGCCGAGCCCCACCGACATCCCGTCCGCCCGCCGCAGGTAGACCCCCGACTCGTCGGGGCCCCGGTGGGTCATGACGTCGGTCATGCGCCGCAGGACCGCCTCGTCGATCCCGCCGCCGTTTACCGTCACCGCTCCGCAGATCCCGCACATGGACGTCAGACCGCCTTTTTATGCAAACGAGACAGAACCTTGCCCGGAACGTCACCGTCGGGCAGATAGCAGGGATTCTTGCCCAATCGGGACCGGAACCCGTCCGCCATGCCCCGCCAGACCGCCTCGACGCTCCTTCGGGATCCCCTGCGTTTGTCCAGAGCCAGGAAGACCATCAATTTTCCGGCATACCGAACCGTGCGAAATAGATCCGCGTAACGGCGATGGACCCGATAGGCGTGGATCTGATTTCGCAGCGCATAGTAAATGCGGAAGTCATCCCGGTAGAGGCAAAACCGTCTGCCGAGCATCCGGTGCTCACTTCTGTCCTCCTTGCGCATCTCTTGGATTACGCTCGCCGGGACCCAAAAGAAACGGAACCCGGCTGAAGCCATTCGAATCGAGTATTCCAGGTCATCGGCGTACAGGAAATAGTCCCGAAGAGGCAGTCCCGTCATTTCAACGGCGATGCGCGATAGCAGCGTGCCGCGCCATGCGAAATCCCGGAGTTCCTCCGGCATCCATGCCGGGTGAGAGGGCCCTACGGCCCTGACCGCGCCGACACGGACCCCTTGCTCCAGTCTTCCCTTCATCCCTGCAAACAGCATCGCGACAGCATCCGGCAACATGCGGACATCGTCATCCAGCGTCAACACATAATCCGCCTTCGTCACCGCTATCCGAATCCCCTCGCAGAAGCCGCTTGCGGATCCGCCGTTTTCGGGCATTTTGCGGTAGTGGATTTGCGGAAAACCGGCGCGGATCGACTCCGCCGTGTCGTCCTCGATCGAATTGTCTACGACAATGATGTCCCTGAGATGCAGCGTCTGGACGCACAGATCGCCGAGCAGTCTCCCCAGCATCGCCGGATTCCGGTAGGTCACGATCACGGCCGCAACCCTCGGCATGTCCACCGTTTGCATCATGAGCGAATCTCTCCCGGACTCGACACGCGCCGGACAACACCGATCCCGTATTTTCCGCTGCAGTCCGCAATGATCTCGCGGTAAAGAAGGCGTTTTGTGATCTCTCCCCAGTATCGGTGAACCTCGTTCGAGGCGTCCGACGGATCCGGAAGGATGTCATGAAGTGCGATCCACCCTCCGTCGTTCACGAGAGTGCCGTACATGTCGAAATCCTTTTGAACGCCCTCATACGTGTGGTCCCCGTCGATGAAGAGAACGTCGAGACCCCGGTTGCCGATGATCTCCCGGAGCGACCGGAAGGTCTCCGCCCGGTGAGAGTCCGCACGGATCAGACGGATCGTCTGGCCCGGCCGGGCGAAGGACCGATAAAGCGGCAAGCGCCATCGTCCGTACCCGCCGCCGAACCGGCCGCCGGGGAGATCGATACTGACCAGGAGGGCATCCGGCGCGGCCACCCGGGAGAGCAAAAAGAGCGTGCCGCCGCTCGCCGTGCCGATTTCCAAGAGCGTCCGCGGCCGTTGCGGTTCCAGAATCGCCAGAAGCTCCGCAATCTCGTCTTTCTGCTGGGTCGGACGAACGAACCGCGCACCGTCCGAGTAGACCCATTCGACCGCCTCCGACAGGGATGCCTGCGTGTTGAAAGACCTCAGGGCGTCGAAGCAGGACCAGTAAGCCTTAAGCCGATCGGGGACGTCCCCGGCACGTCGAAACATCTTTAATCCGGCTACCCCGTCAGACACCGATCGCGCTCCTTTCCTCGGCCGTGCCTGCCCTGCCCCGCGGTTCGCCGGTCCGGGCCGCGGCGCGCAGGAGTCTCCGGCATTTCTCGAACACGACGTCGGGCGTGATAAGATCCAGACACAGGGGATTCCCGCACTCGTCTTTCCGGCACGGGCGGCAGCCGATGTCGGCGGAGGCGATCTCATAGGCTCCCGGCTCTGCGTAAGGGCGGAACAGGGTGTGGTCTTCCGGACCGAAGAGGGCCACCTGTGGGGTCCCGGTCGCCGCGGCAATGTGCATCGGGGCGCTGTCGTTCGTGATAAGGGCGTTCAATCGGCTGATCACGCAGGTTAATTCCTCCAAGTTCAGCCGACCCGACAGATTAACGGCGCTACGTCGCATATCGCCCAATACGGTTTCGCCGATACCCTCTTCTCCAGGGCCGCCCAGAAGACCTATGATGACGCCTTCCTGTTCGATAAGCCTGTCGGCCACCTCGGCAAACTTCCGGGGAGCCCAACGGCGGTTACACCTGAGACCTCCGGGATTGATCCCGACGACGGGCATGCCCGCAGGCAGAAGATCACGGCACCGCTCCTCGGCAGCCGGGCTCCAGAACACCTCGATACCCCCATCGTCCGCGACTCCACCGGCCGATAGCGCGATCTCGACCATGGCGTCGGCCACGTGCCGTCCCCTGATCCGAGAGGGAGAGACTTTTTTCGTCAGGAAATATCCCAGTCCATAGCCGTCGATGCCGACTCGCTCCGCCGCCCCCGAGAGCATCATCAGGCTGCCCATTCGGAAGGCCCCGGCGGCGGACTCGACGCTGTAGAGATTCACCGCCGTTCGGAATCGGAATCTGCGAAGCCGGCGGATGAGGCCCAGCACGGCAAGGGCATGAGCCCTGTCCCCGCGGAGCTCCCGGATCGGGAAGGGCCACACGCGGTCGATGTAGGGGTAATGCCGGGCGAGCGGCGCCGCATCGGTGCTGGTGAGCAGGTGGATCTCCGCCTCCGGGTATCCGTTCCGGATGGCGCGGATGCCCTTCGAGGCGAGGACGAGGTCGCCGATCCCGGCGACGAGCACGATGAGAATGCATTCCCGTTGCACTGACATGGGCAGCAGAGGGTTCCTGTCCTTTGCGCGAAAATTCGCTGAATCTCAACAGTTTGAGCAAGAAACATACCACAGGTGGTTCGCGTTGCCGCGATGGCGCAGGCTCAGGATTGGCTTTCAGGGACCGCGTACACCGTGATTTCCTTGTGCAGGTCCGCGGCGGCGCGCGCATGCTGGAGGATTTTTTCAGCGGCCACAGCAGGGTCAAGTGGCGGGAAATCAAGCTCCGGGGGTCGCGGATGCCTGCTTTCCTCATCAGGGCTGTCCCCCCCGTTCTGCCGGATGTGCTTCATCGTTGGTCTCTCTTGGCCTCCTCTGCCGGGCCTCAATTCGTGTTTTGTATGATCCCTGCCCCCCGGGACGCAAAGGGTGAAGCGTAGGAGAATACAACGTCGTGGCGACCTACGGGCATAGCCACCCCGAGGAAGGTGTGATCCACGGGAAAGACGCGGTGCGGGATCCCGTCGACCCAGGCCTGCCACCCTGGGTTGAAGTTGCTCGTAACGATCAGCACGGATGCGATCCTCGCGTCGACCTCGAGTTCGATCCGGTCGGGCCCGAGGGACCGTACGCGCACTACGCCGGTATTGTCGCCTCCCGGGACCGCAAGGCCCTCCATGTCGCGGCGCATCACAAATGCCGTCGTGGCGAGTACGCTTACAGGGGCCGATGCCAGCGCATCGAGAAGCGGGCCCGGATCGTCGAACGCGCGGACGCGGGCGGCGAGGAAGAAGCGGGGCAACACGTTTGTGTTCTCGTAGACATAGAGTGGCGTGCCGGGATAATCGCCGAGAATCATGCCCAACAACCGGTCTCGCCGCGGCCGCCCTAGCCAGTTGAGCTGACGGTCCAGGAGAGACCGGAACCGCAGCTGCAGGCCCGTCCCTTCTAGGGGAACCGCGGATACAACGTAGCGGACATTGGCGAGCGAAAGGAGGTTCAGGCGAACCCGCGATTCGAGCCGGACCGTCTGCCCGCCGAGCCTCTCCCACGCCGGCAGGAAAAGGTAGGCACGGCTACCCCTGCGGCGAAACAAGTGGACCATGCCAGCGTCATCGGTTTCGAGGGGCGAGATGAGACTCTCCCAGAACCGGTGGTAGCGCTCCGAGTACAGCGGTACGTACCCGTCGGCCGTTTCCAGGCCATAGGCCCACGCATAGCCGGTCAGCGGGCCCGACGGGATGTCCCCGGCCACCGTGGCCACCCGGAAGGGGGGCTGTCCGGTCCGAAGGCGCTGCAGTTCCGTCAGGGCGGTATGACGATAGAGGTTCGAGAAGCTCTTCCCGTCGGCGATGCCCGTGAGCGCCTCCCTCTTGATCGCCAGCGACTGCCAGCCCGCGAGGCCGATCAGCGCAAGGCAGAGCAGCGTTCGGACTGCGAGCTCCGGCTGCCCGCCTGCAATCCCCTCAAGCCTTACCTGCCAGGATGATGGGACATGCGCCAGGCCGAGGCAGCCTGCCGCGACGCACAGGAAGGGAAATATGATGTAGACGCGGGAGAAATTAAACCCCGGAAAGATGCCCGCCTCGTACAGAAGCCCCCCGAAAAGCAGGGTGTCGCAAATGTAATAGGCGAGGCAGCCCGCGGCAAGCGCCAGCGTCGCGAGCAGGCGGCGGTCCCCGGGCCGGGCAATCAAAAGCCCTGCCGCGGCCGCGGTCAGGATCGGCAGGTTGTCCCGCAGGAGCGCCAGGGGAAGGTCGATCGCCCCGAGCCAAAGAGCGGTGACGTTTCCCGACAGGACGTGCGTAACGGCCCAGTGCCGGCGGTGCCCGAACGGGGCCTGGACGGCGCTTGCCCAGAGGAAGGGCGCCTCGACGGAAACCCATCCCAGCACGAAGGCCGCCAGAACGGCGAAGAGACCTCTCGTGCGTCGCTCGACGAGCGGGAACCAGAGCAGGATCAGGGGGAGGATGAACACGGTGTAGAAAAAGTGGGACACGAGCGAATAGCCCGCGCCCAGGAGGCCTGCGAGCAGGATTCCTTTCGCTCCCTCCCGGTCCAGGATGCGGCCCAGGGCCCAAAGCACGAGCGGCAGAGCCGGAAGCGCGAGACCGTCGTACAGGGAGAAGCCCGCCCACTGCTGGTTGATCGCGGGCTGCGAGAAGAGCGCATAGAGGATCCCGCCGGTCAGCGACGGCAGGGCGCCGGCCCCGAGCCGCTCCGCAAGCAGCCGGTGCATGAAGTAGCCTGCCACGAAGCGCTGGGCCCACAGGATCAGGCCGTGGGCGAGCCAGCCGGGCAGCAGGAAAAAGAACAGCAGGTCGGATTTATTCTGGAATCCCATGGCCAGGCGGTCTGCGCCCGTCAGGGCCTGCGGGAACCAGAACCCCATCTCGCCTTCCTGCCAGGCCAGGGCGGCGGCAAGCCTCGCCGGCAGGTTGTTCTCCCCGTGGTCGGGAAGCGGTACGTAGGACAGGGGCCCCAGGCCGACGTACTCGAGCGCGAGCCAGAGGGACCAGACAAGAAACAGGAGAGCCGGGCGAGCGGCCAGCCCGCGGCACAGGCGCAAAAACGCACTGACCCTTTCGGCCCTCGCGCCCGAAGCTGCTGCCGTTACGGGTGCCGTCATCCCTTCCCCCTTGAATCCGCCTGGCGGGAGGCGAGCACCACGAGAGAGGACACGAAGGGGATCCGTCGTCGGGCGCGGACCAGGGGGATCTCCACGGCCAGCGTGCACTCGAGGAACCCGTTCACGAGGGGGACGACAGCCAGGTCGGACCGGCCCGGCGGCAGACAGGAACCGGCCAGTTTCCGCTTGAGCCACACCAGAGGGAACAGCGGCGCCATGAAGTGCGTCATGTAGTCCACGGTGAACCCGGCCCGCCGCACGGTGTTCTCCAGGTGCTCACGGGTGTAACGCCGCCGATGGCCGGCCGCCTTGTCGAAAGCGCTCCACAGGACGGGATGAGCCGGCACGGTGAGAAGGAGAATGCCCCACGGCCTGAGAAGGCTTCGAACGTTCTCCAGGGCCGCCGCGTCGTCGTCGACGTGCTCGAGGACGTCGCACAGCAGGGCGAGGTCGAAAGGCTTACGGAACGCAATGTCGCGGACGTCCCCACGGACCAGAAGGCAGGAAACCCTTCGGCGGGCGTGCAGCAGCCCGTCGTGGTATAGATCGATGCCGACGATGAGCGGATGCCCGCCCATCCCCTCGAGAACACCCAGGAGATCCCCGTTGCCGCAGCCCGCCTCGACGGCGCGGAACCCACGGCCCAGCCGCGGGGCGATCTGCCGCAGGAGCTCCCCGACGAGACGCTTGCGCGCGCGGAACCAGAAATGCCGGTCCTCCCGCTCCAGGAGATCCCTGTAGGCGGAAGGGTCGAAGGGAGGCACGTCGCGTGCCTTCACGGCCGGGCCTACCGCTCCGCTTCCCATGGGAACTCCTGGATTGCCTGGATGACCCGATCTTGGCTTTCGCGGTCAAGGTTGTTGTAGAAAGGAAGCCGGATGAGCCGTTCGCTGACGTGCTCCGTCACGGGACAATCCCCGGGTTTTCCGCCGTAGAGTCTTCCCATGGAGGAAAGGTGGAGCGGCAGGTAGTGGAAGACAGAGAGGATCCCACGGCTCTTCAGGTGCCGGATCAGGACCGCCCGGCTTCGGGGCGACGGAAGAATCATGTAGTACATGTGATAGGACTGACGGCAGCCCCTCGGCACGACGGGCAGGCGGACGTTGCGCTCCGCGGCCCAGTCCGAAAGGGCCTCGTGGTATCGCTCCCAGACGCGCCTGCGCTTTTCGAGGATGCGCTCTTTTGCCTCGAGCTGGGCATACAGGAACGCCGCGAGGAGGTCCGAGGGCAGCCAGCTCGACCCGATGTCGACCCAAGTGTACTTCTCGACCCGCCCCTCCAGGAAGCGGGCCCGGTCGGTCCCCTTCTCGCGGACGACGTCGGCACGGTCGGCCAGCACGGGGTCGTTCACGATGAGCGCCCCGCCCTCGCCGCAGTAGAAGTTCTTCGTCTCGTGGAAGCTCAGCGCAGCCAGTGCCCCGAAGGTCCCGAGATATCGACCCCGGTATTTGCCGAATAGGCCGTGGGCGTTGTCTTCCACAACGGTGATGCCGTGGCGGGCCGCGATCTTCCCGATTGCCCTCATCTCGCAGCCGACACCTGCGTAGTGAACGGGTACGATCGCCCGGGTTCGCTCCGTGACGAGCGCCTCGAGCCGCGTCTCGTCCATGTTGAGGGTGTCGGGCCGGACGTCGGCGAAGACAGGCCGCGCGCCGCGCAGGGCGAAGGCGTTCGCGGTGGAAACAAACGTGAAAGACGGCACGATGACCTCGTCGCCGGGCCGGATGTTCAGCAGCACGGCGGCCATCTCGAGGGCGTGCGTGCCCGATGTGGTCAGGAGCACCCGGGGAGCGCCAAGAGCCTCTTCCAAGTATGCCTGGCAGCGCTTCGTGAATGGCCCGTCGCCGGAGATATGGCCGTTGGCGATGGCCTGGGCGATGTAGACCTGCTCCTTCCCTTCGAAACTCGGCCGGTTGAAGGGAATGGTCAGCCTGACCGGCGACGGCCTTACGGCAGGTGAGGGCTTAGTGATCATGGTCCTCCGGCCGTTCCACAAAAGACGGCTCTCCTAGAGGAATGAATTTGACTAGGGGGATGTGGGCCTTCAGAAAGGCCACCTCCGCCTCGGAGCGGGTTTTCGTATAGACCCTGCGGGAGACATCGAAGCAGCAGACGCCTGGCCGGATCTCCTCAGGCGACGTGACCACGAGCAACTTACCGGCATGTTCGGGGTGGCGGGCGGTGAAGGCGTCGATGAGCTCCTGGAGCCTGGCGGCCTTTTCTCCGACGCTGCGTTCCTCGAACTGCCCCCCAAGCCTGTCCGTCAGGTCGACGGCCGGGACGCCTCCGTAGACGTGGTTTTCCAGCATATCATGGGTGACGACCGAACCGGCCAACGCCATGCTTCGAGGCCCCACCGCGACGGGGGAGACAATGCAGTGCCCGACAAACCAGGCGTCTTTCCCGATCCACATGGGCTTGTCCTGGAAAAACCGGCAGCCCTCGACGATGTCGCCAAAGCGGATATGGGTCCAGATCTGGCTCTGGGAACCGATCCCCACGTTGTCGTCGATGGTGAGCCCCCCCATGGAGTCCAGAACGGTTCCACCCCCGATCCAGCAGTTGCGCCCGATCCGCAGCGCCTTGTCGCCGTGGGCAAAGGAATGGGCGTGGAGCTTGCTGTAGTCTCCCAGGCGGAACTCGGGGACAAGGATCCTCGCCCCGCGGCCGACATAGCATTGATCGCCCAAGACCACACGCGCCGCGCGGCCGTTCTTTCCTGTGATCAGGGCGCCTTCCTCGACAAGTACGCCCTGCCCGATCACGATCTCTTCCGCATCGATCGTACCGAGAATTCTGGCGTCTTGGGGAAATCCCATCGATTCTCCTTGTTGTGCTCCTTGGGGTCCCTGCGGGACACGTACGTCGGTTTTTCCATCATCCGGAAGTGCATCCGAGCCAGATACTCGCCGATGATGCCGAGGGCGAAGAGCTGTGCCCCAGAAAAAATGGCGATCACCGATGCGAGAAACGGAAACCCCGGAACGCTTCCCCCCTCCAGGGCATACCGTCCGAGGACGTAGGCCAGCACCGCAACCCCGAAGAGGGTGAAGAGAAACCCGGTAAGGCTTGCGATTTGAAGGGGAAGCGTGCTGAATCCGGTTATCATGTCGAGGGCGTGGATCGCCAGTTTGCGGAACGTGTAGTTCGACCGGCCCGCATGGCGCGGCCGGTGGGTGACCCGGACGGCGGCAAAGCGGCTGGTTCCCCACGTCAGCAGAACGTCGATGGACACAAAGGGGCTCCGGTAGGAGGCGAAGGCTTCCCGGAGGCAGGTCCGGAACGCACGGAACGCGCTGGCATGACGGGCCGTCTCCACCCCCATGGAACTCTGCAGGGCAACCCGGGTGATCATCGACGCAAGGTTCCTAAAAAAGCCGTTTCGCGGGGTTTCCGGCGTCCCGTAGACCACGTCGAACCCCTCCCCAAGCTTTTCAAGCAGCTTCGGGATCTCCTCCGGGGGGTTCTGCAGATCGTCGTCCATCGTCACGATGACGTCGTGGCGGGCGGCTCGAATGCCGCACAAAAGCGCGTTGTGCTGGCCGAAATTGCGCATCAGGTGGATGCCGCGGACCCATTCGTACCGGGAGGCAAGCTCCTCGATCACCCGGCCGCTTCCATCGCGGCTCCCGTCGTCGACGAGGATCAGCTCGAAGGCGGCTCCCGTCCCGGCGAGCACGGGCCCGAGCCGCGCTACCAGTTCGCAAAGTGACGCCTCGCTGTTGTACACCGGGACGACGACCGACAGGGCCGCGGGACAAGGCGGGCGATCCATTTGTTGCGGGTACTTCATACAGGCGCCTTCGAGGCAAACGACCGGGTCAGCCTGCCCGGCTGCGGATTCGTGCAGGGGCGTTTTCTACGAATTTTGCAATTAATATACCAGGATAGGCCGGGTACCTGGGTGTGCCTAACGGAGGTCAAACAAGCCGAAAAACGGCCTCTGCGGCCATGTCCGGGGTGATTTGCCGCATGCACTTCAGGGTGCCAGCCGGGCAGACGCCCCGGTTGCAGCCGATGCAGGGCAGGTCGTCGAGCCGGAGCACCGTGTGGCCCTCGCCGAGGGGGTACCAGCGCCGGGCATCCGTGGGTCCCATGAAGGAAAGCGTGGGGATGCCCAGGGCACAGGCCACGTGGAGGGGGCCCGAGTTGTTGCACACGAGCAGACGGCAGCACGACAGGAGGGCCGCAAACCGCCGGATGTCGGGCGTGACCACCGTGAGCGCGCCCCCGGGGATCCCGGAGCGGATCCGCTCCACGAGCCCCGCGTCCGCCGGGCCGCCGAAGAGGATC
>Ga0116143_10005450_pt1 | contig 11476 bp, 12 predicted proteins | sample AD_UKC034_MetaG_FD_89745 | JGI IMG/M metagenome (GOLD analysis project Ga0116143, IMG submission 89745) | Active sludge microbial communities of municipal wastewater-treating anaerobic digesters from USA - AD_UKC034_MetaG | ecosystem: Engineered > Bioreactor > Anaerobic > Digestate | place: USA...
TCCGCGCTCATACCGCGCTGCTGCGGCTCGAACTTATCGAGCAACAACCCGAGGAATTCGAGGACCTGAGCCAGTTTCTCCTATGGGTGATGCACGCGTACTTTCTCATCGGCACGGCCTGTAACGACCCCTTGCGCACCCATCCCGAGTATCGGAAAGGGGAGATTGGGCCGGATCACTTGCGGCGACTCGAAGAGGAACAAGAGCGCCTTGAGGCATCGCTTCGGTTGCCGAAGGCGTTTGTCGTGTCCGCGACCAACCGGCCGGCGGCACTGGCCGACCTCACCGCGACCGTCGCGCGGGCGCTGGAGCGGCAGGTCGTGCGCCTGAAGGAGGCGGAGCCGGGATTCGAGGCGGCCCATATCCTCGCCTTCGTGAACCGCCTGAGCGACTACTTCTACGTGCTGGCGCGGTATCTCGAGGAAGGCCGGCATCATGCGGTAAATTATGGCGTGCTCGAAGGTTGAACGCGTTACCGCGACCGCGCCTCAGGTTTCGCCGCACACCGCGCAGTCGCGCCGGCGCGCGAGCGGCAGCGTCCGCATGCGCATCGTGCGCGTGTCGTAATAGAGCATCTTCCCCGCTAGCGACGGTCCCATACCCGAGAGCAGCTTGATGCCCTCCATGACGGCGATCGCGGCCGCGAGGCACGGTACCGCGCCGAACACGGGGAACTGCCGCTTCCAGCCGGGGGGGCTTTCCGGGTAGATGCACGCGAGGCACGGCGTCTCGCCGGGGATGATCAGCGTGACCTGCCCCTCCATCTCGAACATCGCGGCGTCCACCAGCGGCTTTCTATGCGCGACGCAGGCGCGATTCATCGCGAATCGTTCTTGGAACAGGGGCGCGCAGTCGAACACGATGTCCACGCCCGCCACAAGCGCGTCGGCGTTGGCGTCGCTGATATTTTCGGGCAGGGCCTCGATTTCGAGCCTCGGGTTGAACGCCTTGAGTCGCTGGACCGCTGACTCGATGCGCGGTTTGCCGATCCAGTCGTGGGTCATGAGGACTTGCCGGTTGAGATCGCTGGGGCGCAGGTCGCCGCCGTGGGCCAATACCAGTCTGCCGATGCCGGCCGCCGCCAGTTCGAGCGCCACCGGGCCGCCGAGGCCGCCGACACGTGAGACGAGCGCGCTCGCGTTCTTGAGGCGCGTCTGCCCGTCCTCGCCAAACCCGCGCACCCATAGCTGCCATTCGTAGACGGCCTTTTCCTCGTCCGTGAGGGGAATCACGCTTCATCCTCCCGCGATGGCGGTCAACAACGTAACCTGATCGCCTTCGCGCAGTCTCGGCGCGCTGGCCTTGTCGATCGGGATGTCATTGTGAAGCACCATCAGCGACGGGCGCAACGCACCCTGCGCATCGAGCACGATGGCCCGGAACGCTTCGTCGTATCCCGCCGCGACCTGCATCACGACATCGCGCACCGTCGCGCCTTCCCCAACCTCGATCGACACACTGTCACGCGCCGCGAGGTGTCGCAATTGACCCAGCAAGTGAACCGTTATCCGCATGATGTCGCATCACTCCATTGCATCGTTAAGCCTCCGGGTCCTCGCCGAGCAACAATCGCAGGACGGCGTTGGCCTGATGGTGCGCGGCGACTCCGACGCGCGGCGCCATGAGGCCCGTGCCGGGGGCTGCCGCGGTGACCAGGTCGCCGACCACCACGAGCGCGCGCCCGACCTTGCGCGTCGTGACCGTGTTGCTCGGCATGTGGCCGGCGAGGCCGGTCGCCACCACGAGCGGCACGCCGGGCCGCGCCTTGCAGAAACTCTCGACGAGCATGGCCTTCTGGTCCGCCGCGTCGAATGCTTCGACCATGACGTCCACGTCGGCGAAGATTTCCGGCACGTTCTCCTTCGTCAAACGCACGGCGTGAGTCTCGATATTCACGTGGGGATTCACCCGTTCGAGGTTCGCGCGCAGGGCGTCCGTCTTGAGCAACCCGATTTGATCGATGAAATACTGCTGCCGATTCAGATTGCTCGGCTCGACCACGTCGAAATCGGCCAGGACCAGCCGTCCCACGCCGATGCGCGCGAGCGCAATCGCGATGGCCGAACCCAGTCCGCCAAGGCCCGCGATGCCCACGGCGGACCGCTTCAGCACGGCGTGTACGCCGGGCGTATGGCGCGCGGCCATGAGCGCCTCGAGTTCCTCTCTGCCCGGGACCTCGCCGCGCTTGATGAAGACCACGTCGTCGCCGGCCGTGAGCGCGCGGTCCTGGGGCATGGGCGCGCCGTTCAGGACCACCACGTCCGCGTCGGGCTTATGCCGCTCCCGAAGCTGGTGCAGGGTCGTGCCCGCGTCAATTTCGACGGGGCGCTCCGCGAGTTTGATTACGATGCGGTCCGCCATCGTTCCGCGTCTCCCAGGGCCGCGTTTCTCCGTGATGCTTCCCGTATTGTATAAAGTGGCACGAGTGTACGCCACCAGGAACCCCGGTCGCGCAACCACGCGCACGCGCCGGATAAAAGGAGGGATTCGTCATGGCCAAACCTGTCGTGATCTCCCGGGACGCCGCAATCGCGATCATTACGCTGAACCGGCCTGAAAGCTATAACGCTTTTGACCGGCCGACTATTCAGGCGCTGGCGGACGCGCTGGCGCGTGTCGTGACGGATGACGCCGTCGAGGCGGTCATCCTCACCGGGGCGGGCAAGGCGTTCTGCGCGGGCGGCAACCTGAAGGCCATTCTCGGGCTGCCCGAGGGGCCCCGCGCCGGGTTTCACGCCATGGCCCCGGTGTTCCATCTCGCAATCACGGAAATGCGCCGCACGCCGAAGCCGGTCATCGCGGCGATCAACGGCGTGGCCGCGGGCGGCGGCTTCTCGTTGGCGCTTGCCGCCGATTTCCGGGTTATGGCGCGGTCCGCCACGCTGCGCTGCGCGTATGCGGCGGCGGGCTTGTGCCCGGACGGCGGCGGCACGTTCACGCTGCCGCGCCTGGTCGGGGCGGCCAAGGCCCTCGAGATCATGGCGCTTGATGAAACGATCACGGCGGCGCGCGCCCTCGAACTGGGCCTCATAACCCGGATTGCGGAGGATGACCGGGTACTGGAGGAGGCGAAGGCGCTGGCCGGAGACCTGGCCGGGCGGTCGCTGCACGCCTTCGGCTGGACCAAGCGGCTGTTGCACGATGCCTTCAGCAATACCCTCGAGCACCACCTCGAATTGGAGCGCCAGGGCATCGCGGCGTGCGGCGGCCACCCGGACGGCATCGAGGGGTTGACCGCGTTCGCCGAAAAGCGGCGTCCGCGGTTCCGGGCATAGACGGGGACGCGGATTGACACGGGTTTCACGGATACCGTTCAATACCCGTCGCGAAATGCCAAACGTCAGACAGAGCTACTATCGCCTCGTGTGGCGCCAGTTTCGGCGGAAGCGGCTGGCCTTGGTGGGGCTTGTCTCCGTATGCGCCATGGGGATCATGGCGCTGGCCGCGCCGTTTCTGGCGAACGACGTCCCGCTATACATGGTCAAGAACGGAAAATCCTACTAGTTTCCCAACGTTATTACGTACTCGGAACTGACCGCGCAGATGCTTTACGCCAATTTCGACCGTTGGGAGCCGGGTCCCGGCGAGTACGCGCTGCGGCCCCCGATTCCCATCTCGCCGCTGCGGCAGGACCCGCGCGCCGAGAAACAGCCGCCCACTCGTAAGCACTGGCTCGGCACGGACGACCGCGGGCGCGACGTGCTCAGCCGCATGATCTGGGGCGCGCGCGTTTCCATGGCCGTCGGCTTTGTCGCGGAGGGCATCGCCGTGGTTATCGGGGTGTTGCTCGGCGCGGTGGCGGGCTATTATGGCGGGCGCATCGACGCCATCGTCCTGCGGCTCGTCGAAGTGATGCTCGTGTTTCCCACGTTCTTCTTCATCATCACCGTGATGGCGTTTCTCGAACCGAGTATCTGGAACATCATGGTGGTGCTCGGCCTGACCGGCTGGCCCGGGATCGCGCGGCTGGTCCGCGGCGAGTTCCTCAGATTGCGCGAGCAGGACTACGCGATGGCCGCCCGCGCCACCGGCCTCGGCGACCTGCGCATCATGGTCCGGCACCTGCTGCCCAACGCGATGGCGCCGATATTTGTCAGCGCCACCTTCGGCGTCGCGGGGGCAATCCTCGTCGAGTCCGGCCTCAGTTTTCTCGGCTTCGGCGTGCCCCCGCCGACCGCGAGTTGGGGCGAGATACTCAAGCAATCCCAGAGCTACGTCGATTTCGCCTGGTGGCTCGTAGTGTTTCCCGGCGCGGCCATCTTCATTACTGTCACGGCGTTCAATCTCGTGGGAGACGGCCTCCGCGACGCGATGGATCCCCGCCTCCGCCAGTGAATTCAGGCTCGCGAATCACCTGGTGTAGTCGAGTTCACGGCTCTCTTGCCGACTCTTCAGCGGCGGCCGGCGGCGGAACGACAAACGCCGCGGGGTTCAATGTCGGGCCGATCTCGATTCCGGTAATCGAGATCGTTACGGCGGCGGCCTCGTCGTTCGCCGCGAACTCGAAACGCAGGGCCAGGCCGGTTTCCTTATCGCAGGACAGTCTCAGCGGTTGGGCGCGCGACGCCGTGTCTTTCGGCGTGCAGTCGATGTCCCACACTCCGCGGCCCGCGAGTTCCCCATCCTCGACCGCGGTCACTGTGTATTGCGATCGCAGCCACTCGAAGAGCAGCGGCCCGCCCGGCGGAGGCGGCGCGTCCTCGAGGCCGGGTTCTGTCTGGATCGCCTGCTTCTCATCCAGCATGGCGCGTGTGAGATGCAGGGACTCGCCGTCGAAGACAGCCTGTAACGCGGCTTCGATAGCCATGGGCTCCGGGATGCGCAGCGTGAGTTCTTGACGGTACTTGTCCATGCCGTCGGCGCGCATGACCGCGACCTGCCCCTCGCCCGACACCAGGATGCCCATGATTTCGGTTTCGAGGCGGATCGCCGCTCGCAGGGTCGTCTGACGGTTCCACGCCTCGATTGCCTGCACCTCGATATCCGCGAAGACCGGCGCGGAGAAGGCCAGGCGCGCCCCCGAGAACAGGAGCGGCAGCATCCAGATACGGGATCGGGTCTTCATGCGATTCGCTCGCGCTGTGCGCGCCGCCCGCTGCTCGATGGTCACCAGTTCCCGGCGTCAAGATCGACGGCGTCTTCGCCTTCGCTCTCGAACAACTGGTCGCCGCGCAGCCGCAGCCGGTTTTCGGTCCGCGGCGGCGCCTCTTCCGGTTCCTCGACCACCACCACGCCTTCTGTCTTGTCAACCGACGGCGCGGCGGCAGGCGGCGCTTCTTCCGGTTCCTCGACGGGCGCGGCGGCAGGCGGCGCTTGGTCCGTTTCCTCGACGGGCGCGGCGGCGGGCGGCGCTTCTTCCGGTTCCTCGACGGGCGCGGCAGGCGGCGTTTCTTGCTGTTCCGCGACGGGCGCGGCGGCCGGGGTTTCTTCCGCAATCGCGACGCCTTCCGGGGCCGTGAAAACAAACTGCGCCGGATCGACGTCAGAGTTGATTCTCACGTTGGTGTATCGGACCATAATCGGCGCGCCGACCTCGGGGTAGATTTCCATCCCGGCGGCGACACCGGTCTTCTTATTCATGAAGACGAGTAGCCGCGCGATGCCCTCCGCCGGGTTTTTCGGGACGCATTCGAGCACGTAACAGCGCGCGGCGCCGACTTTGCGGTCTTCGCCCACCGACACCGTGAAGTCCTCCTTCACGCGATCGAGGAGTATCTTGCCGCCCGGCGGCGGGATGTCCTCGCCGGCGCCCGGCTGCGTCTTTAGCAACGTTTTCTGCCCCAGGACCTCGTTGACGATGTACAATTCCTGGCCGTCATAGACACTGTCCATCGTCATATCGAGGGCCATCGGGCCTTCGATCTTCATCGTAATCCGTTGTCGGTACTTCGCGGCGTCGCCGACGACCAACATGGTCACGTCGCCGGTCGCGGTCATCGTGCTCTCCTCCTCGATCATCGTCTCGAGCGCGAGGTCGGCCTTCAGCGTCCTGACCTTGCTCCACGCATCGAGAATATCGGCCTCGACCTCCTCGAACGCGGCGGCGTGGGCGATTGACGCCGTCGCGACGAGAAGGATTAGACAACACATGAAGACAGGCGACCAACGAATCATCGGTATTTCCTCATGCTTGAGAACCTCGGGCGTCCCGGCAATCTCCCGCGCGCACCGCCCGCCGCGCTTCACGGCGCGTCCGGCGCGTCCGGGGTTTCCTCCACGGGCGCCGGTTCCACATTCATTTCGATGGTGGGCGGCGGCGGCGCCTGGGTCGTGTCGATCACTTCGACCCCGTCCGGCGCGACAAACACGAATCGGGCCGGGTCGATCTCGGGATTGATGCGGATATTCTCGTAACGGAGCGTGGCCGGCTTCGCGCCTTCCTCCGGCTGCATCACCATCTGCACCGGCGCGCCCGTTTCCTTGTCAAAGTAGACGAGAAGCTTGTTGGCGGCCGCCCCGCTCTCGTCGAGGGACCCCTGAATGACGTAACAGGCCTTGCCGTCCGCTTCCCGGTTCTCGAGCGCGTCCAGTTTCGCGAAATCCCGCTTCAGTGCTTGGAGGAGCAGCTTGCCGCCCGGCGGCGGAAAATCGAGGATGTCTTCGATACGACTCTTCACCGCGCGCTGTTCGTCCCCGGAATGCGTGAGGACGTATAAGGACTCGCCGTCGCACACCATCTTCAACGTCATCTCCCGCAGGCCGTCGGGAAGTTCCATCTTCATGGCGAGTTCCTGCGTGAATTTCGTAATCTCCCCGTCCGCGAGGTAGGCGAGATTGCCCCCCGCGCTGACCTGGGGCCCCTGAGCCTCGCTGTCGGCGGGCACGTCCATTACGATGTCCGCCGTCATGGTCTTTACCTTGGCGAAAGCCTCGAGAATCTTGGCTTCCGTTTCTTCAAGCGTAGCCGCGAGGGCGAGCGCCGGCGCGATCGCGAACAGGACCGCTCCCAATGCGGCAATGCGTATCGACTTCATCTGGGGCTCCTTTTGCAGGGTACCGGGCCGGTCGGGTCCGGCGGGTTGCGTGCGGGGCGGCGAAACGCATCGGCGTTTCCGAGCAGCGCCTCACACCCGACCCATAACTCTACCTTTCACCGGGGAATCGAGTCAACAGGAGCGCCGCGCGCGTGCTCGACAACGAGCGTCGGTCAAGGTCCGCATCGGCCGTTTACCGGCACGCACACAAGAACGCACCCGTGGAGAATATTGATCGAGGCTTCGAGCCATAACCGCGGGCAAGCAAGACTGGTCGGAGTCCGCGTTCTCGCGCAACACCCCGGTGCGCGGCCCAACTAATCGGCTTCCTGGGCGGTCTTTTCGGCGGGATTCGACAAGAGCAGCGCTATCCAATACACCGAGTCCAGCCGTCGCATGGCCGCGGCGTCCCAAACCCATTCGAGTGTGCATTTCGAGCAACTGAGGTCATAATAACTAAAGGAACCGGAAGACAAAAAGGGCATAGCCGTGCTATCCATCCAACGGCTGCTCACGATGGAAGCATAGAACACCTCCAAATCGTCCCCGGAAGCGATATAGGCGTCACGAAGCTCGCACAAGTCAAAGATCATCCACCAAGCCACATCAACCCGTACAGGAAGGTCCGGGTGCGTCCAGAAGCAATCGCTTCCCTGCGTCATGCACGCGCACGGCGCGCATTCCGTTACATCGAGCAATTCAGGGCCAGGGTATTCACAGTCGCCCAGGGGACATTGCGGGAGCCCCATCCACGCCTCCGCGCAGCGGGCAGCCAAGACCCGTCCGTCCGGGAGGCCGTCGCCATTCTCGTCCGCGTCATTCGGGTCCATTCCAAGCGCCGCTTCCTCGACGTCCGTCAGGCCGTCCCCATCCGTATCCCCCTCGACGGGAACATGCCACGGGTTCACGTCATAGCCGTCTTCCGTGTCGGGCCTATAGACAAAACCACGGACGTTATACAGTTGAATCGTGCGCAACAACTCGGCCATTTCGATTCGCCAGTCTTGGGGAACGTAATCACTGCTGTGATACGCGCCGGAGCGGTCTCCGTCGCCCGGGGCGAAGCCGTCCTCGGTGCCGGACGCCACGTGGTACCCATCACTATTATAGAATTGAATGACCCTGAGCAACTCAGTGAGACCTATGCGCCAGTCCCTGTCCGTATCGGCGGCGTGAAAAAACGTTGCGCCTATCGCCTCGCATGAAAAGCCGACAATCGCCGCGATTGCCGTCAAAGCGCGCGCCGCCGCACATCGTCCCCAAAATGGCTTCGTCCGCCGCGTGAACATGGTGTCGCTCCTGTCGTCCGTATTCATCCACCCTTACAGTGACAGGTCCCCGCGTTTATGGGCGGCCCCAAGTTCTTGATCGTGGGGCCGTTTACCCCGCGTTGGCCAATTCTTTCCACCTAGACAGGCGTCTAACAGAATTCTAGCATATGTCGCCTGTTGCGACAAGGCCCATTTGTCTTGGACGGCATGACGCGCGACATCACAGGAGATGCTGGTGGAGAGGTTTATATGGCCGAGCCGGTTGCGGAAATCTCCGCCTGGGAGTTCGCGCCCTACGCCGGTTCGCCCTGCGGCGCAACGCGGATGGTCGACATGTAGCCCCGGTGGTCGCTGAGGCGCAGCCCGTTGTGGCGGCTCCATTCGGTGAATCCCGTTACCTCGAAAGTGTATGCGGGGGCGACCATGCCGAAGATGTTGTCGATGCGCGTGCCGCCGTCCATCAGGTGGGCCATGCCGATTTCGCTGACCAGGTGCTCGAACTCGGGGTCGCCCGGGCGGCAATTGAAGTCGCCGACGAGGAAGGCGGGCGCGGTTCCCGTGCGCGTGCTGTTCACGAACAGCGCGGCCTCGCGCATCTGGTGCATCCGCACGACCTTGTTCGCGGCGCGCCCATAGCCGGCCTGGGCGTGGGTGTTGTAGAAGTCGATGATGCCAGCGGGGTGATCGATCCGGGCGAGGGCCACGCCCTTGCCGCCCCACCAGTCGCCTTCCCACAGGCGGAACCATTCGTTGCTGGCGGTGTAACGGTGAAAGAAAGCCTCGCGGATGGGCCATGCGCTCATAATCAACAGCCCACTGCCGACTGTGCCGCTCGGGAAATACTCGTGATAGCGCAGGCGCGACCCCTGCAGCGCGTCGATCAGGACGCGCCGGTCCTTGGCGACGAAGACTTCCTGGAATCCCACGATGTCCGGGTCCAGTTGGGTGAGGTATTCGCCGATGGCGCGCATGCGCGCGGGCCGGTTTCTACCGACGACCCAGAGGTTCTGCACATTGTACGTGATGATCTTGAGTTCGGCGGGCGCATCGAGCGGCGGCGGCGGGGCTTGCAGCAGCGCGCTCTTCGAGAAGTCCGTTTCCGCGCCGGTCCGGCCATTCACGAAGACCGCGGCAAACGCCACGATGCCGAACAGGACCGCGATTCCCGCCAATGGTACGATGCTGCACCCGATCATCCATTTGCGCATGAGCCCGCTCCCTGAGTTGGTGGACCATGGGACACGCGCACACTAGACCGGGGAAGCGGCGCGCCGGTTGCGCCCGCTCTCTTCCCGAGGGAGAGGGTTGGGGGGAGGGCTCCCCTACCCTTACTCGAAGTATCGGTAGTTGAAGCGGCCAGGCGGGGCGGCGTCGCCGTTGACGCTGAACTCGACGATACTGCCCTCGCGCATGATGTTGTCGGCCCACTTGAACTCGATATCGAGGGGCGCGTCGGCGCTCAGCCCGAGGATTTCGCGCGGGATCGCCAGTTCGAGTTCCTTCTCGAAAGCTCGATAGGGAATCTTCGCGACGGGGTTGGGCTTCCAGTCGCTCGACAGGCGTTCGAGGAGCGCGCCGTCCGGCTTTGGCGTCAAGCGGTTCAACACGAAATCGTAGCCTTCCCAACCGGTGTCCTTGCTGCGATCCACATCAATAAACAGCATCATCCAGTGCGGCTCGACGCTCAGGCTGATGTAGCCGCGCGTCCGGGCGTAGAAGTAGAGGAACTTCTCGTCGCGCGCGACCTTCAGCGTCGTGAAATCGTTGCGGCCCGACCGGTTCAGGAACCGGCCCGCCTCGCCCCACGCGGGATGATCGCGGAAGACCGGATCGCCAACGTGGTCCCGGAACTCGGGGGTCACGTCCCGCCAGTCGCTGAAATCGCCGTTGACGGTGATGGATTTGGGCGGTCCCGCCGCAGGCTGGGGGCGGGCGCCCTTGAACCGGCGGATATTCGCGATCATCTGGTAGTAGTAGTTGTCGCCGTGGCCGCCGCGCATCGGCTCGATGTCGCGGCTGTGTTCCTGGTCGAACTGATCGACGAACATGACCGGGGCCTTGACGTTGTTGAATTCGTCGAACCGGCACGCGACCCATTCGTTCCATCCGGTGATGAAGATGAACTTCGGGTCCACTTCGAGGGCGCGCCGCCACTGTTCCGCGAAGTTGTGGCCGTGCAGGACCGCGTCGGTCTCCGTCGCCTGGCGGCCCCCGTGAAAGCTGCGCCCACGCGCGCCAGCCTCGCTCATCGCGGCGAGGCGGTCCCCGACGGCGTTTTGCGCCACGCCGACGGTCATCTGCTCGGCCTCGCCCGCGCCGTTCTTGAACACGTGCTGCGGGAAGACCTCGAGCCAGCCCCATTGATCCGGTCCGTCGGGCCCGGTGAAGTAGGACGCTATGGGCTTGCGGAAGGTGAAGAACGCGCGGAGCGTCTCATCGTCGACCCGCCCTGGGTCCGCCAGGATGAGCGGTTTCCCCTCCCAGAGGAACCACAAGTCCGGGTGCAGGTTCGGCCCGTACAGGTCGCCGTGGAGTTCGCCCACCACGCGGGCCGGGTCCCAGAACGGGCATAGAAACGCGATTCGCGGCGTCGCGTGGCCGGCGGCGCGGACCTCGGCGAAGGCCTTGCACAAGGCGAGGTAGTTGTCCTTGTACGTGGCCTGGTTCGTCACGTCGAAGATCACCACCTCCACGCCCGCGTCCGCCAACATGCGCGCGTGCTGCTTGAAGACGTAGGGATCATCGGACAAGTAATACCCGAGCAGCGGCTCGCCCCAGTGATGGAAGGCGTGCATCGGGCCCCACGCCGGGTGGTCCGACGCCTCCATCGCGTCCGGGTGTTCCTTGAGAATCTTCGTGATGTCATGCGGCCCGGACTGGCCGTGCGCGCCAAGCCAAAGGAAATAAAAGATGCCGACGTACTTGCCCTCGCGCGGGTCGCCGACCTCGGCGTGCGTCGGCAGCCTGCGCCCGAGCGCGTCCACCGCCTCCCACGTGTCGCTGAACGTGTCCCACTTCAGTTCATCGCACCACGCGCCCGCGCTCAGCGCGAAGAGACTCGCGAAAACGAATCTGAAACAGCCCTGCCGCACGCCTTTGCCTCCTCAGATACTCGTGCTCGTGCTCGTGCTCGTGCTCGTACTCGTGCTCGTACTCGTGCTCGTACTCGTGCTCGCCATCTTCAGTTTTTCGCACCCGCTTCCCGGGCCGACCTGCGTTGATCGAAGAGCA
>Ga0116143_10005454_pt1 | contig 11468 bp, 10 predicted proteins | sample AD_UKC034_MetaG_FD_89745 | JGI IMG/M metagenome (GOLD analysis project Ga0116143, IMG submission 89745) | Active sludge microbial communities of municipal wastewater-treating anaerobic digesters from USA - AD_UKC034_MetaG | ecosystem: Engineered > Bioreactor > Anaerobic > Digestate | place: USA...
CTTCCCACCATTCAAAAATAAATATAAAGGCCTGTATGCCGAAGGCATGATCGCTGGCGAAAAAGTCGCGCTTCTAAAACCCCAGACCTATATGAATGAATCGGGACGCTCGGTCGGCGAAGTTGCAAAATTTTATAAAATCCCGACATCGGATATGATCGCATTTCATGACGAACTGGATGTCGCCGCCGGAAAACTGAAAATCAAAATCGGCGGGGGAGCTGCGGGGCATAACGGCCTGCGCTCGATGGATGATTGGTTGGATAACCCGAATTATAAACGTGTGCGCCTCGGCATCGGTCATCCGGGCGACAAAGACCGCGTGACCGGATATGTGCTGGGCAATTTTGCGAAGGCAGATGAAGAGTGGCTGGAAAAACTTCTTCCAGCTATCGCCAAGGAAACGCCGCTCCTGATCAAAGGCAACGACGCGGATTTCCTGACCAACGTCGCCCGCGCCACGCAACCGCCAAAACCGAAAAAAGAAAAACCGAACGAAGAATTAAAAGCAAAGGAATAGAAAAATGGGATTTAATTGTGGAATTGTAGGGCTTCCGAACGTCGGGAAGTCGACGACCTTTAACGCGCTGACGGCAACGGCCGCGGCACAGGCCGCGAATTTTCCGTTTTGCACGATCGAGCCGAACGTGGGCCGCGTCGGTGTTCCTGACACACGCCTTGATAAACTGGCCGAAATCGGCAAGTCGCAAAATATTGTCCCGACGCAACTCGAATTCGTCGATATCGCAGGTCTTGTGAAAGGGGCCTCGAAAGGCGAGGGGCTGGGGAATAAATTTTTGTCCAACATTCGTCAGGTGGACGCGATTATCCACGTTCTGCGCTGCTTCGAAGATGAGAATATCACCCATGTCGAAGGCTCGGTCGATCCGGTACGCGACGCGGATATTATCGAGACCGAATTGATGTTGGCCGATCTGGAAAGTTTGGAACGCCAGATCGACAGCATGTCGAAAAAAGCAAAATCCGGCGATAAGGAGTTGAAATCCCAAGTCGAGTTCATGACCAAAATCCGTGACACACTCAACGAAGGCAAACCCGCCCGCACGGTCGAAGTTCCTGAAGACATGGAAAAAGCAGTTCGCGAATTATTTTTGATGACCAGCAAGCCGATGCTCTATGTTTGCAACGTCTTGGAAAGTGACGCCGAAAAAGGCAACGCCATGACCGAAAAGGTGGCAAGCATGGCCAAGGAAAAGAAATCGGAATACGTCATCATCTGCGCCGAAATTGAATCGCAAATCGCACAACTGGGCTCTGAGGACGAAAAGAAAGAATTTCTGGAATCATTAGGCCTTGAAGAACCGGGCCTCAACAAAATCATCCGCGCGGGGTACAAGTTACTAGGCCTTGAAACCTATTTCACGGTGGGCCCGAAAGAGGCAAGGGCATGGACCATTCCCGTGGGTGCCAAAGCTCCGCAAGCGGCAGGCGTCATCCACACTGATTTTGAACGCGGCTTTATCCGCGCCGAAGTGATTGCCTTTGCTGATTATGTGGCGTGTGGCGGCGAACAAGGCGCCAAAGACCACGGCAAACTCCGCTCCGAAGGAAAGGACTACACCGTCGCCGATGGTGATGTGATTTTGTTCCGGTTTAATGTCTAAAAGAATGAAGTATGAATACAGATATTCGCACCATTCCCAAAGCCGAACTTCATGTCCATATTGAAGGAACCGTAACACCGTCTACGGCGAGAGCCATCGCACAAAGAAACGGCATAGAAATCAACCCCGACATTTTTACGGACGACGGAAATTCATACCGTTGGAACGGATTTATTGATCTTGTAACGCGCGTCTATCAGGAGATGGCGCACTGCCTGCGCACATCGAGCGATTATGAACTCATTATGTACGATTATTTGTGCCGCTGTGCCGCTGAAGGTGCGATTTATGTCGAGCCAAGCGGATACCCCGGTCAATGTCTGGTGTCCGGTATAGATTATAAAGAGATGATCGACGGTATGGTCCGCGGCATCGACCGCGCCAGAGCCGATACGGGAATAGAGGCGCGGTTTACCATGACGTTTGAACGACATCGCCCCGGGGTCGAAGCCGAACGCGATGCCGATCTGATCCTCTCTTATCCTCATCCATATATTGTCGGGCTGGATATCGCGGGAGGAGAGCGGGAAGAAGATCTTGGCGCATTCGAATCCGTATACAAGCGGGTCTTGAAAGATTTTGGGCGACCTCTGGGTGTTCGTGCCCACGTAGGGGAGAACATTGGGCCTGTCAATGTATGGGATGCGCTGAACCGACTACCGATCGACCGCATTGGCCACGGTGTGCGGAGTATCGAAGATCCCGCACTAATCGTGGAGCTAAAAAAGCGTGGCATAACCCTCGAAGTTTGCCCGACCAGCAATATTCTGGCGATCAGCAATTATTCGGATTATAAAAGCCATCCACTGAGAAAACTTTACGATGCGGGCGTGTCCATTTGTCTGAACTCCGACGATCCTGGACTGTTCGGCAATTCAATCGGTATGGAATATAGAATTGCAAAAGACGAATTCGGCTTCACAAACAGCGAGCTTCTGGGGTTGACCCGCAATGCAATTCGCGCATCATTTGCGGAACCGTCGTTAAAAGAATCCTTGTTGGGGAAAACAGGAACAAAAAAGACAGACTAGTGATCTACTTGACTCCGTAGATCTTCATATAGTCCTGAACTTCCATATTGCAAAGCTCTTGGAAATCCGGATTAGGCTCGAGTGCGCAGTTTTTCTTCAAGTCATCAAGTGCTGCCTGATGCTCTCCTATCCTATGATACAGCTGGCTTCGCTTATTATATAGGTCTCTGTCCTGTGGCGCTGCTTGAATTTGTTGGGTCAGTGCGGAGATCTCTGCCTGAGCGGATGCAACACTGTCCGCAAGGGCAGACCCAGCTGACATTGCAAGCAATAGTGCCAGTACTAAATGCATATTCTTCATAGAGTTCTCCAGTCAAACGGGGTTATGCAGCTTCAGAGTTTTTTTTAGCCATATAAGGCCGTCCGCGAACGAGATTTTCATACGCTTCGCGCAAGGCGCGGCTCACGGGCCCGACCGCATAAACCGTGTCGTCGATCTTGCCGATAGGCATGACTTCGGCAGCCGTGCCGGTGATAAACACTTCGTCGGCAGATTTCAAATCTTCCATCGTGATATGATCTTCTTCAAGCGGGAAGCCCAAATCGCGGGCCAGTTCGATTGCCGTCTGGCGGGTAATGCCATTGAGGAAGCAATCAGGCTTTGGCGTGCGAATGACGCCGTCCTTGATACGGAACAAATTGGCACCAGTTGCTTCCACAGGATAACCGCGATAGTCACACATCAATGCGTCGATATAACCGGCCTTTTCGGCGTCATGCTTGGAAAGCGTATTGATCATATAAAGCCCCGCAGCTTTGGCATGACAGGGCGCAGTATCCGGGGCAGGCTTTTTCCACGACGAAGTTTTGAGCGAAATGCCGTGCTCGCGAAGCTCCGGCGAGAAATAGCTGGGCCATTCCCATGCTGCAATCGCCACATGGGTCTTGGTGGACTGCGCCGCAATCCCCATTTGCTCGGACCCGCGCCACGCAACAGGGCGAAGATAGGCATCAACCAGATTATTGGCCTTCAGAACCTCTTCCTTGGCTTCATTGATCTGCTCTTGGGTAAAGGGCATCTCCATCCCCAGAAGATCGGCAGACTTGAACAAACGGGCCGTATGCTCGACACTTTTGAAAATTTGGCCTTCATAGGCGCGCTCACCCTCGAACACACAGCTTCCATAATGAAGCCCGTGAGTGATGACGTGGATTTTAGCCTCGCGCCACGGAACCAGCGCCCCGTCAAACCAGATAAAACCGTCACGATCGTCAAAAGGGATTAAAGCCATGATCTACCTTGCATTTTCTCTAGAAAACTCTTTATAACCAAGTAAATTATAGGGAAACCCCCCGAAATGCAAGAATAGGGGGAAAAAGGAACAAAAATGGCCGGCCCCGCCTTGTTCAGTGAATCGGATAAGCCCCATATTCTGGTGATCGACGACGACGACCGGATCAGATCGCTTTTGTCCCGTTATTTGCGGGAAAACGGATTTGTTGTCGCCACGGCCAAGGATGCTGAGGACGCAGGCGCAGTTATGAAACTGGCGCTGTTTGACGCACTGGTGGTTGATGTGATGATGCCCGGCAAAAGCGGATTCGAATTCACCAGAGATTTGAGGGCATCGTCGCAAATTCCAGTTTTGCTTTTGACCGCCTTAGGTGAAACAGATAACCGGATCGAGGGTCTGGAATCGGGCGCCGACGATTATCTGGCCAAACCGTTCGAACCCAAAGAATTGCTATTGAGATTGCAAGCCATCCTCCGCCGCAGCCAGAACGTCACCAGACCGATGCCGGAAATCAGGGTCGGGAAGTGGACATGCAACCCCGAAACGTCGGTCGCCACGGATGGGGAGGGGAGCGAAATCCGCCTGACCAGCGTCGAAATGAAATTGCTGGAATCTCTGGCGCGGCACGGCGGAAAAATTTTATCGCGTGAAGAACTAGCGCGCCTGTGCGGCGTTGACGGCAATGACCGGACGGTGGATGTCCAGATTACGCGCCTCAGAAAGAAAATCGAGGAAGATGGCCGCTATCCGCGCTATATCCAGACCGTGCGTGGCCAAGGGTATATATTGAAAGAATAGAATGGCGTTTGAACTGAAAAAACTGAACCCCTGGTACTGGATCCACAAAATCTTACCGCGAACGCTGTTTGCCCGTTCGCTGCTGATTATTGTGATTCCGGTTCTCCTGATGGAAATCGTGGTGATGTCGGTCTTCGTTGACAATCACTGGCGCAAGATCACCTCGCGTCTGGCGTTTGGTGTGGCAGGCGAAATCGCGATCATGGCCGACGAAATCGAAGGCGGAGTCACGGACAAACGCCTCGAAAAACTGACCAACTACGCCGCGCAGAATCTTGACCTTCTGATTACCTATGAAAAGGGGGAAACTCTCAAACCCGAAATCGTTTTCGAAGGAACATGGGAGCCTTTTACGGCTATGGCTCTTTCGAAGGCATTAAGTGAACAGGTTCGTCGTCCGTTCAGCCTTTCGACTTCGCCGGATGACAAGTGGGTGAATGTGGGAATTCAACTCGATGGCGGAGTGCTGCGTATTCTGGCGCTAGAACGCCGTTTGTTTTCGTCTTCGGCATATATTTTCCTGCTCTGGCTGGGGGGAAGCTCCGTCATTCTGTTCTCGATTGCGGTAATATTCATGCGCAACCAGATTCGCCCGATCAGACGGCTGGCGCTGGCCGCCGAACGCATGGGAACGGGTCGTGAAATATTGTCCTTCAAGCCTGAAGGCGCCCGTGAAGTCCGCGCGGCAGGTCGGGCATTTCTTGAAATGCACGAACGCATCACCCGCCAGATCGAACAACGCACGGCGATGCTCGCCGGGATTTCGCATGATCTTAGAACGCCGCTCACCCGCATGAAATTAGGTCTCTCGTTTTTGGACGGAGGCGATGATGTCAAGGCATTGAAACAAGATGTCACCGATATGGAACGCATGATCGACAGTTATCTCGATTTTGTGCGTGGCGAAGAACGCGAGATGGGAGAGCCTATTTTCCTCACATCCTTGATCACCAAAATCGTTGAAAAGACCCGCCGCCACGGAACCGAGATCGAGTTCATTGGGGAAGAGGATATCCGGATTGTGGCCCGCCCCCTGGCGCTGGAACGCTGCCTGTCCAACGTGATCGGCAATGCCGAAAAATTCGGATCGGGAATCAAGATTACAATTGAAAAACAGACGGGCAGCATCGCGATCAATATTGACGATAACGGCCCGGGTATACCGCCGGAACTTTATGAGGAAGTCTTCAAGCCGTTTTACCGCGTCGATAATTCGCGCAACACCACAACCGGAGGGGTGGGGTTGGGGCTCCCGATTGTAAAGGATATTGTTCACGCACATGGCGGCCATATCACACTGGATAAAAGCCCGATGGGGGGGCTGCGGGTCAGAATAGAATTGCCCCAATAGAGAAAAACAAAAAAGCCCCGCACAGCAGGGCCTTCCTTTTTTTAAGAAGCCAAACGCTTATGCGCTCTTTTTGGCTTTCGATTTTTTTCCGGCAGCTTCTCTGGCGGTGCATCCGATTTCTTCAATGCAATCGGAAACGCGTCTGTTGATAATGTCGCAAGCCTCGCGCGTCGACTTGTTGCAGATATCGCCGACTTCTTGGAAACCGGACACGGTGTGCTCATAGGCGTTGCGGATCAACTCGGCACCGCGCGCAATTTTTTCTTCCGGCGTGCCTTCATTGATGATTTCTTGCGCGATTGTGGAATTGTCACGGACCATCTGCGACAAAATTTCATTCTGGCGCTGAATAATGGTTTGAATGCTCTCGGCGGCGACCTGTCCGGCCTCGGCATACGCCTGCACCGACTTGCGTCCGGCCTCCATCAATTCTTTCATTCCGGCTGCGGCATTGGGAGCCATAAAATTTGAGGCCATATCAGGTTTCAACCATGCGTCGAAAGGGGTCTTCATTGCGTCTATATCTCCAGAGGTAGGGATTCGTTTGGCAACCGCAGTTGCACTAACCTTTATCTGCTTTTTCAAGGCTAAAAGTCAATAAATGAATAATGAAATATGCCGGTATTCACCATAAATAAGCGAAAAGGATAAGCTTACGGAAAATTACATGACTTTGTAGCTGTTATAGAGAGAAAAAGCCCCTCCGTTAGGGATGTCTTAAGTCCTTTATGGCGGAATGAAATCAAAATACCAAACTCACACTAAGTTTCGGACTCGCTTTGTTACAATGAAATACGGTTATTTGGAGGCCCTGAAGTCACAGGAAGGCAATAGCTCGATCAAATCATTGATCCGGGAGCATCTGGCCTTTTTTATGGCGGCCGTGAATGGCTTTATCCTGACGGCAATCGCCTTTCTGGTTTCAAACTTGTTTGTGGAGCAAGTGGTTCGGGATGAAACCTCCAGTTTGAAAACATCTGTTGAAAAAATTGTCACCACAGATATCCAGAGATTGGAAAGCGACGTCATTTTGTTGACATCTCTGGTGACGGCTCAAGAAGGCGCTGGAAATACAAGGCTTCAGGGAAATGACAACGTTTTGCAGAAGGCGCTTGGTGAGGGGTTTTTCTCGGAAGTTTACACAGTTGATAGCTCTCTATCCAAAGACAAAGTCCAGACTATATATCGACGATCAAGACTTGGGTCTGGACAGTCTCACGACAAAATCGCCTCAGTGATCTCAAAATACAAAAATGAAATCTCCAAAAGTAAAAGCTTTGCAACGATCATTGATAACACGGCCTTTCCGGGCTACCACATCAGCGACAAACCTGACATCACCGCAAGAGACATCATGTTTATAAAACAATTGGGGCAGGTGACGCCGTCAACGGAAGATGACGGATATCTGGTTGCCCTAATGAGCGGAAAAGAAAACGCTGTTTTCTACAACATGTCGAAAATTCAGGGCATGACGATGTACGTTGTGTATGACGAGGTCGGAAAACAGCCGCTATACAGATGGAGTAGGGACGGTCAGGCCAATTACAACTCAAATATCATTTTTTCGATCAATGTAAAAATCGGCAATACAGATAGCACAATCAGCTGCATTTTGGAACAAACCTCCCAGATGAGCCTGTTGAGAATTGTGCCGTGGATTCTCCTGATATTTTTGGGAAGTCTGACGCTTTTCATTATGCTTTTCGTCTGGAAATCGCAAAGCTCATCCCGCACTTTGGCAAAAACATACAAGGAGCTTGAGGCAAAGAACGCGGAACTGGGCGCGGAAGTCAATGAACGCGAGAGACTGAACCATATCCTCAGAAAATCAGAGCGGGAAAACAAGGCGATCATCAATGCCGTTTCCGACGTGATCTTTGAAATCGGGCTGAGTGGAGAGATTTTGTTCCTGAATGAATCATGGATCAAACTGACGGGAATGCCCGTTCAGCAAACCATGAACAAGAACCTGTTTGAACTGCTCCACCCGAAAGATCAGGAGGAACAGAGAAAATTTGTATCGCAACTGATCAAGGGATTGCGGTCGAGCTACCGTGCCATGACGTCGATCCGGACAGCGGAGGGAAAATACCGCGCTGTCGAGATGACGATTTCGATGATCCGTATGGATGAAAACCGCAACATGCGTGTAGTCGGAAGCTTTACCGATATGGAAGACCGGCAAAAGGCGGAATGGGCGCTCTCCGAAGCCGAACGCAAATACCGTTCGATCTGGGAAAATTCAGCCCACGGAATTTATCAGGTAACGCTTGATGGACAAATTATTTCGGCCAACCCCGCCATGGCGCGCATTTTCAGTTACGACGCACCGGAAATTATGATGCGCGAGATCAAAAACGCTCATAAGGAATTGTTTTCCAATGCCACCGAGCGCAACAGGCTTTTGCATGAAATCGAACGTGAAAGAATGCAGGAGACCCACGAAGTCAAGGCCGTAAGAAAAGGTGGCGTCCAATTCTGGGTTCAGGAAACGTTGCGTCCGGTTTTTGACGAGCATGACGCTCTGATTTATTTCGAATGCGGCATCGAAGACATCACAAAACGCAAAGACGCCGAGTTGCAGCTTCAGGACGCCAAACGCGAGTCGGATATTGCCAACCGCGCCAAATCCGAATTTCTGGCCAACATGAGCCACGAACTTAGAACGCCGCTCAACTCGATTATCGGCTTCTCGGAAATCATCCGCAACGAAGTTTTCGGCCAGATAGAACCGCGCCCTTACTGGGAATATGCTCGTGACATTCATGAAAGCGGCAAGCATCTCCTCTCCATCATCAACCAGATTCTGGATATCTCGAAAATCGACGCTGGCGAACGCGAACTGCGCGAAGCGCGGATTGATATGAAGAAACTGGTCCGTCAGACGCTTGAGCTGATGCTGCCGAAAATCAAGGAAGCCGGACTTTTCTTTCCTGAACCGGACATAAGCCAACTGCCATACATGATTGGTGAAGAGGTGGCTATTCGTCAAATTCTCACCAATATTCTCTCGAACGCGATCAAATTCACGCCCGAAGGCGGCCATATCAGCATAGCCGGAGAAGTGGATGATGCCGGAGAACTGAGAATCTCGGTAACGGATACGGGGATCGGGATTGATCAGGCGGAAATCGAACGCATTACGTCGCGGTTCGGCTCGCTTGACGGACGCCTCAGCAAATCGGCATATGGTCTGGGGCTTGGGCTGTCGCTCGTCAACTCGCTGATGGGACTCCACGGCGGACGGACGGAAATCATTTCGCAAAAGGGTATTGGAACGACCGTCACACTGATTTTCCCGCGCGAGCGCATGGAAAAAGCTCTATAATCCCGCCAATAACTCTTCCGCTTCGTCCTTGTCCAGAAGGATGGCCCGTCGTGCCAGATCATAGGAGAATCCACCGCGCGCGAGTGAGGATAGCGACCGTGCTTCATCATCCGCACGAAGGGAATAGGGACCGATCTTTTTCTTTTTGCAAAACCGGACTGCCATCAGAAATTCATGCCCCGCATCGGCATCGGGCATCGCGGCCTCGATACATTCATCTGACAACCCCTTGAGTTTAAGACTATAGAGAATGCGCTGGCGCGACAGTCCGCGCTGGGTCAGGGAATAGATCAATCCGCTGGCATATGCCGCGTCATTCAAGTAACCGAGAGACGTAAATTTTGAAACCAGATCGTCGAGCATCCGGTAACATGTTTCCTTGTTCTGGTCGGGATGATCGCGACAGGAGAGGTCGATCTTGCGCTTCATTACCTTGCGGAATTGCGCGGTCGATGCGGCGAAACGTTGCAGATAATAGGCTCCTGAATTCTCCAGATAGTGCACCGAAATTTTTTTGCGCGGCTTCGGCCCCGTTTTATCGGTGTTTTTTGCCCCTTTTTCAATATTCGGGCTTGATTTTTCAGGAGCAAATGCTTTGTTCATACGGATAAAATACAAGGAAGCCCCGAAATTGTCCAACACCCTCTCGCCGACCAATCCCCAAAATCTGACGCCGCGCCGTATCGGGGCATGCAACTGGATCGGACTGAAAACCCTGATCGAGAAAGAGATCGGGCGTTTCATGAATGTGTATATGCAAACGCTGATCGCCCCGATTGTCACCCTGATGCTGTTTTTCGCAGTTTTCACGCTCTCCTTCAAACAGCATATCGCCGAGGGTATGGGAATGACGGCGATGGAATTTTTGGCCCCCGGCCTGCTGATGATGACGATGATCCAGAACGCCTTTTCCAACCCGTCTTCGTCACTCATCATTGCCAAGATTCAGGGCAATATTGTGGACATTCTGATGCCGCCACTGGCTGCCTGGGAAGTGCTGACCGGACTGGTCGTGGGCGCACTGACGCGCTGCCTGTTGATCGGGATTTTGGGCTATGCGGCCATGAATCTGATTGTGCCGCTGCCCGTGGCGTCCATATGGCATATTTTGGTGTTCGGTCTTCTTGGCAACTTGATGCTGGCCGCTTTGGGCATTATGGCCGGTCTCTGGGCCGAAAAATTCGACCACATGGCCACCGTGACCAACTTTATAGTCACCCCCCTGACCTTTTTATCGGGAACATTCTACGCTTTGAGCGCCTTGCCGGACGAGTGGCAAAAAATAGCCCTGTTCAACCCGTTCTTTTATATGATAGACGGGTTCCGCGCCGGATTTATAGGTCACGCCGAAGTATCCGAAACGACGGGATTGGCGGCTCTGGTGATGTTGGATGTGCTGCTCCTGATTGGGGCGTGGGCCATGCTCAAAACCGGATATAAAACGAAATCGTAGTAAAGAATTATAAGTAAAAAAGCATGACAGACGACGCAACGGAAAATACAGGTGCAGAAACAGGGCAGGTGGTATCCTTTCCATTACCCGATGATAGTCATGTCCTGACTTTCGATCTGGAGCGTGCCAGCTTGCGCGGACGGATCGTTCGTTTGGGGAAAATCCTGAATGACATTATCGACCCGCACCCGTATCCGGATGCTGTCAAGCCGCTGGTTGCAGAAACGGTAACGCTCGCACTGTTGTTATCGTCCATGCTCAAATATGAAGGGGTCTTTATCCTTCAGGCTCAGGGCGACGGGCCAATCGTACGCTTGGTCTCCGATGTAACTTCCGCTGGCGACGTTCGGGCGACTGCCGGATATGATGCGGAGAAACTGGAAAAACTTCTTGCGGAAAATCCCGACCCGACGATCAGGGATTTGCTGGGCAATGGCTATCTGGCTTTCACCGTCGATCAGGGTGAATATATGGAACGCTATCAGGGGGTAGTTGAACTGAAAGGCAAAAGTCTTCAGGATTCCATCCACCATTACTTCGCCCAGTCTGAACAAATCGGTACCTCGATCAAAATGGCGGTGGGGAAAGATAAACAAGGTAACTGGCGAGCAGGGGCCATTATGCTCCAGCACGTGCCCGATCAC
>Ga0116143_10005457_pt1 | contig 11465 bp, 7 predicted proteins | sample AD_UKC034_MetaG_FD_89745 | JGI IMG/M metagenome (GOLD analysis project Ga0116143, IMG submission 89745) | Active sludge microbial communities of municipal wastewater-treating anaerobic digesters from USA - AD_UKC034_MetaG | ecosystem: Engineered > Bioreactor > Anaerobic > Digestate | place: USA...
GGTGGTGCACGAGGGCCGGCTGCAGTCGGCGGGCACGGGCTTTTTGGGCGCCTGCTTCGGCCACGGGGTGTTCGCCGGCGGGGCCATCGTGGTGCAGGCCGGCCGGGCCGTGCCGAACGGCGCGGTGCTGGTCAGCCCGCCGGGCGACACCTTCCAGGTGATCCCGCCCGATCTCCCCCCGGGCGAGCCGGCCTGGGCCGAGGACGGCCGGGCGGTCACCGCGCGCACCCGGCGCAAGCCCTGAGCCCGGCCCGCCGCCCTCACTGGCAGTGTTCCAGGCCCGTGTTGCACACGTCGTGGGCCGGGTCGCCCGCGTCGCAGTGGCCGTCATTGCTGCAGCCGCAGCGGTAGCCCCCGTCCTCCACGCAGGCCCGGTCGTAGGCGTCGGCGGTGCAGTCGTTCGCGCAATCGCCGCACGAGATGGCCAGCGTGAGGCTCCGCTCGCAGCCGTCCGCGCGGTCGAGGTTGCAGTTGTCGTAGGGGGCGATGCAGGTCGCGTAGTCGCAGGTGCCCGCGTTGCAGTACCTGCCGTTCGCGTTGCTGGTGTAGGTGTTGCAGTTGCGGAAGTTCAGGCAGGTGGTGCCGCAGGAGGTGACGGCGCGCAGGTCCAGCTCGCAGCCGTTCGTGCGGTCGGCGTCGCAGTCGGCGTACTGGCTCGAGCTGCAGGCGGTGTAGTCGCAGGTCCCGCTCGTGCAGCTCAGCCCGGTCGCGTTCAGCACCGCGGCGTTGCAGTCGACGCGGTTTGCGCAGGTCGTGCCGCAGTCGCTCACCTCGCGGATGTTCTCCTCGCAGCCGTCGGTCGCGTCCCCGTCGCAGTCGCCGTAGCCGGCGGTGCAGGCGGTGTAGCCGCACACCCCCGTGCTGCAGGTGATGCCCGTGGCGTGCTGCACCTGGGTGTTGCAGTTGACCCGGCCGGCGCAGGTCAGGCCGCAGGTGGCCGGATCGTCGAGGTCCACCTCGCAGCCGTTGGCCCGGTTCCCGTCGCAGTCGCCGTAGCCCGCGTTGCAGGACTCGTAGTCGCAGGTGCCGCTCCCGCAGGAGACGCCGGTGGCGTTCAGCACGGTCGAGTTGCAGTTCACCAGGTTGCCGCAGTTCGTGCCGCAGGTGGTGGTGGCGTACAGGTCCACCTCGCAGCCGTCGGTGCGGTCGCCGTCACAGTTGGCGTACCGGGCGGAGGAGCAGGCGCCGTAGTCGCAGGCGCCGGTCGCGCAGGTGATGCCGGTGGCGTTCAGGACCTGGGTGTTGCAGTTGACGCGACCGGCGCAGGCGGTGCCGCAGGAGGTGGTCTGCCAGAGGTTCAGCTCACAGCCGTTGGTGCGGTCGCCGTCGCAGCTCCGGTACTGGGCCGAGGAGCAGGCGGCGTAGTCGCAGGCGCCGCTGGCGCAGGTCTTGCCGGTCGCGTTGAGCACCTGGGTGTTGCAGTCCACCCGGCCGGCGCAGGCGGTGCCGCAGGAGGTGGTCTGCCAGAGGTTCAGCTCGCAGCCGTTGGTGCGGTCGCCGTCGCAGCTCGCGTACTGGGCCGAGGAGCAGGCGGAGTAGTCGCAGGCGCCGGTCGCGCAGGTGATGCCGGTGGCGTTCAGGACCTGGGTGTTGCAGTTGACGCGACCGGCGCAGGCGGTGCCGCAGGAGGCGGTCTGCCAGAGGTTCACCTCGCAGCCGTTGGTGCGGACGCCGTCGCAGCTCGCGTACTGGGACGAGGTGCAGGCGGAGTAGTCGCACAGCCCGTTCGCGCAGTTGACGCCGGTCGCGTTGAGCACCTGGGTGCTGCAGTTGAGCCGGTTCCCGCAGGTGGTGCCGCAGCTCGTCAGCTGCCAGATGCTCTCCTCGCAGCCGTCGGTGCGGTCGTTGTCGCAGTTGCCGAAGCCGCTGCTGCAGTTGCCGTAGTCGCACAGGCCGTTCGCGCAGGTGACGCCGGTCGCGTTCACCACCTGGGTGTTGCAGTTGACCCGGCCGGCGCAGGCGTTGCCGCATGAGGCCGTCAGCCACAGGTTCTCCTCGCAGCCGTCGGTGCGGTCGTTGTCGCAGTTGCCGAAGCCGGCGTTGCACTGGTTGAAGTCGCAGGCGCCGCTCGAGCAGGTGACGCCGCCGGCGTTGAGCACCACCTGGTTGCAGTTGATCAGGTTCTGGCAGGTCGTGCCGCAGGCGCCGGCCTGCCACAGGCTCGTCTCGCAGCCGTTGGGGCGGCTCCCGTCGCAGTTGCCGTAGCCCGAGTCGCAGGCGCTGTAGTCGCAGGTGCCGTTGGCGCAGGTCTTGCCGGAGGCGTGCTGCACCTGGGTGCTGCAGTTGACCCGGCTGGCGCAGGAGACGCCGCAGCTGGTCAGCTGCCACAGGTCGGCCTCGCAGCCGTCGTCCGGCTGGCCGTTGCAGTCGCCGTAGGCGGTGTCGCACACGGGCACGCAGGCCGCGCCGAGGCAGGAGGTCGAGCCGTGGTCGTTCAGGCAGGCGTGGCCGCAGCTGCCGCAGTGGGCCGTGGTGGTGGTCAGGTCGGTCTCGCAGCCGTCCTCGTGGCTTGGGTTGCAGTTGCCCCAGCCGCCGTCGCACTGGACCACCAGGCAGGTGCGGGTGGCGCAGGACTCGCTGGCGTGCGCGAGCGCGCAGGCCACGTCGCACGCGCCGCAGTCGGCCAGCGTGTTGAGCGGCCGCTCGCAGGCGTCGTCGGGGTCGTGGTTGCAGTCGTCCCAGCCCGTGTCGCAGGCCAGCACCACGCAGGCGAAGTTCTGGCAGTCCACCGTGGCGTGGTCCGTGGCGCAGCGGCGATCGCAGGCGCCGCAGTTCAGCACGTCGGCGGACAGGTTGATCTCGCAGCCGTCCGAGGTCTCGTGCGCCAGGTCGAGGGGCACCGGATCGTGGAGGTCGAGGTTGCAGTCCTCGTAGGGCGTCGCGCAGGCGTAGTCGCAGGCCGAGGCCAGGCAGGCGCTCACGCTGGCGTGCGGCCGGCCTGGGCACAGGGTCTCCAGGGACTCCTGGGTGTCGTCCCCGTCGGTCAGCCCGTCGCAGTCGTTGTCCAGGCCGTCGCAGCGCTCGACCAGCGGGGTGGAGAGCACGCAGGCGTACTCGCAGCCGTCCGCCCCGGCCAGGCCCTCCGGCGTCTGGCTGCGGTCCTGCTGCAGGTCCCAGTAGCCCGGCTGGCAGTTGAAGCGGCACACCCCCTGGGAGCAGCCAGAGAGGTCCGCGTGGTAGCTCTCGGACTTGCCGAGGGCCGCCAGCGTCTCCAGGCAGTGGAGGCTGGCGTCGGCGTTCAGGTCGGTCGTGGCGTCGCAGTCGTTGTCCCGGTTGTCGCACAGCTCGGGCGCGGGCAGTACGCAGACTGCGTCCTTCTCGAGCTGGCCGTCGACGCACACGAAGTGCCCCTGGTTGCACTCGCCCGTGTTGCGATCGCCGGTCGGGGTGGTGCTGGGGCAGTCCAGGGGCGGATCGCCCACGCTGCAGGTGCACTCGCCGTCCACGGCGTCGTCGGGCAGGCCGTTGCAGTCGTTGTCGAGCCGGTCGCACAGGGCGCCGGTCTCCTGGGCGGCGTAGCAGGTCAGCGCGCCGTCGGTGCAGCAGGGCGGGTCGGAGGCCGCGCCCAGGCACAGCGTGGCGCGGGCGTGCTGCTCGTAGTCCTCGGGGGTGCAGTCGACCGCCAGCCCGTCCACGCAGCGCGCCTGCAGCCCGGAGCACACCCCCTGGAAGAGGGCGCACGGGCCGGTGAGGACCGGCGCCTCGTCCACCCCGTCCGCGCAGTCGTTGTCGCGCCCGTCGCAGATCTCGTCCTCGGGCGTGACCTCGCCCTCGCACGGCCCGTAGTCGCCGTCCAGGCAGCGTTTCTGGCCGCCGTGGCACAGGCCGATGTCCTCGGTCTCGGGCGGCAGGCCGGTGTAGCAGGGCAGCCAGGTGCCCACCTCGCAGCCGCCGCAGCCGGTGTCCTTGTGATCGACGAACCCGTCGCAGTCGTTGTCCGCCGCGTCCAGGCACAGGAAGCAGTCCACCGCGCCCCCCGGGCAGCGCTCCAGGACCGGCAGCACGAGCCCCGTGCACGCGCCCCAGCCCTGGCCCTCGCAGCGCTGCAGGCCCTTGGCGCACGGGCTCCCCGGCGCGGGCTCCGCGGCCCACTGCGGCCAGCACTCGCGCTCGAGCCCCGGCGAGCAGGGGCAGCCCTCGTCGATGGTGCCGTCGCAGTTGTTGTCCAGCTCGTCGCAGAACTCGGTGGCCTCGGGGTGGATGGAGGGGTCCAGGTCGTCGCAGTCGTCGGGCACGTAGAAGCCGTCCTGGTCGTCGTCGCTGCCGTCGTGGGTCAGCACCAGCACGTGCTCCGCCTCGACGATGGAGCCGCGGCGGAACTCGAGGCGCTCGAGGTCGCCGTGGGCCACCTCGCGCTCGCCGCGGAAGCCCTTGCCCGACACGCGGATGGCCCGGGCCTCGTACTCCGAGCCGGCGAACAGGAGGACCCACAGGTCGGGGTTCTCGGCCGTGGGCAGGTAGAGCTCGTGCTCGAGCTCCGGGCTGGGATCGACCGCGTCCGCGTCGTGCACCTCGAGCAGGATGCGGTCGATGCGGATGTCGGGGCTGGTCACCCGCAGCCACAGGCCGGTCCGGCCCTCCTCGCCGCAGCCCGCGAGCGTCCCGGCCGCGGCGCACAGCGCCAGGAATAGGATCGCCACACCCGACCGTTCGACGCCACGCGTGCCGCTCATGACTTCACCACCTGAGAGGAGTGGTCACGGGAGACCTTCTCTCCAGGGTCTAGCACGCGGCGTGCGAGGCGGTCAAGGCGCGCCCCCTCGCTTGACACCCCGAAAGGCCGTGTGGTAGAAGCGCCCTGTCCGCTGGTCGATCAATGACTTGCGCGCAAGCCCGGCGACCGCGCGCGGCCCGGGTGAGGACGCCCGACACCCGTCTTCGAGGAGGCGCGATGCGCTGTTTCAGGACTCCCTGGCTGGCCTTCGTCCTGGCCCTGGGCCTGGCCGCGAGCCCCGCCCTGGCCGAGCCCTCGGACGACCCCTCCGGTGCCGCGGAGGCCGAGGGCGACGGCGACAAGCCCGCGGGCGACGAGGCCAAGCCGGCGGGCGACGAGGCCAAGCCGGCCGAGCCGGGTCTCCCGCCGCTGCCCCCGATGGAAGAGGGTCTGCCCCCCGCGGGCGAGGGCGAGCAGCCCCTGCCGCCGCCCCCCCCGGGCTTCAGCGAGGTGGCGGGCGGCGAGCTCGGCGTGGTCAAGCCGCCCCTGAACCTGCTCGATCTGCACGGCTACCTCCGGCTGCGCGGCGATCTCATGGACGGCCTGGACCTCGGGCTCGAGCCCCGCTCGGATCGCGAGCGCGGCGCGGCCTACCCGCAGTTCCCGCGCACGGCCACGGGCAAGAAGGACACCGTCGCCGGCGCCAACATGCGCTTCAGGCTCGAGCCCACCCTCAACATCTCCGAGGACGTACGGGTGATGGCCCAGATCGACATGCTCGACAACCTGGTGCTGGGCTCCACCCCGGACGGCTACCCGGCCAACACCTACTACCCCATGCTGGCCTTCAGCCAGACGCAGAACCCGCCCGTGGCCGGCTGGAACTCGACCAAGGACAGCATCCTGGTCAAGCGCGCCTGGGGCGAGGTGATGACCCCGCTCGGCATGCTGCGCTTCGGGCGCATGGGATCGCAGTGGGGCCTGGGGCTGCTGGCCAACGACGGCGGGCCGGCCCACGTGGACAACGGCCCGTTCGTCACCCGCAACGACCCGTTCGCGCCCTCGGGCATGTGCTTCGAGTGCAACTACGCCTCGACCGTGGACCGCATCATGTTCGTCACCAAGGTCTTCGGCCACTACATCATCCCCATGGTGGACTTCACCTCCGAGGGCCCCTACTTCTCCTTCCTCAACGACATGGGAGGCCAGTCCTGGGACATCGAGCAGCTCGACGACGTGAACTCCTGGATCATCGCCATCGCCAAGCGCGACAAGCCCGAGGACATCAAGGAGGCGCTGCTGCAGGACGACTGGAACCTGAACTACGGCGCCTACTTCGTGTTCCGCAACCAGTCGCTCGACGCCTACGACTTCAAGGGCACCGCCGGCAACGCCTGGGAGGCCGGCAACCTGGGGGTGCAGAACTACACCGTGCGCAACATCGAGGCCTACATCCCCGACGTGTGGGTGCGGCTGATGATGGGCAAGCTGCGCATCGAGCTCGAGTTCTGCATGATCATCGGCCACATCGGCTATGACGCCGTGGGCCGCTCCCTGGACGTGGACGGCAACCTGATCCAGAACCTGGCGGGCGAGCGGGTCGACATCCTGCAGTACGGCGGCGTGTTCCAGGCGGACTACAAGTTCCTCGACGACGCGCTCACCATCGGCCTGGAGCTCGGCTTCGCCTCGGGCGACAACTCGCCGGGCTTCGGCGTGCACCCCTTCGAGGAGAAACAGTTCGACCACCGCCTGGGCGACCACGACATCAACAACTTCCGCTTCCACCCCGGCTACAACGTGGACCTCATCCTGTGGCGCCAGATCATCGGCACGGTCACCGACGCCATCTACGTGAAGCCCACGGTGCAGTACAACATCACCGAGGGGATCGGCGGCAAGCTGTCGGTGATCTACTCCTCGGCGCTCGAGACCTCGTCCACCCGCGGCAAGGCGAGCCCGCTGGGGCTCGAGTTCGACGTGGACCTGTTCTACTTCTCCTCGGACAACTTCCACGCCGGCCTGTCCTACGGCCTGCTGATCCCGTTCTCCGGCATGTCCGACCTCGGCGACGACGAGCTGCCCGGCGGCGATCTCGAGGCCGACCGGGACCGGGACGCCGAGATCGCCCACCGGGTCATGGGCCGGCTGGTGCTGTTCTTCTGATCCGGGACATGCGCGGGAGGCCTGACACCCACGGCGCCGCGGGCCGCCCCGGGCGGGGCCGGCGGCGGTGGTGGGGGCTCGCGCTCGCCGGCCTGCTCGCGTGCGCGGCCTGCGGCGTGAAGGCGCCCCCGCGACCGCCCGGGCCGGCGCCGGTCGTGGACGACGCGGACGGCGGGGCCGGGCCAGCCGCGGATGCGGGGAGGTGAGGCGTGGCCGCGAAGAGGAAGCTCTCGGGTGTGCTGACCGCGCTCGTCACCCCGTTCCGCGACGGCCGGCTGGACGAGCCGGCGCTGCGGCGGATGGTGCAGCGCCAGCTCGGCGCGGGCGTGCACGGCCTGGTGGTGTGCGGCTCGACGGGCGAGGCCGCGGCCATGACGCTCGAGGAGCGGCTGCAGGCCATCCGCGCGGTGGTGGCCGAGGCGGGCGGGCGCGCGCCGGTGGTGGCCGGCACGGGCTCCCACAACACCGCGGCCACGGTGGAGCTGACCGCGCGGGCCCGGGACCTGGGCGTCGACGCGGCCCTGGTGGTCACCCCCTACTACGTCAAGCCCCCTGCCCGCGGCCTGGTGGAGCACTTCCGCGCCGTGGCCGGCGTCGGCCTCGACGTGGTGGCCTACAACGTGCCGTCCCGCACCGGGGTGAGCCTGACCCCGGAGACGGCCGCCGAGCTGGCCGGGCTGGAGCGGGTGGTGGCGCTCAAGGAGGCCTCGGGCGACCTGTGGCTCGACAGCCGCATCCTGGCCGCGGTGGGCGACGGGCTGACCCTGCTGTCGGGCGACGACTTCACCTTCCTGCCCTTCCTGGCCATCGGCGGCCACGGGGTGATCTCGGTCGTCTCCAACCCGGCGCCGGCCCTGTTCGTGGAGCTGTTCACGCGCTTTGCGGCCGGGGACGTGGCGGGCGCCCGGGTCCTGCACCACAGGCTGGCGCCGCTGATGAGGGCGCTCTTCCTGGAGACCAACCCCATGCCGGTCAAGGCGGCCATGGCCGCCCTCGGGCTGTGCGCCGAGGAGATCCGCCCGCCGCTCTGCCCGCTCGCGGACGTGCACCGGCCGGAGCTCGCCCGGGCGCTCGCGGGCTGCGGGCTCGGCGAGGAGCGGCCGTGAGCCCCCGCGCGGTCCGGGTGTGCCTGAGCGGGGCGCGCGGCCGGATGGGGCAGCTCCTCGCGGCCGCCCTGCAGCAGGCCGACGACCTGACCCTGGGCGCGGCCCTGGAGCGCCCCGGGCACCCCGATATCGGCCTCGATCTGGGCGGCGGCGTGCGGGTCGGCGACGAGCCGCGCGCGGCCCTGGAGGCCTCGGACGTGCTGCTCGACTTCGCCCTGCCGGCCGCGGTGGCGGAGCACGCCGAGCTGGCCGCGCGCCTGGGCCGCCCGGTGGTGACCGGCACGACCGGCCTCGATCCGGTCCAGGCCGAGGCGCTGCGGGCGCTCGCCGCCCGGATCCCGGTGCTGCACGGCGCCAACATGAGCCGCGGGGTGCACCTGCTCACCGCGCTCGCCTGCCAGGCGGCCGCGCTGCTGGGGCCGGAGTACGACGTGGAGATCCTCGAGCTCCACCACCGGGGCAAGGCCGACGCCCCCTCGGGCACGGCGCTGCGCCTGGCCGAGGCGCTGACGGCGGCCTCCGCCCGGGGCCCGGCCCGGGCCCGGCGCGGGGGCGCGCGCCAGCCCGGGGAGATCGGGCTCGCCTCGGTGCGCGGGGGCGATCTGGTGGGCGAGCACCAGATCCTGTTCCTCGGGCCCGGCGAGCAGCTCGTGCTCACCCACCGCGCCGGGAGCCGCGAGCACTTCTGCCGGGGCGCGCTCGACGCCGTGCGCTTCATCGCCCGCTCGCGCCCGGGCTGGTACGGGATGCAGGACGTGTTCGCCGGAGGGACGCCATGAGGTTCGCGCGGTTCGAGCCCCTGGACGGCGGCAGGCCGCGCTGGGCCATCCTGGAGGGCGAGGTCCTGCTGGAGCTCGAGGGCGATCCCTTCTCCGGCCACACCGCCACCGGCCGCCGCCACCCCCTGGGCGCGGTGCGCCTGGTGTGCCCGGCCGCGCCCAGCAAGATCGTGGCGCTGGGGACCAACTTCCGCGATCACGCCCTGGAGATGAAGAAGGCCCTGCCGGTCGAGCCGAAGATCTTCCTCAAGGCGCCCTCGGCGCTCGTCGGCCCGGACGAGGCCATCCGCCTGCCGCCGGTGACCGGCCCGTTCGAGCACGAGGCCGAGCTCGGCGTGGTGCTCGGGCGCCGGCTGTGCGACGCGAGCCCCGAGGCCGCCCGGGCCGCGGTGCTCGGCTACACCTGCATCAACGACGTGACCGCCCGCGCTCTGCAGCGGCTGGACGGGGTGTTCGCGCGGGCCAAGGGCTTCGACACCTTCGCCCCCCTGGGGCCGTGGATCGAGACCGACGTGGACCCCGGGGCGCTGGTCGTCGAGGGCTGGGTGAACGGGGAGCGGAGGCAGCGTGGGGAGATGGCCCAGGCGATCTTCCCGGTGCCCGAGGCGCTGGCCTTCATCTCGCGGGTGATGACGCTGCTGCCCGGCGACGTGGTGGCCATGGGCACCCCGGCGGGCGTCGGGCCGCTCGAGCCCGGCGACCGGGTGGAGGTGCGCATCCAGGGTGTCGGCGTGCTCTCGAACCCGGTCGAGCGCCGGGTGGGTTGAACCGAGGGGGAGTGAGGAGGCCTGCCCATGGCGATCCGTCTGGCCAAGCGCATGTCCGAGCTCGCGCCCTACCTGTTCGCCGATCTGGATCGGAAGAAGCAGGCCGCCATCCAGAAGGGCGTGGACGTGATCTCCTTCACCATCGGTGATCCCGACCTGCCCACGCCGCCCGAGATCGTGGCGGCCGGCCAGGCGGCGCTGGCCGACAGCCTGAACCACCGCTACCCGGCCTACGCCGGGGCCCGGGCCTTCCGCCAGGCCGCGGCGGACTTCATGGCGCGCCGCTTCGGGCAGGCCTTCGACCCGGATCGCGAGGTGCTGGCGCTGATCGGCACGAAGGAGGGCATCGCCCACCTGCCGCTCGCGCTGCTCGATCCGGGCGACGTGGTGCTGTGCCCCGAGCCCGGCTACCCGGTCTACGCCATCGGCGCGCGGCTGCTGGGCGCCGTGCCGTACGAGCTGCCGCTGCGCGCCGAGAACGGCTTCTTGCCGGACCTCGAGGCCGTGCCCGCGGACGTCCTGCGGCGCGCCCGGGCGCTGTGGCTCAACTACCCCAACAACCCCACCGGCGCGGTGGCCGAGCCCGCCTTCCTGGAGCGGGCAGTGGCCTTCGCCCTGCGCCACGAACTGGTGCTGCTGTCCGACAACGCCTACTCGGAGATCGCCTTCGACGGCTACCGCTCGCCCTCGGTGTTCGACGTGCCCGGCGGCCGCGAGGTGGCGGTCGAGTTCCACTCGCTGTCGAAGACCTTCAACATGTGCGGCTGGCGCGTGGGCTGGGCCGTGGGCCGCGCCGACGTGATCGGCCCCTTCGGCGACCTCAAGTCGAACCTGGACTCGGGCGTGTTCACCGCGGTGCAGGCGGCCGCCATCAAGGCGCTGTCGCTGTGGCCCGGACCGCTCGAGGCGACGAACGCCGAGTACAGGCGGCGCCGGGATCTGCTGGTCGAGGGGCTCCGGCAGGCGGGCTACGCGCCCCCGGTGCCCCGGGCCACGTTCTACGTGTGGCTGCCGGTGCCCGGCGGCGACGACCGCGCCTTCGCCAGCGAGCTGCTCGAGCGGGTGGGCGTGCTGGTCACCCCGGGCTCGGGCTTCGGCCCCTCGGGGCGCGGCTTCGTGCGCTTCTCGCTCACCCAGCCGACCGCGCGCATCGCCGAGGCGGTCGAGCGGCTCGCCCGGCTGGGCGCGGGCTGAGCCCCCCGGCGGGCCGGGTCGCCGCCATGGAGCGCGCCTACGTCTCCGTCGGCTCGAACCTGGGGGACCGGGCGCGGACCTGCCTGGCGGCCGTGGAGGGGCTCGCGGCGCTTCGCGGGGTGCGGGCGGCGAGGCGCTCGCGCCTGTACGAGACCGAGCCCCTGGAGCGCGCGGACCAGCCGGCCTTCGTCAACCTGGTGGTCGGCCTGGACACCGCCCTCTCGCCGGGTGAGCTGCTGGGTGCGCTGCTCGGCCTCGAGGTCGCCCTGGGGCGCACGCGGGCGCCGGGCGAGGCGCGCTTCGGCCCCCGGGTGGTGGACCTCGACCTGCTGCTCCACGGCCAGCGCTGCCTGGACACCCCGGAGCTCAGCCTGCCGCACCCGCGCATGCACCTGCGTCGCTTCGTGCTCGCGCCCCTGGTCGAGCTCGACCCTGCGGTGCGTCATCCGCGGCTGGGACGCAGCGCGGCAGAGCTGCTGGCCGCGCTGGGGGCGGAGGGCGGCTGGGTGCGTCCCCTCGAGGCGCTCCCCGCGCCCTGCTCGGGAACACCCAACGCCTCGTAGCTGAATCGGAAAATACGAAAACTGACGCGCCAGTCAAATCCCTTGACAGCCCCATCCGATGCAGCCATAGAATGGGGCCCGCAACGCGCTGGAGGCTCCCATGAAGTTCTTCCTGGACACGGCGGACGTGGCCGAGATCCGCACCGGCGTCGCCATGGGGCTGGTGGACGGCGTGACCACCAACCCCAGCCTGGTGGCCAAGACCGGGCGGCCATTCCGCAAGGTGATCGAAGAGA
>Ga0116143_10005462_pt1 | contig 11456 bp, 8 predicted proteins | sample AD_UKC034_MetaG_FD_89745 | JGI IMG/M metagenome (GOLD analysis project Ga0116143, IMG submission 89745) | Active sludge microbial communities of municipal wastewater-treating anaerobic digesters from USA - AD_UKC034_MetaG | ecosystem: Engineered > Bioreactor > Anaerobic > Digestate | place: USA...
CTCGCGCGGGGAAGTGGCGCGAGGTGGCTGTTTGAGGGTCCACGAACAGGAAGCAGTGTTCATGCGGACGCAGTAAGTGTACACTCTGGAAATCTGACAGGAAAATCGCAGAGTGAGCGCCAAAACCACCCCTCTAGGCCCGTTCGCAGGTATCAACAATCGCCTTCCAGACCACCAGCTCAACATCGTCGAGCGTGGGCAGAAGGCCGGCGACTACCTGCGCAACGCGGTCAACGTGGACCTCTCCAATGCGGGAACGCTCCAGCGCCGGAAGGGCGTTACGCTCACGCTCTCGGGCACACAGTGCCACAGCCTGTGGGCGGACGAGCAGGGCGGGTACTTCGTTGATGGCGACGCGCTGAAGACCTTTCCGGGCGGCGTTGTGCTTCGATCCGGGCTAGCGCCGGGCCGCCCGATCAGTTTCGCGCGCGCGATCAACGGCGACCTCTACTGGTCGAACGGTGTGACCCTGGAGCGTATCCGCAACGGTGCGAGCATCCCCGCTGGAGTGCCGCTGCCGCGCGCGATGCCGCTGTGTTCTGCCTCGGGCGGCGGGTCGCTTGATGCGGGTCACTACCGTATTGCCATCACTGCCCTCGCTGCAGATGGCGAGGAATCTGGCGCGACTTGGCCTGTGCAGATCCAAGTGCCGGACAACGGGCAGATCGTCGTCTCCGGGCTGCCGGGCACGCGGACAAACATCTACGTCTCGCCACCCAACGGGGAGTTGCTCTTCCTTGTGGCGAGCACCACCGCGACCGGCTACACGATTCCGATCATAGGGGCGCAAGGTCAGACGCTGCAGTCGCAGGATATGCGCCCCATGCCCCCTGGGCAGATCGTCCGCATTCACAAAGCGCGGCTCTTGGTGGCAGACCGCTTCGGGCTGTACTACTCGGAGCCTTATGCGTTCGGTTGGCACAACCCTTTGCGGGGATACATCCCACTCCCCGGCATCACCCTGGTCGAGCCGATGCAAAGCGGGATTTTCGTGGCTACCGCCGACAAGACCTACTGGCTTGCCGGGGCAGATATCGCGGATTCCTCCCTCGTTGAGCGGCTTCCATACGGCGCTGCGGAAGGCACCAGTACGCGCATCGCTAACAGCCTCGATGTGGCGTGGTTTTCGCAGAGAGGGATCGTGCGAGGGACCAGCGACGGGCAGATTCAAGCCCCGCAAGAAGAAAATGTCGTCGTCAACCCAGCAAGAGCAGGAGCAACGTTGTACCGCGAACAGAACGGGATGCGCCAGTTGATCGCTGGGGTATCGAATACCACCACCACCCGCGCCGCCGCAAACAGCTTCATGACGATGGAAGTGCGACGCAAGGAGAGCATGCTGTGATTCACTCTAGACTACCCATGGGCTTCACCTACCGCTTTCGGCACATGCGCGATGGCCGCGTGCTCGATGAATGGACCGTGAAAAACCTGATGCCGTATGAAGGCGTCGACCACATGCTTGACGTGCTCGCGGCGCTGTCCGCGCCGGTCACGAGCTGGCACATCGGCCTGTACGGCAATGACCATACGCCGCAGACGGCGGATGTTGCAGCAACGTTTCCGGCCGTGGCTGGCGAAGTCATCACGTATGACGGGAATCGTCCCATGTTCGCGCCATCGCCCGCCACCTCGGGCGTCCTGAGTAACGCAGGCAATGAGGTGGAATTTAAGATCAATGCCGCTACGACAGTGCGCGGCGGATTTATCGCCTCGAACCCCTCCAAGGCAAGCCCGCTTGGTGTATTGCTCTCTGTCGTTCGCATGCCGTCCCCTCGTTCTTTCGAGGCTGGTGACGTGGTGTCCGTTGCCGCCGGTCTCGAAATCATCCCTTCGTAAGGAGCATCAAAAATGGCTATTAAGGTTTCCACCGGCCTGCGCGACGGCGCACTGAGCACCGGGTCCGTAAAGAGCTTGATGGATGGCGGCAATATCAAAATCTACAGCGGGCCAGTCCCTGCAACGGCGGATGCAGCCATCGGCAGCGCAACGCTGCTGTGCACCGTCTCGCTCGACTCGACCGCGACGGGCGTCAACTTCGACACGGCAGCCGCAAACGGGGTGCTGTCCAAAGCTCCGGACCAGGTATGGAGCGGCGTCAACTCCAACACCGGAACGCCGACTTGGTATCGCCACGTCACCAGTGCGGATGACGGCACGGAGAGCACGACCGCCTATCGGATTCAAGGCACCGTCGGCGTTGCGGGCGCGGACCTCAACCTGTCGAGCAACACGCTGACGGCGGGAGCGACGCAAACGATCGACTACTACTCGATCGCGTGGCCGACGTTGTAATCGGAGGGTGTGATTGTGTCGGAGTGGAGCGACTACAGCTTCAGCAAGGTTGTCAATCACGCGCCGGAGGCGTCTTCCTATGTGCTGCACGCCTGCCGTAACGATGTCACAGGGACGATCATAGCCTGTGATACCGGATTTGTGCTGAGATCAACAGACGCCGAAATCTGGCTGTCGGTCCAGGACTTTGGTGGTGTCGCCGAGATAAGCGATCCCATACTAGGGACCGGCCAGGACACGCCGGTTCGAGCAATCTGTATCGATGGGGTCTTCTTCGTGATGGCGGAGATTGGCGCGAATCGACGGCTGTATCAGAGCACGGATGACGGCCTGACTTTCACGCTGCTGCACGAATCTACGTCCAGTTACGTCCCGAATCAGACCATCACGGATATTCGATTGGTGAGCGACCGGCACGTTGCCAACGGGTATTTCTACGTTCGGAATAGCGACGGGACCGTAGTTCGCACCACCGACATGGTGACATGGGAAACCACCACGCTATCTGGCCACGTCAGAGGGGTCGCCTATGGCGCGACCAAGTGGCTGGTCGCTGCCGGGAGTTCGCACTATGCGAGTTCGGACGGCACCACTTTTTACCTGACACTCGCAGACACTGCCTACGGAGATTACGCAATAGGCAATGCGCTTTGGTCTCCGGCGTTCTCGAAGTTCTTCATCATCAATGCAAACGAAACGACCGGTTACGTGGCTTCGTCGCCTGACGCGGATACCTGGGTCGTGCATACCGATGCTCAAATGGATCCTACGAGCCTCGGCGGCGGCTACCCTCCAGGCGGAATAGTGCCATGGAAAGTAGCCACAGCCATTGTGGAAGTACCGAACGGCATCTTCATAACAGGGCCATCCTATGTGCGGCTTTCTTATGAACAGATGCCCACAACTTTTACAAACATGTACTACGTCGTACAAGAGAACAAGTTCTTTGCTATCCAGAGTCCCAGCTGTAAATCGGCGTTTGAGTACGAAGGTGGCGTGTTTTTTACGCATTGGCGATATTCAGGTCTCCTAACGATCAACTATGGGGGCGATCCAGTGCCCGAGCCCGTGCTTGATTTCTGGACCGGATTTAACCTTACGTATGAAATACCCTAAGCTCCGAAACGGCCCTTCGCCTGTTGGCGAATCGCTGGTGCGTGCATTAAAAAAGAATGGCGCACCGTGGCTGTCTGCCGTTACTGCAGACGGAGTTGTTGCGAACAAAATGGGCCGCAGCAACAGCGAAGTGTTCCAGGGCGGGGAAGACGGGATCTATTGCCTTGGCTATGAGAATGCAGATGACCCGACGAACTACACGATTCGTGGGACACGATCGTTTCAACGTACATTTCAGAGCCGAGGCGAGTGGCGCGGGCCGGCGATTGATGAAACACAAGGCTCTGGCTACATTGGGAACAGGGTGTTCGACGTGTCGATCATCCCGACCGGGTGGGGCAAGGGGTTCAATGTCGAGACGTACTCCGGCTCTTTGTCAGGGATCGGGATGCGCGAAGCGGGCTATGCGGCAAAGATCCACCTGACGCGCTACGGAAAATCTCTAAAGCAGACCTATTCTTTTCAAGGCACAGCGGTTGAGTATCAAACTTTTTTCTTCACAGGCACGATAGGCCGCTCTGCTGCGTCCGGTTATCGGCCTGCGATGGTGATTATCAACCGGATGGCGGAGAATGATGGTGCGCGGCGAGATTCCTATGGTGTCTTTCAATATTCGTTTGACAAATTCGACACGATTCATACGGTCGGCTTTGGGTTCGGAGAGGGGTGGTGTCACGGAGCGCCGCACCTGGTCGCGTATTGCGCGTCTTGGCTGCTGATAGCCCTTCCTGCGTACGTGTATAAAAAGCCGGCCGTGCAGTACCCTGGGGTGAGCTATTACAACGACAATGCAGACCCAAATCTATCGGTATTGCTGCGCTTTACGCCTGACGGGGATTTTCAACAAATTGGCGCGGGTCAGTTATTTGGCTTTGCACGGCCTGATCCGTTCCCTATTGAAGAATGGGACAACAGCGGACTTTATGAGTTTCACGAGAATGGTCGCACACAATATGGAGTTTCCAGTTTGCGAGGCCGCGTTCTTGCGAACGGGCGCGTAATTGTGCTTTCGCGAGCGGAGCTGTACGACTGTGAGTTTGCGATAAATGAAAGGCTTTTCCCGGTGGAAGACCCCGAGTTGCAAAAGCGCATCGCTGTTTTCACGGGCTCGGATAGCGGTGGATTCTCGCGCGGCAGCGACATCGAGATGCCCTTTCCGTGCCTTCCGGGCGGCGGAGTAAACGTAGGCCCGTACGTGGTGTTTTCCATCGTGCGACGGGTAAGCGACAACCCCGTCGGCAACACCGCGATCCTCATCTTCCGCGAGGACGGCGCAGTCCACGCAATCAAGGATCTGCCTTTCGATGCGCACCGAGTCAGCCCGGCGCTATTCGCAATCAACGACAGCACACTGTGCGTCCCCGCCTACGGTGAGGTGGGTGGGAAAAGCGCATACCGGATCTACAAGAGCGATGACCTGGGAGACAACTGGTATCCGATGACGACTATCTCCAGCACCGCGCCGCCGCCCCCTGAGACCTACCAGGACCAGTACGAGAACCAGTATTACTACAACTCGATGCAGAACTACAGCGTGGTGTCCTGGCTGAGAAAGAACGACATCCCCGCACCGCTGGAGCCGGGCGCGCCGTGGCTCGCAGATGAACGCATCTCCAAACCTTGGGAGCAGTCGTGATGGCCGCGAACGTGCTGACGAAGACGATCAAGCAGACCTACATCCCTGGCACACCCGGAATCCCTGCCCGGCCGGGGCGTCCGGGCACGCCAGCGCGCACCGTGACCGTCACGGAGACCGTGTGTGGGTATCGGCCGATTAATAGCTCAGAGCAGAGCGGGTCATTCGTCAAGAACGAGAAGGGTGGATATTCAGACCGAGCGGTATGGGTGCCGTCGGGGAAATCAAGAGGGGGCGGCGCCTACGAGTATGCGTGCGCGAAGGTGACGAGTCAGCAGACGATTCCAGGCGACCCCGGTATTCCAGCGCAACCTGCAGTGCCGGCGCTTGCATCCAAGGTGGAGCAGGAGTTCAATTTAGGGTGGAACGCGCGGGGGCGCTCGCGCGCGGAATTCCCAAGCGGCGTGCGGGCGACTTTCAAGGCAGATCGAACGGTGACGGGCGCGGTAGTCGGGCTCAACACTCGATACAGCGTCACCGGATACGCAGATATCAAATTCGCATTCTACCTGAGTCACGGCATCGCCAATGTGATGGAGGATGGTGCTGTACAAGCCACGGTTGGTCCGTTTGCGAGCGGTGCGGAGTTTCGGGTCGAGCGCGCAAACGGCAAGGTCACCTACTTCATCGATGGGGCTCAAGTCTGGCAGTCCAACAACGACGCCGCTCCGATGTTTCTGGATGCTGCCCTCTACACCGGAGGAGATTCCGTCTATGACCCATCGATAGCGCCATTGTCCAGCGGGATCGCATCGTTTGAGCCGTTGCAGGCGGCAGGATCTGACGCGCCATATTGCTACGCCGCGCTGTCGCTTCACCCCATGGCGGGCGGGGGGAGCGAAATTCGTCGCAGCGTCGGCGTATTCGAACCCATGCGCGCGATGGGGGGTGATTACGCTTACGGGGGCGCGATATGCACCCTGCAGCCCTTGGAGGGGCTCGGCGCGGCTGAAGCCCTGCGCCCGAGTCTGGCTATCTGCGACGGGGTGCTCCCCTTGCTTACAGGCGTCGGATCTGGGCTTGGCGGGACGATTGGTGGCAGCACTTCGCAGGTCGAACCGCTACTTGGGATCGCGTCCGATAGGCCGTACGGGGCCGTGAGCGCGGCATTCGAGCCTATGCATGGCTATGGCCGCGAACTGGACGACGCCGAGCGCAGCCTGATCGTGATGTTCTCAGGGTCGCATGTCCGCAGTGAAATGGAGCCGGCCGGCGTGTTGGTGCTGACCTTCACCTCCTCGATGACCGCTGCCAGTCTGATAGCTTTCGACTACAGGTCTTATCTGGAGGTGTTTTCGTCAGCCTCGGTCGATACTCCATTCGCGGCAGCGAGTTACGTCGCGCTCGAAATTATCTCGACGGCGACCTCCACGGCGCTGTACGGGATGCTGGGATCGCCGTCCGACGTGTGGGTTGTAAATGTCGATACTGGCGCGACGAGCAGATATGAGGCTTTCGACTTCAACAGCTTCGCAGAGATCGACGGTCACTATTTCGGCTGCAGGGCGGACGGCGTTTACGAACTTGATGGTGATACCGATGACGGAGACCCGATCCGCGCAATGGTCAGCTTTGGCAAGCAAGACTTCGGCACGTCGGCGCTCAAGCGGATCACGAACGCTTATGTTGGCGTGAGCAGCACCGGAAAGCTTGTGCTCAAGGTGATTGCCGACGGTGCTGAATACGACTACGTGGCGCGAGACTCTAGCGAGTACATGCAGACTCAGCGATTCGATACTGGACGCGGGCTGCGCCTGAATCAGCTTGAATTCGAGTTATACAACCAAGACGGTGATGATTTCGAGCTGTCCAGCGTCGAATTCGCTGTCCTGACGACAGAAAGAAGGATCTAATCATGGCAATTAACGCTTCGGCTTTTGTAGATTTGATTCTTGCAAGAGCAATAGAAAAGGGAGAGTCAGCGTCCATCGAGATGCAGAACCGGATATACGCGCTTCATATGTTCTTGCAGGAGGTTCTTCGCACCAACAATGCGCATATCAGGGGCATTCAAAGCGTTCCGAATCGAGCGACTAACTATTTCAACCAGCTGGCGAAACCCGCGCAGGCAGAAGCAACCGAGTTGCTGGCTGCTTCTGCGGTGCTGCGGAAACGGATCGCGGATCTACCGGGTAAGCTGGACTCTAAAAAGGGTGCGGCGGAACGGGATGTCATGTCCGCAGTGGACGCCTTCTTCGGGAAGTATTTTCCAACAGACGGCGTGATCGAGAGCGCTATCAGCACCGCAAACCAGCTAATTTCGGGGGGGTTGGTTGCGCCGTCGGTTGAGAGCGCCATTTGGCAGCGAGACCGGGCGCGGGTGCTTGAAGACGCCGCCCGCAGCCGCGCAGATTTGCTGGCGACCTTCGCGGCGCGTGGATTCCCTATGCCGCCGGGGGCGGCAGCGCACGCGATGCGTCTTTCCGAGATGGATGCCCAGGTGAAGATCGCTCAGCACTCGCGTGATGTAGCGATTAAACGCTTCGACACGACGGTGGAGAACATGCGTTTTGGTTTGGAGCGCATGGTCTCGGTGCATCGTGATGCAGTCTCGACTCTGGGTGACTTCCTTCGCAACTATCTTGCTATTCGGGAGAACGAGCAGGCGCTGCAACTGGAGATCGTAAGCAAAGGGCTAGAGATTCAGAAATTCGCGCAGGAGCACGTTCGGCTGAACCTCGAAACACATCAGACGTTGCTGTCAGAGGTGGTACGGATGTTCGGCAAGGAGCTCGATGGGACCGTAGCAATTACGGGACTGAACCGCGACGCGGAGAAATTGATCGCTGGTAGCTATCAGCAGGAGATCCGCGCGCTTGGCGACATGGTTTCCGCGATGTATAACGCGGTTCACGCGTCGGCTGGGGTGTCTGCGGTAGGCGAGACGGATTGACCAATCAAAAAAACTAAGTACGTAGTATCTAAAGGTGATCAAAATGATTGAGTCGGGATTTGAAAAAGAGCAACGGGAGCGCACTGAAATGTTCGCTCGTTGGGACGTTGATAGCGCTTTGTTCAAGGCGGGTATTGGAAAAACGAGAAAAGAAGACATCGCTCTTGTGAACGCCGCCCAAAACAAATACAACAGCCTTGTTGATGGCGGTATCAAGCGCGGGAACCTTGGGCTGCTGGCCGGTCTTGGCGAACGCGAACTTGACATTGAAAATCAACGCACGGGTATTCTTAAACAAGAAGCGAATGCGCAAACCATGAACGCCGAAACGAACCGCCTTGGTGCCATCACCGGTTTGAGCAGCGGTCTTGGTCAACCACGGCAACAGCGGCAGACGCTTCCTGGTTTCTCATCAATTGCCCCGAGCAGGTTGCAAACAAGTTCGCCGTTTGCGCGTCAACGGATCGCTGGTGTCGAAGCTGCCAGCGAGTCTGAAATTGAAGACGACGTTGATCCGATGAGGCCGCGCGCATACAAGAACGGCGGTGTGATCGGCAACGTCAAGAAGGACGACGGCAGCGACAAGGTGCCTGTGGTGGCGCGCGAGGGTGAGTATTACATCAACCCCGAGACCGTCGCCCACATCGGCGGGGGTGACTACAAGCAAGGTCTGCGCAGCCTGAATGCACTGGTGCGCGAAGCCACCGGGAAGGAGCCGGGACCGTCCCCTGTGGGAAAGTCCGGTCTGAGGGGTTTCGCGGCGGGGGGTTACGTTGATCTGGACACGCTGCGCAAGCTGCCGCGTGCGGCACGGGAAGCTGTCATCAACTCAGAAGTTGCAGCCAATCGGCGCATTGGCCCCGGTCAGATCGCTGCGGAGAACGTGCCAAAGCGCGACGCATTGATCCCTCGTAGCGTTCCGGCTAACCAGCAGCTTGTGCCAGTCAAGCAACCTAGCGTGCGGGAAGTGACTCGCAGGCTGAATGCTGGGACGAACAGTGCGCCGCGCCCCACGTTGAGCGATGCAAAAGGTTGGTATCGACAAGGCGTCGGCAACGTTCCACCTGCCGGAGAAGCAGTGCGTATTCCGACCAGCAAGGCGCCGAACTTCACGATGGTTAACGGCGTGCCGGAGGGTCAGCAGCTTGTGCCTATGGAAAAACCCAAAGCGACAAAGACAACGGCACCGAAATCAGGGGCGCGCCCGACGCGCACACCCGACTTGAAGCTGCGCGGAGCGCCGATCAACCGGGCGGACATCGCTACCACAGTGAATGTTGAACCAACGCAGGCGCGGGTAGAAGCCCCCAAGCGTGGTCTCATTCAAGGTGCAAAAGGCGCTGGCGGCAGGGCGCTTGCTTTCCTGAGCAGCCCCGCTGTCGTTGGCGCAAGTTTGATGGCGCATTCTGGCGACGCGGGCGATCAGAACGAAGATGCGTGGGCAACTCAGCAGCGAGCGAACTGGGGTAAGCCGCTGGCGGAAGGCGCTGAGCCGTGGAACAACCCACTGCCGTACGACACGCCGATCACGGCCAACGCGGCGCGCGAACAAGCCCTTCGCCTCGAACCTTCTCGCAGCCAAGCCGACGAGTACAGCAACAGCCCTGAGCGCGCTGCGTGGCAGGCGAGCTTGGGCAACGGCCAGCCCACCTCTTCTCAGCCCGAAACCGCAGATGACTTCCGCACGCGCAAAGCCGCTGCGGACGTGTACCGTCGTGAGTGGCAGCGCCAGTCGCCCGGTGGTCTGCGAAATGCCAACCCTGATGCTCTGACACTCTACAACGCCGAGCAACAGGTGCGCGGCACGGGCATCAGCGCCCAGCGCCAAGCCAACGGTGTGATGGAGTTCAGCGGCAGCGGTCCTGCACCGAAGGCCCAGTACCTCGACGCGGGTGGCACTCCGACGAACGAGTGGCAGGACACCTCTCAGTACCGTGACGCTGTGGTGCGCTCGCTCGGCTCAAGTGACCCCGCCATGCAGCAGCGCGGGCTTGCCCAGGCCATGCAGCTCCAGCAACGTAACCAACGCGGCGTGGTCACTGGCGACCCTCGCATGGACGACCTTTTGTCCAAGATGGAGCCGCGTGAAGCGGCGGCGGTCTACCGGGCGCTGTACGGCGGGCAGGGTGCTGATGGCAAGGGTCCGAAGGCGGCGCCCTACGCCGAGCAGCAGAAGCGGGTGATCGACGCGCTGGGTGAGGAAGGTGCTGCGAAGGCAATGCAGGAAATCCAGCAGGCTCAGATGCAGATGGCTCGCCAGTTGATTCAGTCCGGTCAGGCCACACCGGAGCAGGCCGAGGCGGCCGTTCAAAACCCGCAGTTCATCACCAGATTGACCAACGCCTACAAGCTGCGCGAGTTCCTGGCTCAGAACGGTCAGTGGGGCGAAGCGGCCAGCGGAGCGGGTGGCTGGGGTACTGCGGCGGGTCTTGCTGCTGGTGGTCTGACGCTGGGACTCACGCGCAATCCGGGCGTGGCTGCGAAGGCGGCGGCTGCCGGTGGTGCGCTCGGCGCAGGCATCGGCGGAGCGCAGGGTTTCACTCAAGGCGCGCAGGGTTTCGACGCCGCGATGCCGCTGACCGAGCTGATGAACATCACCCCGCTGCCCGATGGCGACTACCAGATCGGCAACGCCGTGATCCCGAAGGCGATGGTTCAGAAAAACTACCAGCTCTTCGGCTTGACAGCGCCTCCGAAATGACGAAGCCCTAGCACAAATGACCCCGTAACAGGGGTCATTTGCTTTGTATAATGACTCAAACTATGACAATCTGAGGCGATCTGAATGGACCCGCTCTACCTGCAAGACCCGATCAAGCCCGCTGCCACCCCGCAAGCCGCCAAAGGGCTGCGCGACGCTATCAACAACAACAGCCCGATGATGAGCGGCTTCGTCTCCGGGACCTACGGGTATGGCGGCTCCAGCCTGCTGGGTCTCGCCAACCTCGCGGAAGTGGCCGGTGCCGACAGCGTGGGGCAGGGCTTGCGCAAGAAAGCCACCGCCCTGTTCGACACAGCCCAGAAGTTCACCCCGAGCGCGATGTCGCTGGACAGCGTGAAGGACTTCGGCAGCGGCGTGGACTACGTGCGCGCCAACGCCGGCCAAGGTCTTGGCTCGATGCTACCTGTGATTGCAGGTGGCGCGTTGGGCCTCGCACCCGGCCTCGCAGCGGCCACAGCGCCGATGTACGGTGAGAACATTGGTCGTCTGGAGCAGGACCCGACGCTCTCTGGCATGAGCGCGGGCCAGAAAACCCTCTACGCGGCCCCCACGGCGGCTGTACAGGGTGCGCTGAACTACGTGGTGCCCGGTGGCTTCGCAGCCGCTGCGGGCCGTCAGATCGCCGCCAAGACCGGCACAGGCGCGCTGGGCAAGGCAGGTGTGACGCTGGGTGCTGTCGGCCTCGTGGAAGGCGCTACTGAGGGTGGTGAAGAACTCGCCCGCCAAGGCATGCACTCACTGGCGAACCCTGAGCGGGATACGAGCGGCGACACGAAGGAGCTGATCGAGAGCGC
>Ga0116143_10005467_pt1 | contig 11450 bp, 10 predicted proteins | sample AD_UKC034_MetaG_FD_89745 | JGI IMG/M metagenome (GOLD analysis project Ga0116143, IMG submission 89745) | Active sludge microbial communities of municipal wastewater-treating anaerobic digesters from USA - AD_UKC034_MetaG | ecosystem: Engineered > Bioreactor > Anaerobic > Digestate | place: USA...
CGGGGTGTCGACCAGGCACATCCCGGTCTCGAGCAGCGGGCTGGGCACGAACACCTCGGCCGCGACCACCCCCTTTCGGTTCTCGGGGTTCTGGTCCTCGGTCACCCAGGCGGCGAGCTGCGCAGGCGCGATCTCGAGCCAGCCCCCGTCCGCCAGCCGCACCCTCGCTCGGCGGGTGGCGCCGTGGCGGATGACCGTGACGACCGCGGTCACCGGGGCGACCCCCACCGGCAGGATGGGATCCCCGACCAGGGCGTTGAGCATGCTCGACTTCCCGCGCTTGAACTGCCCCACGCAGGCCACGTGGAAGAGGCCCTCGCGCACGCGCTGCGCGAGCGCCCGCGCGCCCTCGGCCAGGTGCGCGGCGCCGGCCGCCGCGGCCAGCCGCTCGAGTTTCTCGAGGGGAGCATCCGGCTCGCGCTCTCTCGGGTTCATCGCCATGGCGCCTCCCACGGACGCGCAGCACCGTAGGAGTCATCGGCCACGGCAGGGGGGTGGCGGTTGTCGGCGGACTCCACCGCCTTCGGGTCGCTGCGATCCTAGCCGCTCGTCTCCCGAGATCAACGGAATTCGTGCCGAGCGGGTCATGGGGCTTCCGGCGCCGGGCGTTCACCAGCCGAGCTCGGCGCGCACCGCGTCGAAGAAGGTGTCGATGTCGTGCTCGGCGTGGATGGCCACGCGCTCGGCCGGCAGGTAGGCGTGGCTGAGCTCGCCCCGGTTGACCACCACGATCCGCCCGGGCGAGAGCGCCGGCAGGATGGCCGCCGGGGTGACCACGAGCGACGAGCCCACCACGAAGAACAGGTCCGCGGACTCCGCCAGCTGCTGGCACTCGGCGAGGTGCTTGACCGCCTCGCCGAAGAACACCACGTCGGGCTTCAGCGGCCCGCCGCAGCTCTCGCAGTGCGGCACGCCCTGGGCGCGGATGAGCCGGGTGGCGGTGTCGAGGTCGTAGCTCCGGCCGCAGCGCATGCAGGCGTTCTGCCAGACGCCGCCGTGGATCTCGAGCACGTTCCTGGAGCCCGCCCGCTGGTGGAGCGAGTCGATGTTCTGGGTGATGATGCCGCGCAGCTTGCCCCGCTCCTCGAGCTCCACGAAGAAGCGGTGGGCCCGGGTGGGCTGGACCCGCTCGAGCACCTCCAGGAACTTCACGTGGAAGGCGTAGAACACCGTGGGGTCGCGCAGGAAGGTGCGGATGTCGAAGATCCGCTCCGGATCGTCGACGCCGAGCTGGCGGTAGAGCCCCTGGGGGCCGCGGAAGTCCTGGATGCCCGCGGCCGTGCTCATACCCGCGCCCGAGAGGAGCGCCACGCTGCGGCTCTGGCGGATGAGGCGGGCGCACTCCGCGGCCTGGGACTCGAGCTGGCTCATGGCTCCCTCCAGAAGTCGGGTCCGGCGGCGCGCGCCCAGGCGAGCGCCCGCTCGCCGAACAGCGCGGCCATGGCCTGGAAGCACGGCCCGGGCTGCCCGCCGCCGATCGTGGCCTCGTCCAGGCGGACCACCGGCAGCACCTCGCGCAGGGTGCTGGTCAGCCAGACCTCGTCCGCCGCCGCGAGATCCTCGACCCGGAGCTCGCGCTCGCGCGGCTCGAGCCCCGCCTCCGGGGCGAGCGCGAGCACCAGCGCGCGGGTCACGCCCTGGAGCAGGCCGGTCTCGAGCGGCGGGGTGCTGAGCTCCCGGCCGCGGACGCAGAAGACGTTCGACGAGCTGCCCTCGGCCACCCGGCCGTGGACGTCCAGCAGCAGCGCGTCGTCGAAGCCCGCCCGGCGGGCCTGGCCGAGCGCCAGCACGTTGTTCAGGTAGTTGCCGCTCTTGACCGCCGGGTCGAGCGCGGCGCGGGCGTTCCGGCGGATGGCCGGGATGGCGACCGCGATGCCGCGCGCGTACATCCAGGCCGGGTACGGCGCGAGGGGCCTGACCAGGAGGACGGTGCGCGGGCCCTCGGCCGTGGTCGGGTCCAGGCTGATGGGGCCGCTGCCGCGGGTGACGACGAGCCGCAGGTAGGACTCGGGGTTCGCCGCCTGCCGCAGCGCGGCCTTGATCCAGGCGACCAGGGTCGCCCGGGGCGGGAGCCGGAGCTCCAGGGCCGCCCCCGAGCGCTCCAGGCGGTCGAGGTGGCGCTCGAGGTGGAAGGGCACGCCCAGGTAGGTGCGCACCACCTCGTAGACCGAGTCGCCGTACAGGAAGCCGCGGTCGAACACCGGCACCCGGGCCTCCGCGGCCGGGGTGAGCTCGCCGTCGATGCTCACCAGGCCGGTCACGCGCCGTCCTCCACCCGGAGCCCGAGCTCCGCCAGGGCCGCCTCCGCCTGCCCCTCCCAGCCGCGGTTGGCCCGGGGGCTGGCGGGGCTGGGGTGGGGGATACGGCCGAGGCGGAGCCCCCGGCCCGCGAGCGCCTCGCGCGCCCGGCCCTCGGCGAAGGCGCCCACGCCGACCACCGCCTGCGGCCCGAGCCAGTCCACGGCCGCCCGCAGGGCCGCGTCGCAGGCCGCGAACAGCGGCGCCCGCTCGTCCCGGGAGAGCTTGTCCGGGGTCAGGTTGGCGCCGGACTCCAGGAGGAAGGCGAGCGGGCAGTAGTTGAGCACCAGGAAGCGCCGGAAGAAGCGCGCCGGCGCGCCGAAGCGGCGCTGGGCCCAGCCCCACAGCCGCCGGCCGCTCACCTCGGAGCGGGCGCAGGTGAGGCCCTCCACCGGCCGCCGCGGGTGCTCGCGCGCGGGCCGGCCGATCGGGCCGGCCTCCCCCAGCCCGAGCCAGCCCGCGACCGCGGCCACCTCGCCGAAGGGCACCCCGGTCTGCGCCATGCCGAAGGGGCCGGGGTTCATGCCGAGCAGCACGGCCTCCACCCCCTGGCGCGCGTACCGCGCGAGGTAGGCCTCGTGGGGCGCGCGGGCGTAGCGCAGCGGGTTGTACACGCAGGCCACCGGCGGGCCGAAGCGCAGCCGGTCGACCCGGTCGGAGAGCCTGCGGTAGGTGGCGACGAGCTCGGCCGGCATGGCAGGTCGAACCTAGCACGTCCGGAGGGGGGCTGCACCGTGCTTCCGTGCTAGACTCGTGCCCTGGAGGTGAAGACCATGTGTGCGCGAGGGGTGCCCTGGGCTCTCGGGGTCGCGTGTCTCGCGATGCTGTCCGGCTGCGGCGGGGAGGACGCGCCGCGCGCGGCCCTGCACGAGCCGTGCTGCACCGAGGACGCGACCACCTGTGACGCCGCGCGGTTCCATGCCTGCGCGGCGGGCCTGAGCTGCTACGTCATGCCCCACGCCATGTACTACGACACGGGCATCTGCTGCGACACCGCCGCATGCAGCCTGGGCTGCGACACCTCGGGCTGCGTCGCGGGCTGCGCGCAGGGCGAGCAGGGCTGCCCGCCGCTGCTGACCTGCCGGCACGTGGATCCGGCCGGGGACTACTGCCTGCCCTGAGCGCGCACCGGCCCTGCCCGGCGGCCCAGGAGGGCTCACCCTGATGCACCCGTGCGGCCATGCTTGCGCGGCGTTCGCCGAGGTGCCGGGCCCGGCCCCCGCCGAGCTGCCGCCCCGGCGCGCATCGAGCTGGTGAAACTCGGCTGGGCCGAGGGCGCGCTCATTTGGCGAACGAGGCTGGAAGGATCAGCGCTCGCTCATGGCGGCAGGCAGTAGCAATCTCCATAGGGTCCGCACCTGAACTCGGTGCCTGGCGGACACTCCCCTGATGTGGCGCATTCGGATTGGCACATGCAGCCCATGCCTGTACAGCAGCCTGGCAGACCGTAGCAACTGTCCAGGCAGTCGTTGCATGCGGCGTAGTTGTTCCCAGACGTGCACGAGCCATTGTTGCAGGTGAGGCCCGATGCACAGGTCCCGCAGGAGCCTCCGCACCCGTCGGGCCCACAGGCTTTTCCAGCACACGCAGGCTCGCATGTCGAGAGGCCGCACTCCTCGGCACAACCATCGTGTGCGCACTGAGGGAATGCGTTGTAGAGATCGATGGCCGCCTGGGTGGAGGAGTTGGCGCAGTCCTGGACGCAGGCGTCATCGGAGGACGGACAGCCATCCAGACAGCCCATGAGGTTGGAACACTCGTCGTCGAGCAGGCAGCTGGCGTAGTCGAACCCGCACGTGTAATTAAGACAGCCCTCACACGCTATGTCATCCCAGTAGAGCTCGAAGCAACTCCAGTTGCATCTGAGCTCCGCGCAGCCAAGGTAGCCGAGAAAAGCCACCGCGGCCGAGAAGTTTGCAGAAACGCACTCGTGCTGGCATACCCTGTCCGTTGCGGCGCACAGCCGGCTGCAATCCATGTAGGTCTCGCAGGGGCTGCCCACCAGGCAGTACTCGCTGAAGACAGCACAGTTCTCTTCGAGGCAACGCGCACAGGGATCGACGCATGCGCCATTCTCACAGTATTCCGGCTCGGTGCAGGTGGTCCAGAGCCCGATGTCCCTTCCGCAGCCATCCAGGACATGGATGTCATCGCCGGAGCAGATCGTGTCGAGAGTGGGTGCACATGTCTGCTCGATGCAGGTCATCGATGGATGGCCACAGCTCGCGTCACTTGTGCATGGCGCGGAGCACCAGCCCGAGTTCGGGAACTGGTCCCAGGACACACAGGTCAGGCCGGGCCGGCAATCCGTCGAGCTCGAACACGCCGCGCAGTTGACGCCCCAGTCTGGATCCATGATGCACACGCCTTGTGAGCAGTACTGATGTGCGCCGCAAGTTCCGCACGTGCCACCGCAGCCGTCGAGACCGCATTGCTTGCCCGCGCAGTCTGGCGTGCACTGGCATGGTTCACACCCACCAGTCTCCGACGCGCAGCCGCAAGGACAGACCTGGAGCAGCGCAGCCTCTCCGCAGGTGTCGAAGCCATAGATGCCCCCCTCCTCGCAGAGCCGTATTCCGCTGTCGCGGCATTCTTCACCGCCACAGGAAGGGCCAAGAGCACCCACGAGGCAGAAGAGTATTGCTGGGACTATTCTGGTGTGAATCATGTGAGGAACCCCCTTGAGCCTCGTTCCGGACCACCCGTTTCTCGATATCGCAAAACCGATCATTGCACGAAGGCACTGCTCATGACAACACCGAGGTGGACACGGCCGCGGGCGCTGGCGCCAGCCGCCCGCCTCGATGGGTCGGCCGGGCTCAGTCGGCGCCGAAGACCACGCTGAGGTGCAGCCGGACCTCGATCTCCCGGCCGTCCGCGGTCGGCTCCACGGACACGTGGTTCAGGTAGGCCCAGCCCTCCTTCCGGGTCGCCCCCGACGCCTTCTCGGACATCAGTCGCTCGATCGCGTGCCCGATCTCCGCGCTCATGCGCTGCCTGAGCTCGTCGGGCTTGCAGCGGAAGGATTGCTGGGCGGGGTGGACCGCGCTCCCCTCGACGAGCTCGACCATGACCTGGCCGGAGAGGATCAGGACGCGGTGTGCCGGCAGGCGTATCTCGCGCTCGACCCGGAACTCCTTGATGTAGGCCTGCGCGTGGAGCTCGATCCGGGCCGCGCCCTGCTCGATCCGGAAGGTGATGCCGCCCGCCTGCTCGGCCAGCGACCCGAGGGCCATGTCCATGGCCCGCTCGCGTCCAGCCTCGTCGAGCCCGCCGACCCCGTAGCCCACCAGCTCCATGGCCTGCTCCTGGACCTGCACCTCAGCGGGCCGAGTGGGCGCCGGGGCCTGGACCGGAAGCTCGAGGGAGCCCGGCGCTCCCCCCGGGGGCTCCTCCTGCGCGCAGGCAGGCCAGGCGAGCAGCGGGAGCGCAAGGCACATGAGCCCGATCCGTGTCCATCCAGGGCGCGTGAATGCGTATCGCATCTCTTCCCCCTTCGCGGTCCATCTTCCCGGAGGACCGGGTGCGGGTCAATCCCGGCGGGCGTGGCGGCGGGGCGCCGCTACTCGGCGTCCTGCGCGGGCGGGTCGGCTTCCGCGGGCGGGTCCGGCTCCTCCGGGGCCGCCACCGGGTGGCCGCGGGAGGCGGTCTTCTGCTCGACGAGCTTGCCGTTCTCGAAGACGAGCACCCGCACCAGGCGCCTGGGGCCCAGGTCGTAGGTCAGGATGTCCTGGCGCACGGAGCGCTCGACCCGCTGGCCGTGGGCGCCGGGGTAGATGCGGACCTTGTCGTACTGCTCGCTGAAGGAGGGCTCGCCCCAGCGCAGCAGCACCGTGGCCAGGGTGTCCCCCAGGTTGAGCAGCGGCGGCCGCTGCTCGCCCCGCGGCAGGGCCACCCCGCCGTAGCCGCCCGTGCGGATGTCCCGCAGCCGGCCGTCGTGGAACACGAGCGTGGTCACCAGGCGATCGGCGCCGAAGTCGTAGGTCCACTCGTCCACGGTGCGGCCGAGCTCGAGGGAGCGGCCGTTGCGGTCGGTGATGCGCGTCTGCTCCAGGCGCTGGTCCCAGTAGGTGGGCTCGCCGCACTTGACCCGCACGGCGTACAGCGTCTCCCCCAGCCCCACGAAGCCCTCCGGGCAGCTGAAGGCGTGGGCCGCCTGGGGCAGGCAGGCGAGCGACAGGAGCGCGAGCAGCGTCGTCCTCATGGGTCGGGCCTCCCTCGTCCTCGGGAGTAGAGCAAGCCGCGTGCCAGCAAGAAACCCTGGCGCTTCCAGGGCCCCGCGGGTGCCTGCGCCGTTTTGGAATACCCACTATGGAAAGACCACGACAGCAACCTGACCGGCGTCGCGCTCCCCAACGGCAAGTCCCTGAGCTTCGTGGTCGACCAGCACAACCGCGTGACCCACAAGGAGTGGGCGACCGGGAAGTACTGGGATCTCGCCTACGACAACCAGGCCGTGAACGGCATGGGCCGGCTCGTGGGAGCGAGCGGTCCAGAAGGGAGCTTCAGCTATTCTTATGACGTACGCGGCAACCTCCTTGCCGATAGCGCCACGGTCGTCGAGTCGGGCACAGCCTACACGACGACCCGCTCCTACAACCTCGCCAACCTCCCGGCGACCCTCACCTACCCGGGCGGCGGGATCCAGATCCAGCTCGTCCACTCCTACAACCCTGACGGCAGTCTGAAGCAGTTGACGCAGGGAACGTTCTGCATCGAGGGGACCTACACGCCAGGCCGGAAGCCCGAGACGATCACCGCCTCGCTGGACTGCGGCGTTCGGGAAGACATGGCCTACAGCTTCGACTACGACGCCTGCGACAGGCTATATCACTTCGTGTCTCAGTCGCTCTATCCGCAGTCCCTGCTCGTCCTCGAGCGCACCTACCAGTTCTTCGACAACGACAAGATCAAGGCCATCGACGACAACGGCCAGCACTTCGACCTGACCTACGACGGCGCGGGCAGGCTGCAGAGCATCGCGGGCGGGCTCAACATCAGCTACACCCACGACACCGCGGACCGCATCACCAACATCAACCGCGGCGGGGTCAACACCCCTCGGTACTTCAACGACTCGCGGTTCCCCTGGGCCACGACGCAGGTCGGTGCCAGCCTGGTTGGGACGTACCTGACCTACGATGCGGCAGGGTACCTGACCACCAGGACCAAGACCCTGCAGCCAACCTACACGGAGGTCTACGACGCACGCGGGCTGCTGTCGAGCTCCTCGGTGAGCAACTCCCCGGCGGTACACCAGTGGATCTACGACCCCGCAGAGCACTTGCTGAACCTCAAGAAGACCCAGACCCCGCAGTCCGGCACGAACTTCATCGGGAAGATCTACGAGCACGACTACCTGGCGGCCAAGGAGCGCTGGTACTACCACTTCAACGGGCAGCGCATCGCGCTCAGGGACCAGGCCGGGGCCTACCAGTTCTTCCACCCCGATCAGATCCAGAGCGTCCGCTTCGTCACCGGGCCGAGCGGCAACGTGATCTCCCGGCACAAGTACGAGCCCTTCGGCCCCGAGGTGGACACCCTCGAGGGCGATCTGACCAAGCGCGCGTTCAACGACCGGCGCAAGGAGGGCTACAAGAGCCTCTCCCGCTTCCCGGCGCGCATGTACGACGCCTGGACGCACCAGTGGACGGCCCTGGACCCCAAGGCGCTCACGGCGAGCCCCTCGCTGCTCCTCGAGAGCGGGATCAACCCCTACGCCTACTGCTCGAACGATCCCATCAACCGGCACGACCCCACGGGCAGCCAGGATCGGATGGGCATGCTCCCCACGGGGCTGACCAACACGGTGGATCTCGACGCCTTCCGAGCCCACAAGGTCGGTCGTGCGGTGTTCAGCCTGGCGAAATGGGTCATGCCCGACCCGTCGCGCGAGATGAAGGCCGCCGGAGAGCTCGGCGCCGCCCTCAAGTCCGGCGACAAGGAGGCGGTGAAGCAGATCATCACCGGCGTCGTGGTCGGCGCGGTGGTTGCGGGGATCGTCAAGGGCGTGGTAGACAGGAGCGACAACGACAAGTCCCAGACGGATGATCCCGACAAGGCGAAGGGGAAGCTGTCGAAGAAGGAGCGGCGAGAGGCCGAGCGGGCCCGGAGCAGGGAGGCAAAGCACGGCGACCCCGACTGGGAAGAGCCAGCCTCCGAGAGCTATGTGAAGAACCTGGGCAAGAAGGCCGAAAGAGACAGCGGCAAGGACGCCCGACGGGAAGGGCACGACGCCAAGGAGGCAGGAGAAGGTGACCGCAGCAAGAGGCAGTCGGACGAAGACTACGGGCCAGAAAAATGATGACCAGGTCAGAGAGGCGATTCGCCGATCTGATGTACTCGAGGAGGCAGGCGATCTGTCGGGAGCGATCGATGTTCTTACTGATGCTGTCGGGAAGATGCCTGACGCCCCCTGGCTACTAGCGCGTCGCGGACGCCTGTACAGGATCCGCAAGCAGTGGCGGAAGGGGATCGCCGACTTCGATGCGGCCCTCGCGCTCAAGCCCGACGCGCCGACCACGCTCTTCTTCCGTGGGACGAGCTTGGCGGCTATCGAGGAATTTGATCGCGCAATCGCCGATCTCGAGAGCTGCATTCGGCTCCAGCCCGAATCCGCGGATGCCTACTGGCGCATCGGGACGATTCACGAGTACAGAAGAAATCTTCCCGCCGCCATCGCCGCCTACCAGAAGGCTCTAGAGATCGATCCCAAGACCTACCCCGGTCTGCCGAACACCCTGGTCGAGCTGCAGAGGAAGCTGAAGAGGAAGTTGAGCAGAGTGAAGCGCGCCAAAGCGAACAAGACGAAGCGCCACAAGGATTCCTGAGGCGGGCGGGGCTGCTTGGTAGGAAGGGATCCCGGGGGCGGAGGGGCCATGAGGAACAAGGCGAGGAAGGGGTGGATGGCGCGGGGCGTCTGGTGCTCGCTCCTGTGCGTGCTGGCCTGCTGCGCGGGCGGCTGCGCGCCGGTCAAGCTCGAGGTGATCGCGCTGGTGCCGGAGGACGCGCGGGCCGCGCTGCCCCCGGCGGCCCTGGAAGGCGTGGACGCGCACGTGGTCTACCTGGTGGACGCGGGCTGGGTCCACCCCGTGCCCGACGGAACACCGCCGGTCCAGGGCATGCCCTACGCCCTCACGCGCGAGAGCGAGGATCTGCTCCGCGATCGGGCGGCCACCGAGAGCCACGGCCAGGTCGTGGTCCGCCACCTCGGCCCGCTGCTGTCGCTGGACGCGGCCGTGGTGAAGGCGGACGGCCGGCGGGTGGTGCTCGGCCCCGAAGACGTGTTCACCAAGCTCGTCCGGAAGGAGGCCGTGCCCGACAAGGAGCACCCCCTCGATCTCCTGGAGACCACCCTGGTGTTCCCCGGCCTGGAGCCCGGCGACCGGCGCTGGTACCGCTACGTGCGCCGGGACGCGGACTGGGAGTGGTCCTTCCAGGCGCCGGACGGCCCGGTGCGCTTCTCGCGCTTCGTGTTCCCCGAGGCCCACTGGGGCTCACAGATCGAGATGCACTTCGAGGTGCGCAACCCCGCGGGCCTGAGGATCGAGGAGCGGCGGCACACGGCGGCCGGCACCGTGGCCAGCCTGCCGGTGATCCACTACCGGAGCTTCACCGCGCGCGATCTGCCCGCGGTGGAGCCCCTCCCCGGCGCCCTGCCCGTGGGCGAGCGCCAGGCCCTCGTGAGGGTCTACCTGACCTCCGTGAGCATCGGGCTCCCGAACCTCGGTCGCTTCTACCATCGCTGGCTCACCCGGGACGGCAACGTGCCCTACGGCTTCGACGTGCTGGCGGCCGAGGCCGCGGGCCAGGCCCGGGTCGAGCTCGACAAGGCGCGAAAGCTGCACGACTGGTTGAAGGCGGAGCTGACGCTCGAGGACGAGGACGGCCTCGGCATCTCCTTCCCCTACCTGGACGCCAAGCCGCTCTCCCTCGGCAGCGTGGTCAAGGGACGGCGGGTGAGCGCGGTGGAGGCCGCGGCCATCCTGTGGGCGCTCCTGCGCGCGCTGGACGTGCCCGCGCGGCCCGTGCTCACCACGCGGCGCGGGTGGGTGCCCGCCGGGCTGGACATCCCCAGCCTGCGGCCCTGGAGCCACGTGCTGCTCGCGCTGCGCGACGGCACCCTGCTCGATCCCTCGGATCCCCGGGTGCCCTTCGGCCGCATCGGGGCCCGCTTCGAGGGCCGCCCGGCGCTCTACCTCGACGGGCGGGGCGTGGAGCTCCGGGCGCTGCCCCGCAGCCAGGCGAAGGACAACCGGCTCGAGCGCGAGGTCGCGCTGCGGGTCGAGGAGCCCGGGGACCTGACGGGCAGCGTGGTGCTGCGCTTCGTCGGGCACCCGGCCACGCGCGTCCGCCGGGACCTCGGGCGCGAGGCGGCGGCGAAGATCGAGGAGCTCGCCCGCGCCAGGATCCTGGCGATCGCAAGGGACGCCGAGGTGCAGCATGTCGAGGTGCGCGGCCTGGAGGGTCCCCTGGAGTCGCCGGTCGAGATCCGGGCCGAGGTGCGGCTGCGCGGCCTGGCCGCGGACGCACTTGTGGGTCCTCGGCCGCTCACCCTGGGACGGCTCCTGAGCCTGGCCGAAGAGGGAGAGGGCAGGACATACGCCTTCCGCGCGAGCCTGCGTTTCGAGCTCACCCTCCCCGCGGGCTTGCGCCTGGCCGGGCTCCCCAGGGACGGCAGCGCGGGCGGGCCCGATGGACAGGAGCCCATCCGCTACACGAGCAAGGCCTCGCCCGGCCCGGAAGGGAGGGGCCTGCATCTGGAGCGGAGCCTCGCGCTGCATCGGAGCGATCTGCCGGCCGAGGGGGCCGCTCGCCTGGAGACCCTCCGCGGGGAGATGGCCTCCCTCGAGGCCTCTCCGCTCGTGCTGGCGCCTGCGGCGGGGGCACCGGAGTAGCTGGAACCCCGGAGGCCTACCCGAGGGGCGCCTGGTCGGGATCCGTCCCGGGCCGCCAGACGATCAGGGTGTAGCCCTCTCCGTAGACCGAGCGAATCTCGACCCCGTGTGCGAACGGGCCGCCGAGAAGCTCGAGCTTCTTCCTGAGGCCATGCAGGTGGAAGTCGATCAGGGTCGAGCGGCCGTCCCATGGCCGGCTGCTCACCACCTCGTGCAGGTCGTCGCGGCAGACGAGCCGACCGGGCACCCGGGCAAA
>Ga0116143_10005475_pt1 | contig 11434 bp, 9 predicted proteins | sample AD_UKC034_MetaG_FD_89745 | JGI IMG/M metagenome (GOLD analysis project Ga0116143, IMG submission 89745) | Active sludge microbial communities of municipal wastewater-treating anaerobic digesters from USA - AD_UKC034_MetaG | ecosystem: Engineered > Bioreactor > Anaerobic > Digestate | place: USA...
CCGTGAATATGGTCCTGCAGCTGGCGCACACAGTTCCCGTGGTGATGATTAGCGGAAACCATGACCGCCGACTGCAGAAGTACCTGTGCAAGAGTGTAGACACCGAGCTTAACCAGTACAAGATGCTACTGCGCAATCCGCAGGCAGACCCCCTGGCTATACTGGCAGAAGATACCGGCACTGACTATGCAGGACACTGGTGGGTACAGATTGAGTCTGTGGTGATAAGCCATCCAGACCGGTACTCAGGAGTTCCTTACAGGAACATTACCAACAGTATAGACTACTTTTACCCGCGCATACAAAGGCCGTGGGATACGCTCTGCCAGGGACACAGCCATCAGGCCGGAGATGGCACATACAAGGGCAAGTACTGGTATGAGTTGGGTATTATGTGCAACCGCATGGATTATAACGTAGGGCCGCACCAGAACAGTCCTATCTGGACACAGGGGTTTGCCGTACTCAGGATGCGCAATGGCCATCTGGTTCCTAACAAGAGCAAGCTATACACGGGTAAAGTCTTTACGTGAGAATAACGCCTGAGAAGATAGATGGCTACCGCAAGAAGATGCGGACAGACCCGCTGATGTTCGGGTATGTGGTCTGCAGGGACATCATCACAGACAAGACCGACTGTGTTCTGCACAAAGATATTGCCAAGACCCTTCTGGAGAAGCCAAGACAACAGGCCATTATAAGCCCCAGGGGTCATGCCAAGGCCCAAACACTTACGTCTTTGACGTTGACCCCAAATGGATGGGTTCAACATGGTTCTTTGAAAGTTGGCGATTATGTGATAGGCTCTGATGGAAAGCCGACTCGCATAGTTGGTGTATCTGAAGTTATGTACACAGATACTTATAGGCTTCATACGCGTGACAATAGAAGTGTAACAGTATCCGGCGACCATAGATGGGTTGTTACATGTCCGAGTAATACTGGCAATAAGCCGATAACCAAGACTACAGAAGAGATATTGGCGAACTATAAAGCCGAACATTCAGACAAACGCGGTTATGGTCCATACGAAGAATGCAGGTACTTTATAGGAACGGTTGCCCCAATCCGGTTTTCAGAAAAGCAGTACAGTATTGACCCCTATGTATTGGGCGCATGGCTTGGAGATGGTACTAATAGTAGCGGCGGTTTCGCAAGCAACGATGAAGAAATTGTAGACTATATACGGGAGCATTACCCGGCTAACAAGAACAAAGCCAGATACATGTATTCTATATGCGGACTTATTGGTCATCTTAGGGAACTTGGAGTTTTAGGTAACAAACATATACCGAAACAGTACTTATTAGGCTCTGTTGAGCAGCGGGAATTGCTTTTGCAGGGCCTCAATGACACAGACGGTAGTGTTTCAAGCGATGGGACGCAAGTCAGCTTTTGCCAGAAAGACGAAGGAATTGTTGATTCTTATATAGAGCTTGTACGCAGTCTCGGCGGTACAGCAACAAAGTGTGAGCAACAGACACGATTTGACAAAAGCTCTGAGTACAAAAAGTCTTATAGGGTTATATCGCGCGTTCCAGCATCCATCAGGCCGTTCAGACTGTCACGCAAGATGGCCAAATGGAAAGGCAGCATTCGTACAAAGAACGCCATAACTAACATAGAGTATGTCGGAAAAGATTATTGCAAGTGCATCAAGGTGGCCGCAGAAGACGGTATCTATGTTACCCAAGACTATCTTCTGACGCATAACACCAGTTGGGCCAGCACCGTAGGCACTGTATTTGACATTGCCTATGACACAGAAGATGTGATTGTGCTGATTAAAAAGACGTTTCCGTTGGCAGTGACTGACTTGCGTAATATTGTCACGCAGGTCAAATATAACGACATGTTTAAACTGTTCTTTGGCCACAGGGAGTTTCTGATTGACCGCCAGGAGAAGGTCTACATCCTGAATCCTGTCACAGGTCACAAGACCTACATTGAAGTCAAGGGTGCAGGGCAGTCAATCCGTGGTATCGTAGTGGATGGTAAAAGGCCCACCAAGATACTGATGGATGACTTTGAGGACGAGAACAACACCCTGACTCCTGAGCAGCGGGACAAGGTGCGGGAGTGGATAGCAGGCCAGGTCATGCCGAGCCTGAACCCATCCAAGGGTCACATCATGGCCATTGGCACGATTGTCCACTACGACTCATGGCTAAACAACTTATGGGAAAGCAGCAAGAAAGCCGAGTCTGAAGGCCGTGACTTTAGCTGGCATGTGATCTTCCACCAGATGATAGAAAACGGTGCAGCCATTTGGCCTGAGCGGTTCACCGAAGAGTATATTGCAAACCTGAAGCTGTCCTATGCGGAACTTAACCGTATGGACATGTTCTATCAGGAGTACATGAACATCCCGTTTAACATTGACAATGCGGACTTTAGACGGGAGTACTTCAAGAAGTGGGCTGGTTCTTTGGGATGGTCTTCTGAGCTGGGCAATTACATAAAGGTAATTGACAACGATTCTGAGAGTCTGTACCCTGTGGATGTGATTATAGGCATTGACCCCAGCTCAGGCACCAGTGGAGACTATACCGGCATCGTGGTTATGGCCAATACGCCATCTGGCAAGCGGTACATTGAAGTAGCTGACCGCAAGATGCTGAAGCCCAATGAACTTAAGGACTATGTGTTTGAGCTGCATGAGCGGTATCATCCAAGACTGATTGTGATGGAAGAGCAGGCCATGCAGGTTATTATGGGGTACTGGCTGCGGGAAGAGATGGCCTTGCGCAACAAGTACTTGCCTATTATAGGGGAGAAGGTAAGTACCCGCCAGACCAAGGAAGACAAGCTCCGGCAGGCTTTACAGCCGATATATCAGGCCGGGGTAATGCACCATAAGGAGCAGCACACGGACCTGGAAGTTGAGCTGCTGACATTTCCAAAGGGCAAGAATGACGACTTGATGGATGCGGTATATCTGGCAAGCCGCTATTCGCAGAAACCAAGAGACAGGGATATGGCATCCGGTGGCCTGCAGCACAGAAAGCGCAGGATATATGACTGGATGGTTCCTGGAAGAAAGGTAAACTAAGGATTCCAATATGGGCGTAGTAGTTGAAGATACTAATGCACTGTGGAGCTGGATTGAAGCCCACCTGCGGCCCAAGTATTTCGGGCAGATTACCCTGAAGATTGTAGATGGGTGCATTGTGCATGTGGAAGACACCAACAGTGTCAACTTGCTGAAGTTCAGCGGGAAAGAAGAAAAGGAAAACTAATGGATATCGTCAAGTTGCAGGAAACCTGCGAGAGCTGCAAGTGGCCGCACTCATGGAATGGCAACAAGCGTACAGGCCACTGTGATTATCTGGAAGCCCAGATAGGCCAGGATGTGCCTATTACACGGTTCCACCGTTGCAAGAATTACCTGCGTGATACGGCCAAGTTCAAGGAAATGCAGGCCGTATAGCTCCAACAAGTACAGGTTTCCCATACTTTCTGGTGGCAATAAAGCAAAAAGCAGACCCCACCTAATCAACTCTACCTTCAGTGGGGTTTGCTTTGGATGATCGTGTAACAGAGATATTGCAGATTTATCAGCAGCATCGTGACCGTATGGCCACCTACCGTAACAACATGAGTGAAGACATTCAGTTCAACACTCCTGGTGGCCAGTGGACCGCCGAGCAGGTAGCTGCCCTTCAGGCCCGTGGGCAAGCGGCCCTTGAGATTCCCTATATCATGCCGCAGATTTCCCTCCAGAAAAGCCAGATTATAGCCAAGCCACCCAAGTTTAAAGTATCTCCTATAGGCGATGAAGACAATCGTAAGGCCAGGCTATTTAACATGCTGTTGGACTGGGTATGGCGCAAGAGCAGGGGGGACCTGCAGATTGACCGTGCCGTGACTCACCAGTTGATGGTGGGCAAGGGATACCTTTACATAGGCTATGACCCGTATATTGACAACGGCAAGGGTATGCCTTACGTGCAGTTTGTGCATCCGCTGGATGTGGTGCCGGACCCTGAGAGCCGTGAGCTGGACGAACAGGATTCTACCTGCATGTTCATTACCCGTAATGTGCGCATTGACCGTGCCAAGGTGCTATTCCCGCAGTATGCCGACAAGCTGGAAGAGATGGCCAGTGGTGACTGGGAGCCTGCTTATACAGGTTCCAACCCCAATCAGGAAAACATTGAAGTCTATGACGAAGTACTGAGTGATGACCATAGCCACGTCACCTACATTGAGTACCTGAAGCGTGTGGCGGTCAAGAAGTATGTGATGAAGTACAACGACCCCCAGGGCAAGGTCCAGGAACGCAGTTTGTACGAAGAAGAGTATGACGCACTGCTTAAGAGCCTGGAGAACGACCCTGATGCGGAACAGTTGCTTAGGGCTGTACAGGAAATTGAAGAAACCTTTGTCATGCACATCCAGCGCACGGTTATCCTGGGCGATGAGATTATCTTTGAAGAAGTCTTGCCTACACGGTTCTACCCGCTGGTTCCTATCCCCTATGAGCACTATGGCAACCCCTACTGCGTGTCTTTGACCCGCAAGATGAGAGGCCTGCAGCTTGAAGTCAACGCACGCAGAAGTCTGATGATTGCTCATGCCCAGGCCAGTACAGCGGCCAAGGTACTTGTGCCCAAGGGAAGCGTGGATGTGGACACTGTTGAAGAGAACTGGGCCAGACCCAGTGCAGTCATTGAGTTTGACTCCACTCTTGGCGCTCCCGTTATAGTCAGTCCTGTACCCCTGCCTAATGCACTGTACAGTCTGGAAGCCGAGGCCAAGAAGGACATGGAGTTTGTGGCCGGTTCCTTTGCGCTTAGCCATGGGGACAGCCAGTCTGTTGGTGACAGGACTCCGTACCGGAGTCTGTTGGCCATGGATGAATACGGGTCAAGGCGTATCGGCCTTATTGCCAAACATCTGTACTACGGACTTGACATTATTGGCTCTGTGCTTATCAGTTTCCTGCAGTACTACCTGCGCAAGGACAAGGGGCGGGTTATCCGCATAACCAATCCTGATGAATATGATATGCAGGTGCAGAAGGTTGGCATCGGGGATATGTTCAATCCGCAGGAAGTGGATGGGTGGATTGACGACCATGCCATGGGAGAGTATGACGTGCAGGTACTTGTAGGCAGTATGGCCCCAACCAACAGGCACCTTGAGCTGGAAGTCTACACCAATGCGTTCCAGTTGGGCCTTATTGACGATGTGGAAGTCCTGAAAAAGACGGACATCTTTGACCGTGATGGTGTGCTGCAGCGCAAGGGCATGATGGCCCAGATGAGAGCGCAGATGCAGAGCATGGAAGGGACCATTAAGCAGCTGCAGAGGGACAATGAACAGCTGCATGACGAATCGCGCCAGAAGGCGATTGAAGTTGAGCGTGCCCAGGCAGACCGCAATCTTGCAGCCAAACAGCTGCAGTTGCAGGCCGAGTACGACAAGCGGATGCTGGACCTGGAGAACGCTATTGACGAACTGCGATTGACGCAGAAGGAAGTAAAGATGGAAGCCAAAATAGACAAGGCGAAAAAGGCAAGCAAGTCGCCATCAAAATAACAGCACCCCTATAAGGGACTGGAAGGAAAACATGGAAGAAGAAGTACAGCAACAGCCGACAGAGGAGACTGGTGGGTTTGATTGGTACACCGCTCCTGAAGAAGAAGATACCTTAGCTGCAGATCATCTATTATATACCGAAGAAGAGTCAGTACCTGCAGATTCTGGAACGGGCGCTGTCCAGGCGCAAGGACAGGAAGCGCAGCCTGCAGCCCAGAAGAACGTAGACTGGCAGAAACGGTACGCCGATCTGCAATCATACCATGACCGTAAGCGGGTTGAACTGGAAGAGCGCGTTAAGCAAACTGAAGAACGTTATGCTGATTATGAGCAGCTTAAGAATCTCAGGGATGCTATCGCGTCAAGCCCGGAACTCCTGAGTACGGTTGAAGGATACCTGACGGGAAATTCTAAGCCCGGACAGGCAGTTCAACAGCAGTTACCGCCCAGGCCAGCTGACTTTGACCCGCTGGATGCTTATGACCCAAGCACACCCAGTGGGCAATGGTATCAGCAGATGTTGGCCGCAAGCGTAAGAAATGCTGTTGGTGATGTACAATCTCTGCCGCAAACTGTGACTCAGCAGGTGCTGAGTGTTATGGAGCAGCGGGAGCGGCAGAAGATGCAAGAGGAACAACAGAGACAGCGTGATGCCGCTGTAAGGCAGGAGTTTGAGGCTTTTGAGCAGTCTCATCAGGAGCTGACACCGGAAGCCAAGGAGATGTTTCTTGACTTTCTAGCTAAAGGCCCCCAAGCTCTTGGACAGCAGCGGTTGAGTTTGGAACACCTATACATGCTCTTTGGCGCACTTAGCCAGGCCCAGACACAGGCTCCTGTTCAGCAGGAGCAGCCCAGGCAGAGTCCGCAGGACATGTTAGCCTCCAAAATCAGACAGGTTCAACAGTCAGCTGTACCTCCTAATGTCACTCAGATCCCCGCTGGTGTTAATACCCAGCCCCTGACCGATGACGACTACTTCAACAGCAGTCTTGCCAAACGCAGGGGACCCAGATGGACTATTGGAAAATGATATAGGAGGGCCTTATGGCTCAGAGTTGGACTGCTGGCGTGAAAACCAGCCTTCCTGGTGCGTCTTACACTCACTTGATGTGGACCGACCGCCGGGATTTGTACCTTAACCAGAATCTGGTCAAGGAGCTTTATGGTGAAGTGACCCCGTTTATTACCTTCGCGGCCAAGTTGGCCACCGTAAAGACCAAAGACCCTGATTTCAAGTGCTTTGAACACCGTGGCAAATGGATTAACATGACCGGTTATGTGCAGGATGCCTGCGACTGGTCCGGTGCCTCGTCTCGTGAAGTGGCTGATATTGTCCTTAAGGACAGCGGCGACTCCACCAACTGCGCATACATTACCGTTGGTGATATTCTTGAGTTCCGCTGTGGTACCGCCGGTACCCGTGCGGATGCTTCCGGCACTAACCATACCTGTGTAGCCAATGATATTCTTGCAGTGGCTATTGTTGTTGACTATGACACCACCAATGGCGCTGACCTGAAGTATCTGACTCCTGCTGCCAGCACCATTGACCTTGCCGACAGTGACCCGTTCACCATTATCGGCAATGCCTATAATGAGAATGGTCGTAGCCCCTCGGCCTGGTCGGATGAGCTTGAGACTGTGTGGAACTCCACTCAGATTGTCAAGACTCCGCTGGAGCTTTCTGGTACTCTTATGGATATGACCCTGAAGGGTTATCCCCGTGAGTATGAGCGGCTTCGTCAGGACAAGTTCCGTGAACACAAGATGAAACTCAACAAGACCGCCCTGTTTGGCTGGCGTATTGACGGCAACGCTTCGCCCTCTACCACGGGCCATCTGACCGACAATATGGGCATTTCTACTGACAGTGCCACCCAGGTCCGTACCACGATGGGCATTATTCCGCTTATCAAGACCTATGGTGCTGCCGACAAGCAGTACTTCCAGCGCCAGTGGGCTTCTTATGACATGAACGCTTTTCTTGCTGACATGGAAGCGTTCTACGGGAACAACTACAATGTCGGTTCCGAACTGTTCGCCTTTGTCGGCTATCATGCCATGACTGAGATGAGCAAGGTTGGGCCTGACAGCTTCCTGGGCCGCAGTGGTGCCGCTATTCAGCTGAGTGACCCCAAGACCACTTCTTTTGGTTTCAACGTGCGCCAACTGACGCATCCGTTTGGTACCTGGAATCTGGTTCTGGACCCGTCTTTCAGCTACTATCCGTACACCAACTCCATGCTGGTGGTTGACCCTGATAATGTTCAGCGTGTGGTTTACCGTAACGCGGTGTACCAGACCAACATCCAGGACAACGACCGTGATGGCCGCAAGGACCAGTATTTCACCGATGAGGGTATCGGTGTCACTATGGTTGAAAAGCACATGTTCTTGCAGTTCAACTAAGTCATAACCGTGGGGGGTGGCATCTGCTGCCCCCCCGCATTTAAAGGAGTTTTATATGGCTTGGACCAAATCTACCAGTGGCAAGAACGGTGAGTTCCTTGTTGCTACTGAAACAATTGCGCTGGGTAAAGGCAAAACCACGCGTACTGGCAGTGAGATTGATTTCATCCCGCCTGGGGCTGATTTCATTATTATTGCCAACACAGCAGCCACTGACACTTCCGGCAGCTGCCATTTGGCTGTATACGTTTCGCCCAATTCCGGTGGAACTTTCTATTCCCTCAATACCAATATCCCCGATAGTACGGCTGCGCGTGACCTTGATTTGGCCACTCGTGTGTACAAGTGGGATGCTTCTGTTGAAGGCGTTGCACCTTATTACAAACTTGGTGTTTACAATGCTGCCGTTGAATCCAGCAAGAAAACCATTACCAACACCATTATCCTGCGTAAGTCGCAGGCCAATCTTGTTTCTAATGGCACCGGATACTAAGGGAAACCAATGACAGATAAGAAAGCAAGTATAGTTATCATTGACTCGCGGAGTGACCTGCATCCTGATTGGGTGCAGGTCGCCGTGCAGTCTGCTCAGAATCAGACCATGCCTTGTGAAGTAATCATTATCCCCAATATTGGCAGAGAGCATACCATAGGGGAGTGCTGGAACAGGGCCGTGGAGATTGCTGATACTGAATGGGTGATGTTTCTTGGTGACGATGATTATATCAGCCGCGACTATGCGCAGACGCTGTATAGCTTTGCTGCAGAGCGGATGGATTATCAGATGGTCACAAGTTACATGACCGCATTTCAGGACCAGACAGACAACCATGTTCTTATGACTCGCATACCTACAGGTATGTGGAGGCGTGAGTATCTGGCAGCTAATCCTTTCAATGAAGCCCTGACCAAAGGCGTGGACAGAGAGTACATTGAAAAGTATGTGCAGAGCGGCAACAAGTATCTGGTTGTGCCTTATCACTTTGGCTACTTCTACCGCAAGCACCAGGACTATAGCTGCGCTGGGCGCATACAGTTTGTAGACAGGCCCAGTGACTACTACTTCATGTCTTCCAACCTGAACTTCCTGAACCCTATTACAGAACGGCTGGAAGCAGAAGGTAAGTCCGTATTCGTGTCTACACAGGGGTTTAACGCGGACTTGGCTGAAAAGGCCAAGTATATCTGGTGTGACTGGGCAGGGCCTTATGCTGCAGAGTTGTCCAGGTTCAAGTGCGATGCCCGCAAGATATTAAGGGTACACGCCTTTGAAGTGTTTCAGGAGAACAGCCTGCACATAGACTATATGGCCTTTGACAAGGTTGTCTTTGTGGGAGCGCATATCAGGGATTATCTGGAACGGCAGCTTGGCTACAAGTTGACCAATTCAGTGGTTATCCCCAACGGGATTGATACCAACCTGATGCAGATTGCTCCGGGCAAGAAACGCAACAACAATATTGCATGGGCAGGGTACATTACCAACAAGAAGGGCGCACAGCTGCTGATGTTTCTGGCCAACAACCTGCCTGACTATCAGTTCCATGTGGCAGGCAAGTTCCAGGAGAATGACATTGCAGAGCTGTTTAACACCAAGCTGCCTGACAATATGAAGCTGTACACATGGCAGTACGACTTGAACAGTTTCTTTGCAGACAAGACCTTTATCTTGAATACCAGCCCAAGGGAGAGCCACGGGGTAGTTATTATGGAAGGGATGGCTGCAGGCTTGAAGCCGCTGGTGTATGACTGGATTGGTGCAGGAGACATCTACCCCGGGCGTACATTTGGTGACATGAAGATGCTGCAGGCCATACTGGATGAACCGTATGCCCCTGAAGTATACCGCAAGATCGTAGTGGATGGGTATAGCTGGGATGTTATTTACCCGCAGATTGACAAGGTGATACATGGCTAAGACTGGATTATCTACACTCATTGGCAATGTGGGCAATATCCTTGAGATAGGCACTCCTGGTACGGGCACAGACCCGACCAAGGCAGAGATTACCGCATGGATTAACGAAGCCCAACGGGATATAGCCAGAAAGGTCCCATGGCAGTGCCTTAAGGACCTGATTACCTGTTACAATCCGTCTATTGCCGCCGTATCGGTTGCCGACATGGCTGGATTAGTAACAGACTTTTACAAGTTCTGTTATGCCACACTGAACACAGATGGAGCTGGTACAGATGACAAGGCTATGCAGCTTGTCAACCCTGAAGTGGCTGCTATGGCAACTACCAATAGCCTGATTGGAACAGCAGATAGTCCTATCATTTGGCTTTCCGGTACCAACATTAACTGGCTACCCGCGACTACAGGTGGGGCCGGTACTGGCAAGCTAAAGTTCTATTATATCAAAGAGCCTACCGCCTTAAACGGAGATAGTGATACCACCACACTGCCGGAAGAATTTGAGGATGCACTTGTGTATTATGCCGCCGCCATGGGCCGTGCCCAGGAAGAAGAGTGGCAGCAGTATGGTGTGCTTATGCAGAAATATGCGGCTATCCTTCAGGATATCGTCAACAACTATACCCGACACTTACATTTCAAGTAGGAGATTATCATGGCATTAAGTGATATTTCACGCAAGTCTTTGCGCTCTGACCTGCGCAGCCGTCTGGCCAAAATGACGGTTGAGGAGTTCAGTGAGGCCGAGCTTAACAGCTGGCTGAACACAGCCCAGTTTGATGTATTTGTGCGGCTTTCCGGTATCAGCGACATCTGGTATGGGACCAAAAAGGCCATTACCCTTACTGCTGCTGCAGGTGTTACGTCCATTCCACTGGCTGGTGATTATGCCCCGGACAAAATCAGCAAGCTCAAGAAACTGGTTCTTGCCAGCGGGGAGCTTGTTCCCTTTGTCACGGACAATGAAGTCCACTCATACCGCCTGAACAGCAACTATGACTACAGCTATTCGGCCTGTCACTTTGGCGAGTATCTGGACATGTTTGTTGGTGCCAGCGCAGCTGCTCTTTCCAACAATGCGGCCTATCTGTACTTTATCCGCAAGCCGGATGAGATGACCGCTGATGACAATGTGAATACCATTCTGTTCACTGGTCAGCCTACTGCAGGCAAGTACTTCCGCGTCTGGATGGGCAACCGCTTTGTCAATGTGTACGCCCGTGCCAGTGCTGAGACCAGTGATGACAGTATCTTCTTTGTCACCAGTGTTACGGCTGCTACCAATGCTACCAACCTTGCGGCTGCTCTTACCCACGCTTTCACCGGCTCCGGTATTACGGCTACTGCCGATACGGCTACCGTGACTATTACTGGTGCAACTGCCGTACAGAACGTAGACGTGAACAATGCTACCTTTGCGGCCACTACGTCTGTTTGCTGCGATGTGCCGACTGAGTATGTGGACCTGGTTATCATGTCGGCTCTGTCCAAGGCCCTGTTCAAGCTGAATATGCTGGGCGAGAAGCAGACTGTGGATGCTGATATTTCCAACCGGTTCAACGA
>Ga0116143_10005478_pt1 | contig 11430 bp, 11 predicted proteins | sample AD_UKC034_MetaG_FD_89745 | JGI IMG/M metagenome (GOLD analysis project Ga0116143, IMG submission 89745) | Active sludge microbial communities of municipal wastewater-treating anaerobic digesters from USA - AD_UKC034_MetaG | ecosystem: Engineered > Bioreactor > Anaerobic > Digestate | place: USA...
AGGACAAGGTGCCGCCGGAGTTGAACTTGCATGTGCCTGTCACGGTGGCCGATACGGCGACGCTGGCAGTATCGGCTGCCATCGCCCCGCTTGCTGCCGCGAGGAGCCCGATAGCCGCTAACACAACTAAAAATCTTTTCATGGTTGCCTCCTTTTTCATTCTATCTATTAACAATCTATTTGTTCCGGGATAATGCCACAAGATGTAAAATGAGAATACGGATAATCCGATTTTACAAAAAGACCCGCTAAAAAAACAAAGACAACTTATCCGCCTTGACAACGGGGAGGGCTGTAGCATATATCATTGAAAGATGGTGCAAATGACGGACAAAAAACGTCTTTACTATCTCGACAATCTCAAGGTCTTCCTTATAATTCTGGTGATCATGCATCATGTCGGGCAGGCATATGGGGCCACGGGCGGAGGTTGGTTCTATTCATACCCGGGCGATCGGGCAAAGCCGCTGCAGCTCTTCTTTGTCTTCAATGCGTCATTTTTCATGGGGCTTTTTTTCTTTATATCGGGATATTTCTTTCCTCAATCATTTGACCGCCATGGCGCCGGCAAATTCATTAAAGACAAGCTTGTCCGTTTCGGCATTCCGCTGGTCTTTGCATATCTTCTCATGGCCCCTCTTTTGGAATATGTAAAATATGTGCATTACGTACATCAGGTCAGCCTCAAGGATTTCTACATACAAATCTGGCAAAAATACGGCCTGACCATAGCATATCCCGGCGGTTTCCACTTTGTGCATTTGTGGTTTGTCGAACACTTGCTCGTCTACTCGATCCTCTATGCCGCCACCAGAACAGCGCTGCAAAGATGCGCACCTTCCCCGCCCATATCTACTGCCAGGCAGGCAAAATTATACGTCATTATTCCCTATATTCTGGCCCTCGGGATCGTCACGGATCTCATGCGGAGATCATGGGGCTTCCCTACGGATCGCTGGATCAGCTTCCTCGGATTCATCCAGATGGAGCCGGCACACCTTCCTCAGTATCTATCCCTTCTTGTTCTCGGTGTTCTTGCCCACAGGTGGTCTTTTTTAGATTCGATCACCACGCCCCGTAATATGCTCTGGTTTTTGCCCGGCCTGGGCATCTTTGTTTTTACTGTAATGCAGTTCCTTACCGCAGGCCGCCAGCAGGCATTGTTTCTGAGGGAATACAGGGAAGCGCTCTTCTGTGTAGGGGTCTGCATCGGGCTTCTCGCCCTTTTCAAGACCTTCTTTAACCGGACCGGACGTGTTGCGCAGCTTCTCTCAGAGAATGCCTTTGGGGCATACATCGTACATGTGCCGGTAGTCGTTGCGCTTCAGTACGCTTTCGATCCTGTGCAGGCAGGGGCCTTTGCCCTTTTCGTCGTCGTATCGTTTCTGTCAATACCCGGTTCATTCCTGTTATCGATCCTTCTAAGGCTCATTCCTGGGGTGAAGCGGGTTTTGTAAACAAGTAAACAAGGGGCGTAGTTGACTATCTTGACTTATCACTATTTCCCCCCACGGCCAACTCTCTTCTCCCTTTGCATGCTGGCAGCAGAAGAGTTAGTCACGTTAGTCAACTATGTCCCCAATTGGAGAAAATCAGGAATATCTGGTTGATTTTTCTTCCGCTTGGTATATCATTGAAATAAATACCAAGTTGGTATATTTAGTGTTACCTTTTCCTTCTCAATAAGGAGTTAATTTTATGAAGAAAATTCAGAGGGTTATCACTGTTTCGGCATGGCTGATCGCAATCTTTGCTTTCCTGACGTGCGGTGTATTTGCGGCCCAGCTGGTCTTCAAGGACCCCCAGTATTCCTTCCAGGCCCTCCGGGCACTGGGCTATGCTGTGAGTGGAGGTGCAGACTTGGGTGAAGTTCTCAAGACGGCATACGCCGTTAAGGAAGGCGATGACGAGAGCTGGCACAGGGAATGGCTGAAGACCGCGCAACAGCGTGAAAAGGCGGGAGAAGATTTCCTCGCGCGAGGCAGGAAGATCAGCGCCAGGCAGGAGTTCTTCAAGGCCTCCAACTACTACAGAACTGCGGAATTTTTTCTTCACACCGACCCGGGAGACCCGCGGATCCTGTCTACATGGCGCAAAAGCGTGGACACCTTTCGCAAGGCGGCAAAGCTCGCGGACCATCCTATCATCCCCGTCGAGATCCCGTTCGAGGGAACGGTGCTGCCAGGATATCTGTGCCTGGTCGACAGTTCGCGGGCCAGGAGGCCCCTTCTGATCGTTCACTCTGGTTTTGACGGGACGGCGGAAGAGATCTATTTCGAGGTGGCCTGGTTCGCCGTCCAGCGGGGGTTCAACGTTCTCCTCTTCGAAGGCCCCGGCCAGGGCGGCGTGATAAGGGTGCAGAAGCTGCCCTTCAGGCACGACTGGGAAACGGTGGTCAAGGCCGTGGTCGATTATGCCCTTACACTGAAGCAGGTTGACCCGAAGCGCGTTGCCCTCATGGGCATCAGCTTTGGCGGCTACCTGGCTCCCCGGGCGGCCGCCTTCGAAAAGAGGGTCATGGCATGTATCGCAAACGGCGGCGTCTATAACTTTCATGCAGCTGCGAACCTGAAACCGGAAGACGAGAAAGCCCTCGACAGCGAGGAGGGCGCTGCCAAAATGGATAAGGAGATCTATAAGAGGATGAAAACAGACCCTTCGCTGCGGTGGCTAATGGCGAACGGTATGTTCACATTTCACGCCAAGTCCCCGAGCGACTGGCTGAAAATGACCCGGCCGTACACCATGAAGGATGTGGCGGAAAAGATCACCTGTCCCACTCTGATCGTCGATTCTGAGGAAGACAAAGACATGCCGGGGCAGGCAAAGAAGCTCTTCGCGGCTCTCCGGTGTCCGAAAGACTATATGCTGTTTACCAGGGAGGAGGGAGCGGAAGAACATTGCCAGATGGGGGCCGTTATACTGTCCAACGCGCGTATACTCGATTGGTTGGAAGATATCATGACGAAAAGTAAAGCTGCAAAGTCGAAACAGTTCCGTCGATAAGCACGGCTGCGGCAGTTTTTTACGTGAAAAATAATTATGAAGAAGTCATCTTCAGATGACCCATCGCTCCACAGTGCCTACAAAAACAATTCAGTAGGTATTAGGGTATCAAAGAGATACTACTACAGATATTTACTTAAAAAAGCTTTGAGAAGGGGACAAATCCTTTAGAGGTGATCAAGTGTACCTATTGTATAATACCTCCTTTTCACTTTTTTCAAGTTCATTAAATCTATTCTATTTCATCAAGAGATTCGGGAGCCATAGTGTCAGGCCCGGAAAGATAAAAAGCAATACTACGGCCAGGAATAGTGAAATCAGAAAGGGAAACGCCCCGCTATATATTACTCCCATGGGCACTTTTGTAATGTTCTTTACGACGAAGACAGGCATGGCAACGGGAGGAATTATGGATCCCACGCAGACCGTCATAGATACCATAATGCAGGCCCAGATAGGGTCATAGCCTAACTTTGTGATAGCCGGGAAGAATATGGGTGTGGCAAGAATCATAAATGCCACGTCATCGATAACAGACCCACCGAAAAGATAGATGAGAAATATGACCATCATGACAATATGCCTGTGAAGAGGCAGGGTTGTGACCCATTCGGCCACCTTCATCGATATGTCGGTAACAGTAATGAAATGCCCGAGGACCAGGGAAGCCGCAACCAGCATGAGCACCATACAGGCGGTCTTCAGAGCTTCCTGAGTGGATTTTCTGAACAAACGAAAGTTTAAATCTTTTTTTACAAAGCAAAGAACGATAACGCAAAAGGTTCCTACGCTACCCGCTTCTGTGGGTGTAAAGAAACCCGTCATCATCCCGCCAATCGTAATGACGAAAATTACCAACGGCCACATTACGGCAGGAAGAGAGGTCATCCGCTCTTTCCAAGGAGATTTTTTCACTGCCGGGCCTATCTCGGGATTTATACGTGCCCAGACCAGGATGATCGCTGCGAAAAAGGCGGCGATCATTAAGCCAGGCACTACTCCGGCCAGAAAAAGTCTCCCGATAGATTGCTGCGTAATAATTCCAAGGAGGATGAGAATTACGCTGGGCGGGATAAGGACACCAAGAGTTCCCACGGTAGCAACAATACCTGTAGACAATTTTTTGGCATAACCAAACCTGTCCATTTCCGGTACGGCCACGCTGGCAAAAGTGGCGCTCGTAGCCACGATTGACCCGCATATCGCTTTGAAAATTGTCGCGCCCGCCACAGTTGCAAGAGCTAATCCACCGGGGATATGGCCGAGAAACTTGTGTGCACAATCGTAAAGCCTTCTGGCAACCCCGGCATTAAAGGCAACTTGGCCCATGAGCACAAAAAGGGGCACAACGGTAAACGAATACGATTCAAGAGAATCGAAGTAGTCATTTGCAAGGATCTGCATGGCTGCATGTGGTGTAACTACGATAGCATACCCCACGAAACCAACAATGGTCATAGCCACGGCCATCTCCATGCCCGTGAGAAACAGACCCATCAAGATAATGATTCCTATAACACCTATAGCTATCTCATTCATGGTGGTTCTCCAATACTTGTTCTTTATTTTCGTTGATCCTTAATATGTCGCCCAGGAGAGAAAAACATTGTACAAAAAAACAGAAAGCCAGAGCAAAGGCTGCGGGGTAAAGAGGCAGTCGCAGTGTCATAGTCACTTCCTCCGATTTGTGAAAGAGCATTCCCTTTTTCACCAGGTTCCACGAAATCAGGGCGTATATTATAATGCCGAGTATTCGTGTGCAGATGAAAAATGCGTTCTTTACCGCCTCAGATCGATTTTCAATAAGCATATCAACGTAAACATGGCCCCTGTCCCATGAGGTTTTGGCAATAGCGAATCCGACGACCATGGCACCCATCATTGCCACCAGTTCGTAAGTCCCCACGATGGGTGTACCGACAGATCTGAGCACCACATCGACTACAGTGATCATCATCATCAGAACCAGAACAACCTCTGCAACTGTGTTCATCCAGATCGTACTCTTTTTTATCATCAGAGTGAGTGTTTCCATATATCCTCCTAAAACAATGCCGGGGCACTATCCCCGGCATTGTCATTGTTATACCACTTGTTTTTACTTCCTATGTTTTTTGAGATAGTCCCTGGCAAACTTCAATACTTCATCCCCGGGCAGGCCCTTGGCTTTCATATTCTTGAGATATTCGTCAAACACCGGCGCAGCAAGTTTTTCCCATCGAGCACTTTCCTGTGGCGACAGCTTGGTAATCTGATTGCCTCTCTTCAGAATGAATTGCTTTCCGGACTCATCAATGTCATCCCAGAGCTTGGCCTGTTTCTCTATCCATTCTTTATTGATCTGTTCGATGATTTTCTGATCATTGGGAGATATGCTGTTCCATTTGCCCTTGTTCATGAAGACTGCAAAACATGAGCCATAAGACAACATGGGTATTTCTGTCGTATATTTAACGACCTCTCCATGTTTCCAGCCTTCCAAGGCTTCATACGCCCACAAACCGCCGTCGACAACCCCTTTGGAGATAGCATCGTATGCTTCGCCTTGTTGCATTGCAACCGGTGTGGCCCCAAGGAGTAACATCATCTTCGCGTTGGGACCATAAGTACGTATCTTCATACCCTTCAGGTCTTCTAATTTCGTGACAGGCTTTGACCTGGTATGAAGATTACCCGGACCAACAGAGTGGAGGTACATAATTTTCACTTCGTCCAGTTCTTTTGGCTTAAATTTTGCGTAGTATTCATTCATCATACGTGTTGCAACGGACCCGCTGGGAATACCAAGGGGATAATCAAGGACCTCTGAAAGAGGAAATTTTCCCATCGTATATGCAAGAACGGTATTACCCACATCGGCAACACCACCTACAACGCTATCATACGTCTGCGGTGCCGGGGTAAGCGTCCCACCGGCATAATGCGTAACCTTCACTCTACCGTTTGTCCTTTTTTCCACTTCTTTACACCACTCTCCCGTTATCTTGGAATTCGCATGGCTTGGAGGAAAGAAAGTTGAAAACCTAAGTTTTACTTCCTTGTCCTGCGTGTTCCCTGTGTTGGCAAACATAAGTGTTACAGCGAAAAATACTGCTGTCATCAAAACAACTATTCGTATGCCCTTCATAATTCCTCCTTCGTTTGATTTGCATGCTCGACAAATTAATGATCTAAGCGTGCAGACAAGATTACTATTCTCTATCCTGCTTTCATATCGGGGAAGCTTGATTTATTTGGAAAAAAGCTTGATAAATTAAGATGAGGCAGCGTCCGATCAATCAATTAACAGGGGTTTTGCCGGCAGAAGTGATCATCTCAGTAGAAAGAAGAAGACGGTTGACGGCACAGCAGAAACAGGCGATGGTAGAGGAAGCAGAGCTTCCGGGAAACAGCATATCATCGACCGCAGGGAAGAATTTAAGGATGTGAACCGATCAGGTGCGCCGAATTTCGAGGAAATGGAAAACTATTATACTGATGTGATTCCATGTTGAATGGCAAATTTTACAAGACCGGGGAGATCGCTGATGCCGAGCTTTTGCATGAGATGACTGCGATAGGTCTCAACTGTTTTTTGGGATAGGAAAAGAAGCTCGGCTATCTTTGTGTTCGACTTTCCTTCCACGAGGAGCTGCAGGACCTCTTGTTCACGGGTGCTGAGACGAGAGAGAGGATCTTCCGTTGTTCCGGCTTCCCGTTTCTCTATATAATCGCCGACAACCACCCCCATGATCTCATCACAGAGGAATGTTTTGCCGCCATGCACCATTCGCACAGCCTTTATAACGTCATCACCTGCCGACTCCTTGAGAATATAGCCTTTTGCTCCGGCTTTTAATGCCCGGAATATATGTTGCGTAGTCGAATACATGGACAGCACTATGATCTTTGCTGAGGAATGGGCTTCAATGATTTGCTTTGTTGCCTCTATACCGTTCAGTTCCGGCATGGCTATGTCCATCAATATGACATCAGGGGTTAATTTAATTGCCTGACGAACGGCCTCCCGTCCATTGCCTGCCTCTCCTACTACCTTGATATCGGATTGTGTTTCCAGGAGAAGCCGGAAACCTTCCCGGACCATTCTGTGATCGTCAGCTAAAAATACCGTAATACTCATATTGGCACCTCCACAATAATATGAGTTCCCATTCCCGGACGGGACTGTATACGACACGAACCCCCGACAGCACGAGCCCGTTCTTTCATGGTAATGAGCCCCCATCCCTGTTCTTTGTTTCTATTTGTAATTTGTGTCATATCGTATCCGATGCCGTTGTCTTCTATGGAAAGCAATAAACGATCGGCGGATACATTTACGTTTATCACGACCTGTGTGGCCTGAGCATGTTTTACCACGTTTGTTAATGATTCCTGCACTATTCTGAATATCACGTTTTCAATATTTGGCGTAAAATGCGGATTCGCATCGGATACGCGGACCATAGTGTCGATTCCTGTTCGGGAAGAAAACTGCTTTCCGTAGAGGTCTATTGCTGCCACAAGTCCATAATCATCAATCACGGGCGACCTGAGATTGTTCATCAGGCTTCTAACTCGTTCTGCTGTCTGTTTCACAAGAAGCAGTGAATCATTTATGCGGGAATGTACAAGCTCCGTTGTATCTTTCGGGACCAGAGATCTCAGGATATTGAGGTTGACGCCAAGGATGGTGAGATTTTGCCCGATCTGATCATGGAGCTCTCTTGATAGCGCTTTCCGTTGCGTCTCTTCGGTTTCGGCAAGACGCCACCCCAATGTGCGAAGCTGTTCTCGTGAGACTTTGAGTGCTTTCTCGGTTTTCTTACGTTTATTTATATTTATAAGCAAAACAGAAATAATTGACAAGAGCATAACAAGGACGATAATAATTCCGTCGACCCATTTCTTGTATTTGAAGTAGAATGTCTGCGGCAAATTGACTATCAGGCTATTCTTCGGTAGATGAGCCTGTGAAATACCAAATCTTTGCATCTGCGCATAGTCAAAAACGTTGCGTTTCGGACTCGTCATTATGACCGGTATGTCTTCAGGTTTTTCACCTTGCAGGATGCGCAACGTCATCTTCGCGGCTGCTTCTCCCTGGTCGTAACCGTGAACGACGAGGCCACCGACTACTCCCAGTCCGAGATTAAATTCGTTGGTAGTGTAAATCGGGATTTTACAATGGCCGGCAATGAGAGAGATGATCTCATCATAATCAAAAAGTTTCCCTGATTTGTCCCGGCTGAAAGCCGTATACAGAACAAGGCTGCCCTCGGATAATGAAACCAATTGGTCAAGAAGTTCTTCTATCTTCACATCCTCAAGAAGGGAAAACTGTACGACCCCCTGGAATTGAGGCATAATTTTCAAGAACGCTTTGTGGACACCCTGACCGGTGGTTGTCCATTCATTGATGAAAACAATTTGTTTTGTCTTGGGATGCAGTTTCAGCATCATTTCTATACATGCTTTCAAATCATTTTCTTCGTTAATGCCGGTAATGAATTTCTGACCTTTGATGTAAGACTCCTCGAAATAATTAACGCCACAGAAAACAACAGGGGCTCCTGGAAATAAATCATCACGGTATTTTCGTATGAAATCAAAAGCATTATTATCGGTCACCATAATAGCGTCAAATTTAAAATTCCTGTACTTGAGTTTATATACCTCGTAGAGGCGCTGTGAATAAAGATCTCCAAATATTTTTTTTGTATCCATGTATTCAATATAGAGGTTATTGTTGCCTATTGCGGATTTCAGGACAGATTCGATACCACGGTTCTCGTCGTCTGTCCATTTATAACCCTGATAATAAGAATGAAGTACGAGGACCCGTTTTCTTGGAGCCTTCTCTAGAGCCAGAACATGAAGAGAAAAACCTGCAATGAGGACAAGAAAGAAAAGGAGTATTGTCATCCACTTGTTGCGCCTTGCAGAGAAGCCTTTGTGCAGGAAATTTAAGGGTTTTTTTGCCATGTCTTCCACGAATATAGTATAATAAAAACTTCGCGCATGCCAGTAATATGTGACGGAAGGTTGGTGTTACGAAAACTCCGTTAATGAGAAACCCAGTAATAGCATGTTACCGCATTAACCCCACCAAACAACCCCCCCCATATGTGTTCTATGATCCGGCAACAGGCAAACCCTATAAAGACATAAAAAGGGGATTCAATATGGCATGCAAAAGGGCAGGGATCAGGGATTTCAGGTTTCATGACCTCAGGCACACCTGTGCAAGCCACTTAGTAATGCAGGGAGTAGACCTTACAACGGTTTCTCGGTTGTTAGGCCATAAAGACGTAACCATGACCCTGAGATATAGCCACCTGTCGCCGAAACACATGACTCAAGCCGTTGATGTACTGGATAACGTCCTGACCGGAAACACCAACTATACAAAAACTATACAATCTGGAAAAAGGTGAGAATGATCGAGTCACGTAATGTATTGAGACGCAAGCCTCGGGAAAACAAGCGGAGAGCAAAGAACTGGGAGCAAAATATAAGTCTTATATGACCTGTTGGACCTATAGTATGTTATAGCGAGCACGGCTCGCGAGAGGGGGTGGCTCCGGCAGCTTTGCTGCTGGAGGGGGCGACGCAAGCCCCGGGAAAACAAGCGGAGAGCAAAGAACTGGGAGCAAAATATAAGTCTTATATGACCTATTGGACCTATAGTATTTTGTAGCGAGCACGGCTCGCGAGAGGGGGAGGCTCCGGCAGCTTTGCTGCTGGAGGGGGCGACGCAAGCCCCATTAATTGCAAGCGCGCCTGCCGCGACTCGAACGCGGAACCTACGGATTAGAAGTCCTAACGTGAAGCACGATTTATCAATGGTTTGCATCATTTTATAGTCACAAATTGGCATCATTTCCAGTAATATCAATGGTCACGGATTTCTTCAACATGCGCCGTTTCAGGTGCTTGTCGAGGGCGGCGTCGAGGAGCCCCTGGGCGCCTCTCAAATGGTCCATGTCGGCATGGACGTACATGTCCGCCGTAGTGCTCTCCTTCGTGTGGCCGAGCCATTTCTGAATGATCTTGATGTTGATGTTCCAGCCCATCATGTGCGTCGCCAGGGTGTGGCGGAGGATGTGCGGCGTGATGTGCTTGTCGATGCCGGCGCGCTCCTTCGCCCGCCTTATGGCGCCGCGCACGTCGTTTATGCGGCCCGTCGTCTTCTGGCTCCTGAAGATGAGCCCCGTCGCCTCCCTCGGGCGGATCTGCTCGAAGCCGTAGAGGAGCCAGTCGGAGACGGGGAGCTTTCTCTGCTTCCCGCCCTTGCCGTGCACGATGATGATCCTGTTCTCCCTGTCGAGGTCCTCCCAGGTGAGGCCCGTCGCCTCCTTCATGCGGAGGCCCAGGGAGTAGAGGCAGAGGAAGAAGACCTTGTAAAAGAGGTCCGCGTGGGCGATGAGGCTGATCGCCTCGGGGAGAGAGAGGACGATCTTCTCGACCTTCTCCTCTTTCAGGCGCTTGAAGCTGAACTCCTTGACGGGGATCCCGAGCTCGGACCGGCAATATCCGAGGAAGGCCATGAAGTAAGAGGCCTCCTTGTTGATGGTCCTGTTCTTCACGTTCTCCGCCTTTCTCAGGCGCTGGTATGCGACAAGGTGCCCCCTGTCGACCTCGTTCATCCTAAAGCCGCCCAGGTGCCGGTCGAACTCTGTCCGGTAGACGTTCCGGATGTCCGTGAGCGTGGTATCTGACTTGTGGAGTTCGCAGTATTCGAGATACCGCGGAAAAAGTTCTCTCACCTGGGAGGATCCTGCAGGGTTAAGCTCGGAGTTTTCGTCGGGGTGCTTCAGGTCGTGCTCGATCGCGCGGGCGATATCGATGTCCGTGATTGTCCTCGGGAGGCGGATTCTCTTTCTCTCCCTGATCCTCCGGCCCTCGTCGTTCTCGTAATATTCATAATAATCGATGATGAACTGCTTCCCTGGTTGATCCCACCGGACCGCCATCACAGGACCCCCTCAAATTTGCACGCTGCGGGGTTTTTAAGGCACCATGAAGGGTATAGTGGCCCCCCCTGCCGAGATCGTTCGAAACACAAAGCCGCGCCTGCGGCAGGCGCCCTTTCGGGGACCGCCGGCATGAGCATTTGCAGGGCCTTTCTATCTATCTTCATGGGGATTCCTTTTTTTCTCCGCTGCGGCGAGCTGCTCGAGGGCCAGGTGCAGAAAAGACGGGACGCCGCGCTCGCCCGTCTCCCAGCGCGACACGGTAAGCGGGATCACGTCGAGGGCCTTCGCGAGCCTGCCCTGGCTGTACCCGTGCTTCTTTCTCCACTGCTTGAGCTCTTTCGGGGTCACAAGGACATTATTATCCAATGGAGTATTATTGTCAAGAGAAATTTTAAAATGAAAAAGAAGGAATTAAATCAGTTTGGCATTAATAAAAGATGTTCATATCAAAAGTGCCCCTGCCGAG
>Ga0116143_10005479_pt1 | contig 11429 bp, 7 predicted proteins | sample AD_UKC034_MetaG_FD_89745 | JGI IMG/M metagenome (GOLD analysis project Ga0116143, IMG submission 89745) | Active sludge microbial communities of municipal wastewater-treating anaerobic digesters from USA - AD_UKC034_MetaG | ecosystem: Engineered > Bioreactor > Anaerobic > Digestate | place: USA...
CCTCGGCTATTCCTGGAGATCCGTTCGATCCGTTGCGGAGAAGCTCCCGTTCGTCGCCCTTGCGCTGGCCGTGGGGCTTGTCACCTTGGACGCGCAGACCGGGGTCATGCGGGTCTTCGTTCAGGACATCCGCCCGCTGGACCGCTTCCAGCTCGGTCCTGCGAACCTTCTGACCTATGCGGTGATGCAGGTGCTCCCGATCGACCTGAACGCCCGGTACGGATACCCGCTTCTGCATGGTCACCTTCCGGCGTGGTACGCACCGGCGTGCTACACCACCTTGATCCTCCTGGGGCTGCTGGCCTGGCGCGGATCCCTGCGTTCCATCCCCGTGTTCGCAGGCTGGTTCTTCGTTGCGCACACCCTGCTCGTGCTGCAGTGGATCCCCGTGGGCGATGCGATCCGTGCGGATCGGTACACCTACCTGGCCGGCATCGGTGCCGCGTTGGTGATCGCACATGGCCTGGTGTGGGCGGGACGATGGCTATCGACCCGACATGCACGGATCATCACCCTATCACTGGCCGTGGTCTTCCTCGGCTGGCTGGCCACACGCACCCATGCGCGCATCCCCATCTGGTCCTTTCCGGTGGCCCTGTGGAGCGATATGATCAAGGGCCGACCCATGGATCCGATCCATTATGTGGACCGGGCGATCAGCCACCGACGCCTGGGGAATGACGCGGCAGCCATGGCGGACTTCGATCGGGCCGTGGCACGTGCAGGCAAGGAGTACCGGCCCTACTACGAACGGGGGATGCACCATCTGTACATGGAGCGATATGAGGAAGCCATGCAGGATCTGCTCCGGGTTTATCAGGCGGAACCCGGTCGCCCCGGATTGCTGGCCAACATGCTCTTCGCGGAGTATGCCCTGGGTCTTTGCACGGATTTGGAAAGGAACGCCACCCTGGCATTGGCGAAGGACTCCCTTTCGCCGGACCTGTGGAACCTGCGGGCCGCCTGCCGCATCGAGCAGGGTGCGACCGGCGCGGCCATGTCCGACCTGCTTCGCTCGCTCCGATCGCAGCGTGATGGACCGGAGACCTGGTTGTTGCTGGCCAGGGCGCTCCGCAAGCATGGTGATCATGAGCAGGCTTGTGGGATCCTCCTCAGTGGGCTGGCCGGGGCGAGGTCAGCACACCCCTTGATGGAGCGGCTCCGGGAAGAGGAGATGCAGGCATGCGCGGGGGAGGACCAGGCCGTGACCGTGTGCTATTCCTTCACGAAGGTCGCATGGCCGAGGTGTTCACCCGAAGCCGTGCCCACCAGCACGGTATAGGCGCCCGATTCCAATTCCCCAATGGGTAGTGTGAGCGGTCCAGCGGCCACGTTCTCCACCCAGGTCCGCAGCAGGCGTCCGGTGGCATCGAACAGGTGCACGTTCACCGCGTCATCCACGGGAGCCAACGACAGGAAGATCCGATCGTGGGCCGGATTGGGTACAAGGACGAGCCGATCACCGGGAGCCCGGAAGTGCACCATCACACTGTTGGAGACCTGCGTATCACCATCCTCATCGACACGGACGACGCGGTAGTGGTTGGGGCCGTTCCTGGGGGATCGATCGATGAAATGGTAATCGATGGCGGTCGTGCTCACACTGGCGGCATTCAAGCTGCCAATGGGCTGGAAGTAGCGACCGTCAAGAGAGCGTTCGACCCGGAAATGGTCGCTGGCTTCCTCGCGCTGGGTGGTCCATGCCACATCCACGGCCTCATGCTGCTGGGCGGCGCTCACGTTCAGGAAGGAAACGGGAAGGACACTGCAGTCGAGGGAGGCGCCTCCGGAGAGCTGCCAGGAGAGGTTGAAGGATTGACCGGTGGCTGAGAAATTATCGACGTAGAGGATGTAGATCTGGCCCGCGATCACATTAATGGGGCTTACCCATCGATCGCCACCGGCGCCTTCGCTGGTGTCTGTGGCTCCATTGCCTAGTCCAGTGGGGCCCGTAGGGGCAGCGTAGGAGCACCGCAGGGGTGGAGCAGAAGGGGGACAGGTGACGTTGGACATAGGTCCCCAAAGCGCGAAATCATAATCGTCGCTTCCAACAGATGGTGCAATGGTGAAACCGATCGTTCCCGAGGCGCTTGGAGAGAAGTAATACCAGGTTCCCTCACGTTCACCTTGTGATAAACAGTCTTGGTTACCAGGGAATAGATCATCGATGTTCCCGGTACTGTTACTTGAGTTATTGAATGTTTGCGCGTTACAGATCGTGGTGCCTCCCGCACAATCCTGTGGAGGGGTGGGAGGGGGGACACAATCCACCAACATGGCGAAGGCCGCACCGTTCGGTGGCGAGGTCCCCGAGTTGTAATAGGAACCGCCGGTCATGGAGAGCAGGGAGAAGCTGTTCTGTGCCTGACCAGGACCGGAATTGTTGTACGATAGTTCGATGAAATCACCGGTCGTCGCGTTGATGAGCAACTGATAGAAGTCAGCCGTGACCGTGTAGTAGGTCCAGGCACCACCGTTGATCCTGACACCGACATTCGAACTACCCCACCCGTCACCAAAAGCGTCCCGCAGGCGCAGTAACAAACGACAGCCGTTGGACAGCGGAGGAACACACGAGACGGTGGCCGCCCAACCAGGGTAGTTCACGGATCCATCGGAGGTGAACTGGAGTGTAAGACAGCCACTGGGGTCCGTGGATGTTACCGTCCCAAGGTTCCCAAGACCACCGAAGGTCCCGATCCCCGGGGAACTGATGTTCGGGCCATTGAAGATCGTGAGTTCGTCATAGCCGAACTCCGTGTCGAATGTCGTGAAGTTGAGGGAGAGTTGCTGGCCAGCAACGGATGGGCAATAGGTGATCGTGTTGTTGCTGTTGTTGGAGTAGTTCCCACCTGCTCCTCCATTGTCGTAAATGGTGCCGCTACACAGCATCGGTGGGGGCGGAGGTGGAGCGCACGTGATATTGATGGCCCAGCCTGGGTAATTAATTGTGCCGTCCGAGGTGAACCATAACGTTAGGCAGCCACCAGGGATCGTTCCAGTGATGGGCCCTGGGATGGTGGTGCCGGAAAAGATCCCGAGCTGCGGGCTGGCATTGGTTGGACCATTGTGCACTGAAAGCTCGTCCCAGGTCGCTTCCGTATTGAACGCGGTGAAGGTGAGCGTGACCACCTGACCGGCCGGGGCACAATAGGTCCATGTCTGGTTCTGGTTGTCCGGATAATTACCTCCGGCACCGCCTGAGTCATACACCGTGGTCCCACATTGAGCCGCCACGGAAGCAACCAAAAATACCAGACCATACCCGAGGGAATAGAAACGACGGGTCAGAATACTCAGGTGTATACGTTCTCCCATGCGATCACCTTTGTTCCAGTGGTAGGTGCTCAATATCCGTATCTCCTCCAGAAGAACTTCCTGGCGCTGGATCTATTCCGTTCCCCGAACCACGAAGACGGATCGCACGGCTACGGCACTCACCCAGGCCAGTGCGCCACATCAGGTCCTCAAAGGCGGTTCCCACCTGCGGCAGCTTGAACCTCATCCAAACATCCGATCCTTCAAAAATGACCACGGCTTTGGGTTCGATCTGTGCCACCTCGTCCATGACCCTCTTTTTGTTGACCTCCTCCGCTGATCCGCATTGGACCAGGAAGGCCGTGCCGGACTGTGCGCTGCCCAGCAATGAACAGACGAACAAGGGGATGAGCACGACGGATCGCAGCATGTCGATGACGACTTAGCTGCCTAAAATAGGAAAATACCTGAACCTTCGGTTATGACTACCGTCAAACCGACCGCTCGAATTGGCGGGGCTCACTCCTTCATGAAGCGGCCGGTGCCAAGCGGAGCCCCGGAGCCATCCAGAAGGAGCAAGGTGTAATAACCCGCGTCCAGGTCACCGATCGGGACCCGGATGGGGCCCGCATCCGTTGAGCGCTTGCGGTGGCCCACCATACGGCCACTGCCGTCGTGCAACCTGATCTCGCCCACCTCGTTCACGACATCCTCCGTGGTCAGCACATGGATCAGGTCAGCAGCCGGATTGGGCAGGATCATCAGCGCCTGTGCATGGCGCCTGAAATGCACTTTGGCCACCTCTGAAGTGGTGGAGGTGCCATCGCCGGCCACAGCGATCACCCGGTAGTAGTTGGGGCCGTTCTCCGGACGTGGGTCCTCGAATTCATGGGAAGTACGCGTGGTGCCCGAAGAACTCACGGGTATCGCGCCGATGGGCAGGAAGGTCCGTCCATCCGGGGATCGCTCCACAAGGAAGCGGTCGTTGGCGGCAAGTTCCTTTGCGGACCATTGTACCATCACCCGGTCCTGCTGTTGGAAAGCCTCGATATCGATCATGACGATGGGCAGCAGGGTGCAATCCAACTGGTCCGGGGTCGATAGGTTCCAGGTCAGGTTGAACGATTGTCCGTCCTGGTCGAAGTTGTCGACGTACATGATGTAGATCTGGCCCACATCGCCGGCGCCCACGGTGATGGGTGCCACGAAGCCGTTCACCCCGGCGCCGTTGGCGGCCTCGCTCACATCCGCATTTCCGGTGGCCATGCCGGTAAGCCAGGTCCCGGCCGATGGGGGATAGGCGTAACTGCATCGGATGGGTGCGCCAGCTGGTGGGCAGGTGATGGTGGACATCGGTCCCCAGATCGCGAAGTCATAGTCCACATTCGCGGGCTGGCCAATGTGGTTGGTGGGTTGCAGGGTGAAACCCAGGTTGCCGGTCGTTTGCGGCGAGAAGTAGTACCATGTGCCTTGCCGCTCGTTGTTGAGTAGGCAGCCACGGTTGCTCCCGCCGAGGTCGGCGCTGCACCCGCGCCAGTCCGAGGCGTTGTTGATGGCGCCACTGCTGCACACGGTGAAGCCCCCTGAACAGTCCTGGATCGGGGTCGGGAAAACGTCAGGTCCGTACACACATAGGCCGAAAGTGCCCGCGTTGTTGTTGTAGCCCCAGAAGCGGATGTAATAGGTCGCGCCTCCGGTGAGCGGGCTGCAGCGGTAGTCGAGGTAGGGCATCAAGGTGTTCGGGTCGACCCCGCCGTCATCGTCGCAGCCACCAGGGACCAGGGTCATGGCGCCACAGCTTCCCGTGTAGAGTTGCATGGCACCGTCGGTCAGGGAGCCGGTCTCCGAGTAGATGCGCACCGCACCGCTCGCAGGAGCAACGAAGCGGAACCAAACATCCGTGTTCGGAGCCGAACTGCATGTGGGCGCTGGTGTTGTGCCCGAAGGTGTCGCGCTCACGTTCGTGAAGGTCTGCATGAAGCAGGCATCGAACACGGGTAGGTCGATCGCATTGCCACAGTCGTCATTGCTCGGCGGCGGCGGTGGAGACCACACGCAAAGCCTCCCATCCATGGAACTGTTCGTTCCGCTGCGCTGGATCCGGACCAGGTAGTTCACCCCCACGGTGGTGGTCCAGGTGATGGTCTCGTTGCCGCCGTTCCCGTTCGCGTTGGCGCAGGCCAGGTAGGTCAGTGAGGCACAGGTACCGGAGTACAGGTGCATGATGGGATTGTGGAAGATGTTGTCCGGATCGTAGGTGATGATCGTGGTGGTGGAGGTCGCGGTGAACCATCCGAACGCATCGTCGTAGTTGCCGCCACCACAGGTCCCCGGGCTCAGGTTCGCGACATAACCTGACGGTTTGTCGAAGCCAGAGAAGACGCAGGAATTGTTCACCGGGTACTGGTAGGCCGCATTGAAGGAGCAGGCATCGGACGAGCTCTGGGCGATCCCGGATGCGACAAAGGCACCTTGCATCGCCAGGGCGATGAAGGGGCGCAGGGTTGCCTGATGCTTATTTGACATGGGGAGTGCCGATCTGTTCGGGATCCGTCACGTAGGCATAAGCCCTTGGATGGGCGTTGATCCACTGGGCTTTGGCGGCGGCGTATCGGGCATGATCACCGGTCTCGTCACCGGTATTCACATGCACGGGCATGGGCGGCACACCTTCCCCGAAAGTGCTATCGTCCATGTTGTTCACGCAGGTGTATCCGAAGACCGTATAGCCCACGGCCGATGCCCGATCCTCCAGTTCGTTGAGGATGACGCGTTCGTCGGTATCGAACCAGATGGTGCATCCGTCCTCCTCCATCCCGATGGATGTCGTGCCATAGCCATCGGAAAGGCTGGTGAGCCAAGGCTTGGGCATGGCGCTGTTCTCCACCTTGCCGAACCAGATGCGGCAGGAATAGGTCTCGCTGGTCTGCGCGCTCAGGTCAGAAGCTCCAAAGAAGGGGATGATCAGCAGCGCGGTTATGAAAGGCAGCGTGCTTTCGAATGACTTCCGCAACCGGACCAAGTGGGGGGGGGATGTTGAGATGGCCATGGAAGTGGAGTTAGATGGATCGTCATTATTGCACGACGAGTGTAAAAAATATGGCGACCGGATCTGGTTTGTCAAATTTTTACGTTGTCCGGGCCCTGCCAGTTCCTTCCTTTTCGCGGAAGGTGGTCCGGGTGATCGGCAATCCGTGCTCGTAATGTGTTGATATCGAGTTGGTCATATGCTTGGGTGCGCACGGCCTATTCCACCACGAAACGCCCTGTGCGGTAGGTCTCGCCGTTCGCGTCGGAAACATGCAACAGGTAGACGCCAGGGTTCAGACCGGCCACATCGGTGCGGAACGTGGCAGCTCCAGCGGCGAACTGACGCCGTTCCTGATGGATGGTCCGTCCACTCGCATCGAGGATCGCGAACACCAGCTCCTTCTCCAAGACAAGCTCAAGGTCCAGCTTGACCTGGTCATGTGTTGGGTTTGGATAAGGTGCACCTGCGTCCACGAGCTGATCGAACCGGATCGGAACGATGTCCGATAGCTCCGTCGTGCCATCGATATCCACCTGCTTCAAGCGGTAGTAGTTGATCCCCCGCTGCGGTGAAGGGTCGAGGAAGGCATATTCGACGAGGGAGCTGGAGTTGCCCGCTGCATCCACTTCGCCGATCCCATTGAACTGATAGCCGTTGGTGCTTCGCTCGACCACGAAATGGGAACTGTTGGATTCGGAGGCGGTGATCCATTCGAGGATCACCGAGCGATCCTGCGCTTCACCGGTGAAGCTGAGCAGTTCCACCGGTAGGATGGCGCAATCCAGGCTGGCCCCGTTGGTGAGCGACCAGGACAGATCGAACGAAAGGCCGGATCTGCTATAGTTCGAAACGTAGAGCACGTAGTATTCCCCGAGTGTCACATCGATCGGAGCCACCCATTTGTCGCCCAGGTGGTTCTCGGTGGGATCCGAGGCTCCATTCCCCATGCCCGTATTCCCGGTGTCTCCACTATAGGAGCACCGGTAAGGGGCGGCCATTGGCGGGCAGGTCTTTGATGTCGAGGGTCCCCACACCGCGAAGTCGTAGTCATCATCGGTGTCGGATGGCGCGATGGTCATTCCGATGGTGCCGGAGGCGCTCGGGATGATATAGTACCAATTGCCCTGGCGTTCGTTGGAGGATAGGCATCCCCGCGTGTGCAGGTTGAGGTCCGAAACGGCGCCGGTGTTGCTGGGGTTGCCGGAAAAGGCGGTTCCTCCGCACAGGCGTTCACCCCCGCTGCAGTCGCTCGTAGGCGCTGCGATGGGTGAACACGACAGGGTGGAGGCATGCACCAGGCCGGTTGTCGGCGTGGGTCCGTCCGCGAACAGGATCCCCGCACCGATCTGGATCATGTAGGATATCTGGCTCTGGCCGCCGGAACCGCCGGTGGCATAGGATACCTGGACGAGCTGTCCATCGGTGAAGGGGAGATAGACGACATCCTCCGCCTGGTCGGGCAGCCAGTAGTTCACCGCGGCAGCTGCACCGACCTGGATGGTAAGCCTGGAGCTGCCCCAGCCGTTGTCGTTCGTGTCGAACATGCGCACGGCCATGAAACAGCTCGCGCTTGGTGTTTCCGCGCAGAGGTTGAAGGTCCCGGCTCCACCGCTGGCGCTCCAAACGCGCACATAATAGGTGGCGCCGGGTGTGACACCACCGGGGGAAAGGGTGATGATGGATCCGAGACCGGAGGCATCGTCGTCATCGCAGTCGAGCAGGTTGAAGGTGCCGTCACACCCGGTGGCGCTGTACACGGCCATCGCGGGATCGGTCATCGTACCCGGAGTGGCGCGAAGGGTGAGGAATCCGTTGGCCGGTACCACCACGGAGTACCATACATCGTTCGAGGGTGTACCGCCACAGCCCGGATCCGGTTGTGCGGTGGAGGCGGAGGCTCCCACGTTCGTGGCGGCGAGCACGGTGCAGGAACTGGTCGGTGTGAGCGCAATGGCACCACAGGGTTCATCATTGGCCGGAGGCGGTACGGTCAGGCAGATCCCGAAGGTGCCCGTGCCTCCCCCGTTGCCCCAGACACGGATGTAGTAAGTGTTCCCGGGTGTCAGGCCTGTGCGCGTGATCTCGCCCATGTCCCCAGGTCCGTCGTCGTCATCACACTCCAGCAGGGTGTAGGTGCCTGCGCAGGCCGTCGCGCTGTACACGGCCAGACCCCCATTGGTGAGCGTTCCGGCATTGGTCCGGATGGTTGCTTCGCCTGAGGCGGGTGCGACGAAGGAGAACCAGACATCAGCGTTGGAATAGCTGGCGCATCCGGGGGCCGGGATGCCAGCGGTGGCCGTGCCGCTCTGGTTGCTGCCACTGGTGTAGCTGCAGTTGCTGTTCAGGGTGAGCGTCACTGCGCTGCACGGATCATCATTGGCAGGTGCCGGTGGTATGGAGACACAGATATCGAAGGAACCGGTGGCGCCGTTGTAGCCCCATACGCGGACGTAGTAGGTCACACCGGCGGTCAATCCGGACCTGATGATCTCGGGCATGTACCCGGGCCCATCGTCGTCATCACATTCGATGAGGGTGTAGGTACCGGCACAAGCGGTAGCGCTATACAAGGCGAGCGCACCGTCGGTCAGAGAACCTGCCGTGGTACTGATGGTGACGGGCTCCGGCGTGGCGGGCGCCACGAAGGAGAACCATACATCGCTGCCAGAGTAGTTGGCGCAACCGGGTGCGGGGATGCCGGCGGTCGCTGTAGCGCTCGAGTTGGTGCCGGCGGTGTTCACGCAACTGCTGTTCACCGGCAGGGACACGGCCTGGCAGGGGTCGTCATTCGCTGGTGGAGCGACGATGCAGAGCCTGCCGTTCATCGCGTTGTTCGTGTTGTCACGCTGGACGCGGATGAAGTAAGTGGACCCCGGTGTGGTGGCGATGGCCACTGTTTCGTTGCCGCCGTTCCCCGCTGCATCGGCGCAACCTTCCTGCGAGAGCGATCCGCATGCTCCGGAGAACACGTGCAGGATCGGGTCGTGGTTGTCATCCGGGTCGAAGGTGACCGTCGCCGTGGTCCCGGTCGCCGTGAACCATCCCCAGGCGTCGTCGTTGTTGTCCGAGTTGCAGGTAGCCGGGTTGTAGGTGGCGGTGAAGGAACCGGGTTTGTCGAAGTCGTTGTACGAACAGGTCGTACCCACGGGATATTCATTCGCCAGTGCAGTCCCGCATGCGTTGGATGGGGCTTGAGCATGCACCAGGAACATGGTCAGGCCGAAGGCCAGGGTCGTCAGTGCTCGGAGAGAGGAGCGGGACTTGATCGTCGGTGTTATTGGAAATTCCCTCTTCATGGTTCAATCGTCGATCGTTTCTCCGGTGGAGGCCGAAGTGTTCATCGCCACGTTCGAGCGCAGGACCATGCCAAGTGCGGCGCCCGCCTCAAGCAGTTCCGCGAGGTCCAATCGGACACGTGTTCGCGCCACGATGTCCTTCCGATCCTCATCCACGAGCAAGGTCGCGTGCGGGTCCATGGCGAGGAGCCAGGCCGTGAGCTGCTTTTCCTGCGGGAAGCTGATGGGAGCCTCGGCGGCCAGACTGAGCAACTGGTCCGTAGGGCTTGATTGAGCGAACACACTGGACGGACCGGCGATGGCCACCAGCGCGATGATCACTGTTCTGAAGGACGCTTGCTTCATGGTACGATCGTCGTGACAACGAGGTCACGGCGACCGTTCTACGTTGGTCGACAAGCGGAGGTTTCCGAAAGAGGAAGGGCCTTTTCCCTTCGACGAGGGACGATCGACCCGGATCGGCCCGCGGCTATCCTGGGAAGGCGGGCAGTGCGGCGCGGAGGATGGCCACCGCGCGTTCCAGCAGGTCCTTCTCGAGGACGTAGGCGAGGCGCACCTGTTTCCTTCCGGTGGAAGGTTCCGCATAGAATCCGGTTGCCGGGGCCATCATGACCGTGTGCCCATCCAGGCTGAACGATTCAAGCAGCCACTGGCAGAAGTGGTCGCTGTCGTGGATGGGTAGTTCGGCGATGCAATAGAAGGCGCCGTTCGGCATTGGACAGATCACGCCCGGGATCCCGTTCAACCCGTTCACGAGCAGGTCGCGCCGTTGCTTGTATTCATCGATCACGTCGGTGAAATAGGACGCGGGTGTGGCCAGCGCCGCCTCCGAGGCGATCTGTCCGAGCGTGGGAGGGCTCAGGCGGGCCTGTGCGAACCTGAGGACAGCATCATAGAGTTCCGCGTTCCGCGTGAGCAGGGCCCCTACGCGGGCGCCGCACATGCTGTAGCGCTTGCTCACACTGTCGATCAGCACCACCTGCTGGTCGATCCCGTCCAACGACATCGCGCTGATGTGCTCGGCACCGTCGTAGCAGAACTCCCGGTAAACCTCATCGGCGAAGAGGAAGAGGTCGTGTTCCTTCACGATGTCCCGCAGGCGTTCCAGTTCCTCGCGGCCATAGATCCGGCCGGTGGGGTTGCCCGGGTTGCAGATGAGGATGCCCTTGGTGCGCGGAGTGATGAGCGCCTCGAAGGCGCTGATCGGAGGCAGGGAGAAGCCATCCTCGATGACGGTGCGCAGGGGAATGACGGTGATCCCCGCCGCCAGCGCGAAGCTGTTGTAGTTCGCATAGAACGGTTCAGGGATGATGATCTCATCGCCCGGTTCGAAGCAGGCCATCATACCGAAGAGCAGGGCCTCGCTGCCACCGTTGGTCACGAGGATCCGTTCATGGGTGATGTCAATGCCAACTCCCTTGTAGTACTGGGCGAGTCCTTTGCGGTAGCTCTCGTACCCTGCGCTGTGGCTGTACTCGATCACCTTGCGGTCGAGGTGGCGGATGGCATCGAGCGCCACGGCGGGCGAGGCGATGTCCGGCTGCCCGATGTTGAGGTGGATCACCTTGGTGCCGCGTGCCTTGGCGGCTTCGGCGTAGGGAACGAGTTTCCGTATCGGGGAAGGAGGCATCAACCGCCCCTTGGTGGATATCGATGGCATGTGCTGGGGTACGACCGCGTTGTGGCGCGCGGGGCGAAGATCGGTGTTCCGGCGCGACTGCTGGAACGCGAAAGCCCCCTTCCACGGAAGGGGGCTTTCCAAAGATCGGCTGTTCGTTCTATCCTTTCTCCACCGGTGCCATCGGGCTGGCCTCCTTCACGGGCGAGGTGGGTGTTTCGGGAGC
>Ga0116143_10005483_pt1 | contig 11426 bp, 7 predicted proteins | sample AD_UKC034_MetaG_FD_89745 | JGI IMG/M metagenome (GOLD analysis project Ga0116143, IMG submission 89745) | Active sludge microbial communities of municipal wastewater-treating anaerobic digesters from USA - AD_UKC034_MetaG | ecosystem: Engineered > Bioreactor > Anaerobic > Digestate | place: USA...
ACAAGAAGTCCTATCACAATCGTGCCCACTCCGAACAGCGCCATGACTGGCTTACTGAAGACGGAATAGCAGATGATCCAGAGATTTCCGGTAATGAAAATGCCGGGTGTAAGCGGATATCCCCAGGTTCGGTAGGTCAAGTGAGCCTGCGGCTGTTGCTTCCTGAGAATGAAGAGCCCGGCAACCGTCAATATGGCAAACAGTGAGAGGGTGAAGCCGATATAGAAGAGCAGTTTCTCAAAGGATGCGGTGAGGACCATAGCAATAGCGATCACCGCCTGTAGTAGAATCGAGTATCCAGGCGTCTGATGGCGTTTTGTCACTCGGCTGAAAAGTCTGAAAAAAACACCGTCACGCGCCATGGCGTAGTATACTCGCGGACCGACCAGAATCATCGCACTTATTAACGAAAGAAGTCCTGTCGCAATGGCCCCGGACACCAGCCGACTTGCTGACTCGCCAAAAAGAGCGGCAGCCGCACGGGCTCCGATTTCAACAACCCCGCTCATCTGTACTGGAGCAAGCGCATAGAGGTAGACGACATTGAGCAGCAGATAGAGCACCATGACCAGCAGCGTCCCACCCACTAATGCAAGAGGGATGTTCCGGCCGGGGTTCTGTATCTCGCTTCCGATGTAGGCTGCGGCATTCCAGCCGCTGTAGGCAAAAGATACAAAGATGAGTGCAACTGCAAACTGGCTGGAGAATAGCGACCCGGAGCGGGGAAAGGGGTCAAAGTGAGCCAGGGTGCCTTGCCCGAAAATGAATGCTGCGGCGACAAAGCTCACAATGAGCAGAAACTTGAACGCTGTCAGTACATTCTGCACCCGGCTCCCGAATCGGAGGCTGTGGCTGTGCACAAGTGAAAACAGGGCAATTGCGCTGCAGGCGAGTATGGTTGCGGGGCTGACCACAATCCAGGTGCTTGAGAACAGCGGCGTGTTCATCGATGCCCGCTGTGCATCGGTGCCCATCATTCCAACGTAGGTGGCAAAGGCGATGGAGGCGGCAGCAATGGGTGCGGAAAATCCTACGATCAGTGAAATCCACCCCGAAAGAAAAGCCATTGCGCGCCCGTAGCTTTCCCGCAGGTACACATACTCACCGCCTGCGAGCGGAAAGCGGGCGCCCAGTTCTCCGTAACAGAGAGCTCCGGAAAGAGCGAACAGACCTCCCACTACCCAGCACAGCAGCATCGCGCTCGGATCTGCCAGCTCTTTCATTATGAAACCGGAGGTGGTAAATACACCGGTCCCGATCATGTTTGCCACTACTAATGTCACCGCCGAGAAAAGTCCGATCTCGGGCCTCAGTCCATTCGATGCGTGCTCACTCCTCATAAGGCCACTGCCTTTGGAGGAGAAGCGCTGTTGTTCTTCAAGCGGCTGAGCTGAAAGAAGTACCATCCCATGAGAATAGACATTGCCGCCCCTCCGATCAGGATAAGCGTCAGTCCGGGATCCTTCCTTACCTGCAGGAACAGCTGCGGAGGTTCGCCGGGATTAGCGTTCAGATTCGCGTCCAGATGGTAGCTCCAGCCATCGAGTATAAAGGGCTTGAGAAACCGCAATTCCCGGGAAACAGTCTTCGAACCGATGTGGAATGTTAAGCCAATCGTACATTGTTTCAGGGGATTCTTTAGTAAGGGATTATCCCAGTACCGGGGTTGAATCCACTCAACCTGCACAAGCGCATTGCCCACCGGTATAGTGTCACCCTGCACGAGGGGAAGGTCTTTGTGGACACCGTTAAAAAGGCTTAAGGCATGACCGTTCAAGGCCAGCAAAAAAAAGATGTGCATAAGTGACGGCGATAGCAGCACTAGAAACCGTTGCCGGCCATAGTCGAATCTTCTGGGCCAGAGCGTGCAGAGCCGATCAACCGTGCATGCGGCAGTGTTAACACCAAGCAGTGAGAGTACGATGAGGAGGGTAACAATCCACCAGGCATCTGCCGTTGCATAGGTGCTCCACCAATCCGGGAGTGGCATTTTGTTGAGTGGACGAAAGGTATCCGGCATCCACTTGAGGTATCCGGCGGCAATCCCAAGATTTGAGGCCGCCAGAAAGAGAAGATAGATACTAAGCTGCACGCTGGCGATACTGCGCCACACCTTTCTAAGCACCTTTGTGTCCTCCGATTATGAGTATATCGAGTTCGCACCGCAGGTAATTAGCAGTGCCCTCCGGTTATAAGCATCCGCAGTTCGAACAGTTGATAATTGGCAGTGAACAGAATGGCCAGAATCGCTCCGAGGGCCGCAATGCCGGCCCGCTTGCGCAGGTCCCATTGGGCAACAAAGCTCAGGTGCACATAGGCGGCGTAATAGCACCACAGACATGCTGATCCCAGGTGCCGGTCCGACCAGTGAAACGGGCTGCCCCATCCGAGGTAGGCCCAGATGGCACCTATAATCTGTGAAACACTGTAGAAAACAAAACCCCAGATGACCAGGCTATGAAACAGCCTGCTGTCAGACTTTCTCAACAGATACAGCAGTCCGAACCATGCCCCCAGAATAAAGCACGCGTGTGCTAACACTTCACATGCAAAAAAGAGCGGCGAGAAGATGGTCTGATTCTTTGGAAATGGAGCGAGTACTCCTTTGGGAAAGAGCATTGTCACCAGTGAGAACACGAATACCAGCATCACCGCCTGCCGGAGCATTCGGGTGTCAGTACGCACTGTCCTCAGACCTAGTCCCAGCGCTGCCAGGCACCAGGGAAGAAAAGTGAGCTCATGGACGATCGGATTGGGGAAAAAGAATCCAAGGTACCATCCCCGGGCGAGCTGGCTTACGCTGTGCGCAAGCCAGCCGATACCGAATATCATTACGCTGATCCGATGTTTCTGCAGCCAGGCAGCAAGAACGCTTAGCCCGTATGCGCCCAATGCACCGTAAAATCCAATCAGAGAGATCGAGGCAGCGGACATCCAAGATCCGATTATTGTTTGTTCATTCATAAAGTCCACACTCTTTCTTTGGAAAATACCCCGGGACGCAGTGCGTCCCGAGGTACCTGATGGAGGAGGGTACATCTCCACTGAGAGCTTAGACGGTTACTTGAGTTTTTCTCCGACGTAAATCAATCCCAGCCACTGTTCCTGCTCCTGCTGTGCAGCCGAGAGCAGGTCGGCCAGCGTAGTTCGAACAACCTTTTCTTTTGCGGTAAGACCGGCATTGTACACGAGACATGCCGGTGTTGAAGCCGGGTAGTACGTATCGAGCAGCGGAACCAGCGACGTCATGTCCTTAAGTCCCATGAAAATGACCAGAGTATCTCCGTTGTCAGCAACAGCCTTGATCATGGCTTCGTTGCCGGACAGTCCTTTCGGTGAGGAAATAATGATCGATCCGTTACCGCTGATGTCACGTTCAAGGAGTGCATTAGAGGCATTGAAGGCGCTAATGCCCGGAATGATTTCGAGTTGGTCTTTGTTTACATAGTCTTGAAAAAACCGGCCGCTGCCATAGATGGCTGGATCGCCGTATTCCAGATAGGCGACACTTTTCCCCTGGCTCATGGCCTGGGTTATGATTTTTGCCTCTGCTGCTTTCGTGCCTTTCAGGTGCTCCTTCTTCTCGGCAGCAGAAAGCTCCGGGTGTTCCTTATGGATAATCTCACGCAGCGATTGAAAGGGATCGAAGAGTATCGGACGATCACCGATATACCTGGCGTACTGGTTTTTCTGTTCCTCGGAACAGACGAAAGCATCAGCTTTCGCGAACGCAGATAGAGCTTCCAGTGTGATGAGATCGGACTGCGAACACCCAACGCTGATGACATACAATGTCGGTTTCCGTTTGACGGAAATCACCTCGATTGTGCTCAGCCCTTTCACGCACCGGTCGGAGGCTAGATCATGAGGAAACACCAAGGTGAAGGCACCCATGTTTTTTTCTTTGGTCGAGGTGCCGTCCAGGGTATCGGCAATCATGATGTTGTGACCGGCCGGCGTCTGGAAAAGCTCTCCCCATGAGATAAGCGACCGATAGCCGTCGGTCGAAGAAGCAAGCAGAAACGAGGCAGGCTCTGGCTCAAGTCCGGCTCCTGCCAGGATATCCACCAGCCGTGCGCCCGTGAACATTTGGCATCCGTGAAATCCCTTGCCCGGCCCGACGTGCTTTGTTGGCACTTCGATGCGATCAAAATCGGACAGCTTCTTTACCTCCAGGGGTTTAATACCTTCTCCGGAAACAACAACGTGCGTTGCAGAGAACGGGTCTCCTTTTTTCCCTTTCGGTTCGGAGTCAAGATGTACCACTTCAATTCCCGTGATGTCTTCAAGGCATCGATCAGTATAGAAGTCGTGAGCGATAACGAGCTTCGGGAATTCAATGCTGCGCTTCATTTGCTCCTTCCAATCCGGTCGCATCTCGTCAAATAACATCGGCATAATGGGCACAGCCTTGGTGGCAATAATGATCTCAGCCGGGTTACGAAAAAAAACTTCTCCCCACGACAGTACCGCCTGCTCGCCTCTGGCATTGCGCACCACCAGGGCCATATCGACTTTCTTGACAAACTCCGCTCCTTCCTTCTTAATGCCGGCAAGATCAAGCAACGACTGTAATGTCGGGCCATGACAGGAAAACACGCCATGAAAACTTCCATCCCGGTACGCTTCATTCAAGCGAACCGTAGCATGCGATCCGAATCCTTCCATGTCAGCAAGGGACAGGTAGAGCGGCTGAGTTACGGAACCAGTAATGCTGATGGTGGTGTCTGCCCATGCGGGCGTGCTCAAACTGAGCAGGCTGCATGCGATGAGGATCACTCGATAAAGTACGTTCATGAGAGCATTTCCTTTCACCTGACGAAGACATAGCTTTTTCTCTGTGGGTCTGAGTTACCGAAAACCCATCCCTCCGGCTACATCGAGTAGCTCAGAGGGTTCCCACTCGTTGTCCCAAACGGACAACGAGTGGGAGTAATAAGGTAAGACAGAAAAAGATTAAGCAGGCATGCAAAAGAGAGTTGACAAAGACAGTGGGCTCCTTCCTTTATAAAGGAGGGCCAGGGTGGATTTCCGTCTGCCGCAACGTCTCTTCAATCCTGCTCTGCGAACGGGTAACACTCGTGGTGCTTAATGCAAGGGGGACTTTCACCAGTTCGCACCTGCCAAAAGACTTCTGCTTGGCTGCTTAGTAACGAAAGGTTACTCCGGCCATAAAGTTCCTTCCTGGCATCGGACGGCCTTCATCGTAATCCTGATCAAAAATGTTATCCAGCTCCAGCCACAGCTCAGAGCCGACGCCGTAATACTCGACCAGGCTTTGTGAGAGCCGGCCATTAAAGAGAAGAGCATCAGAGTACTTTCTGGCTTCTTCAGTGCTGCCAACCGTGACGTATTCATACTGTCGTTGGGTGTAGCTTGCCTGTACGGCTGCGGTAAGACCAAAGGGGAACTCATAGCGTGTATCTACGTTGATGCGGTGACGCGGATTATACGGCAGCGTCCGGTTCTTTTCTTCATCGCGAGCATTTAAGTATGTGTAGTTTGCGCCAAAGATCCACTCTCTTGTGATCTGCCAGTCGAACGTTGCCTCGATGCCTTGCAGGGTGGCATCGGCAACATTCTGAACCTTCCAATTTTTTCCGTCCTTATAGCGCACGATGAGGTCACTCACGTCGCTGTAAAACCCGGTAAGGGAGACGCCGATGGTGTCAGTAAAATAGTGCTCTGCCCCAAGCTCATAATTGATCGTTTCTTCCGGGTCGAGACTTGGGTTTCCGCCGCCGGTGTCGGGACTGCTATAGAGCTCCCACAGGGTAGGGAAACGGGTCTTCTTGCCGACTGAGCCATGCAGGATCGTATCAGCGGCAGCGTTGTAGACGAGCCCGGCCTGCGGATTGAAGGAATCCTTGCTGTCCTGCTTTTCCACATTAGGATCAGGATAGTTTTCCTTGCGCGGCTTCCAGTAGTCGTAGGACGCGCCAACAACTGCAGACAATCCCTCCATGATCTGGATCTCATCCTCCAGACCGAATGACCAGGTATCATTCTCGTATTCTTCTTCCGGCTGCCAGCCTGCAGGATCACCGAACTTCCACACCGATGTGGTTTCTGCATCATAGTAATCCTGCTGTTTGTTGTTATCTTTGATGTAACTGAAGCCGGCTCTCACGTTACTGGCTGGCCCAAAGTCCAGAAGGGTCTGAAATTCACCGCCCACCGAGTAATCATCGTAATGGGATTTTTCAAACCATTTTTGATTAGGGTTCGTTTGATGCTCAGCATCCCAGCTCACATCCGTGATCTCATCTTCATGATCAACATAAAAAGCCCGGGACCTGATGCTTATGATGTCGGTGAGTTTGCTTTCATTTACCAGATTCAAATGCCACTGGTCCCACTTCGTGAACGCCCAGTACCGGCCGACCTCGGGCGGGTGGCCGCGCTCGTTGTTGTGGTAGTCAAAAGAAAGATAGGTCTTGCTGTCAGCAGTGGGTTCGTAGCCGATCTTGAAATTGAGTGTGCGCTTGATGTAATTGCTCAAATCACGTTTGCCGCCATCTTCGTTCGTGTCAGTGCCGATACCGAACCGGCCGTGCTCATTAAAGTCATCGGACAGACGATACCCATCGGAATCCCGATAGCCGTACGTGAACCAGTAATTGAATTTTCCTGTCATACCGCCGTGATTGAAGATGTACCTGCTGCTCGAGTAATCGCCCCAGCCAGTAGTAAGGTCGGTATAGGGCTCTTTGCCGCCTTTTTTCGTGATAATGTTCACCACGCCGCCGAGCGTATTCGGTCCATAGAGCACTGAGGTGGCGCCTTTGACAACAGTTATTTTCTCTACTGCATCGACCGGGATATTGGAGAGGTCGACGGTGCTGTAAAATGACTCGTGAGCAGGTACGCCATCGATAAGCACCTTGACCTGGTTTTGGGCGAATCCCCGAATTCGTACCTTCTGCTCGCCCTTGCCGCCTGCATCAATCTTAACTCCAGGAATCAATTGGAGCGCGTCGGCAACTGTCTCGGCTCCCCGTGCTTCGATGTCCTCAGCCGTTACCTCTGAAACCGTGGTCGCAAGATTTACCACAGGCTTTTCTTCGGTCACAATAACTTCGCCCAGTTCAAAGGCCTCTGGCCCTTTTGCTTTTTCCTCCTGCTCCTGAGCCGAGGATACTTCTGAAAAAACCATGATTACTATCAGCGTCACCATCCGCTGTATTCTCAGTAACCTCTTGAACATTCCTGTGTCCTCCTTTCGCTGGTCATATTTTTGGCGGTAACTCTGCTGCAGCTTGCATCTCAGTAATCAGTGTCAGAAACCCAGACTCTCTGTCATCGAGGCTTCCGTACTTGGAATCAACCGTTATGACATAAATGTCCGTTATGTCACAACGGACATAACGAAAGGCACTTTTACTCGGTCAAAACCAGGGTGTCAAGAAAAAAATTACTGATTGCTCCAAAAAAGTCACTATCTGTACCTTTTCGTGAATATTCTAAGGTGCACGCAGGGCAGAGCCCTCCCGGTATGCAGCTGGGAACGTTTCATGATCGATATCCACCTTTTCCCCGGTAAGGACTTGTGGTATGCTGTTTTTAGCTGTTATGCCAAGGAATTACGCAGTACCAGGAGTGCTGTAACATGCTTGGGAGAGCTGCAACAACCCATATGTAAATCCCTGGAGGCGAAAATGGTACATTCTGAAGCACGGTTTGAAATAGAACGACTGGGCGAATGCCGGATTCCATCACCCATGAAAGGTGTGCACTATGTCGAGGATTCTGAACAGGTGCTCTACCATGCGAGTTCACTTGACATTGAAAAGGCTTTTCAGGCCGGACAGAAACCACCCGCGTTCGAGGCGGCAGGGCCCCGCGAATTGATTTTTTTTGATCCTTCAAAGCTCAAATGTGGGATTGTGACCTGCGGAGGTTTGTGCCCGGGAATTAACGACGTAATCCGGGCAATCGTGCTTGGTCTTTTCCATCACTACGGCGTTTCTACAGTTTTTGGATTCCTCTATGGATATGAAGGACTGACCTACCACCACGGGCATATTCCCCTGGAGTTGAATCCTGGAGTGGTCAAGAACATTCACAAGACCGGCGGTACGATCCTGGGGTCGTCACGCGGACCTCAGGATATCGGTGAGATGGTGGATACGCTGGAACGTATGAATATTGGTTTGCTGTTCGCTATCGGCGGTGATGGCACTTTGCGGGGAGCACGGGCGCTCAGTGAAGAGATCAAGAAGCGTAATCTAAAGATCGGCGTGATCGGTATTCCCAAAACCGTTGATAACGATATCTCGTGTGTGGAACAGTCTTTTGGATTTGCTACTGCCGTGTCTGAAGCCGCTAATGCTATTTACGCTGCTCATGTGGAAGCAGTTGGTGCACGGTATGGGATCGGCTTAGTTAAGCTTATGGGCCGAGAGTCAGGTTTTATTGCCGCTTTTGCCTCGTTGGCTACGAGTGATGTGAATTTCTGTCTGATCCCAGAGGTGCCTTTCAGCCTTGATCTGCTGCTCTATGCCCTTAGGGATCGACTGGAAAGTCGCAGACACGCGGTTATTGTTGTGGGTGAAGGTTCCGGCCAGGACTTAATGGAAGGAAACGGTGAGCGAGATCTTTCCGGCAACATCCGTTTTAACGATATCGGATTGTTCTTGAAGGATAAGATCATGGAATTCTTTAAAAATGTGAAGATGGAGGTTACCCTCAAGTATATCGATCCCAGCTACATGATCCGAAGCACGCCGGCAAACGCGCACGATTCCGCATTCTGCCTCCTCCTTGGCCATAACGCCGTTCATGCCGGCATGTCGGGCCGCACCAATATGCTGGTTGGTTTCTGGAGGAACCAGTTTACCCACGTGCCAATTGAGGGAGCGGTAGCGCAACGAAAGCGTATCGATCCAGAAGGACGATTCTGGAACAATGTGCTGTCCTCAACCGGTCAGCCGCATAAGCTCATTTAGGACTGGAAAACAGTTCACCGTTATCCGTTGACCGTTCACCGATAAAAGTCACGCGTACTCTTTTCCTTTTACGGCAACGGCGTAATAACGCCAAGTAACGGTCAACCCGTCAGTAAACGGTGAGTGCCTAGCGGTCAATGCAGCCAGTTTCAATCCACAACCCGCACCAGATCACAAGGCATCGAATATCCTTAGTCGTGCCGGTGAACGGTGAACGGACAACGGTCAACGGTATATATGTATCGTCTAGTCCTTCTTCGTCATGGTGAAAGCATCTGGAACCGCGAGAACCGATTTACCGGGTGGATCGACGTGCCTTTGAGCGAAAATGGAGAGAAGGAGGCACGAGAGGCCGTGCGACTTCTCTCAGAAGCAGGGCATAGGTTTGATGTCGCCTTTACCTCGGTGTTGAGGCGTGCGATCAAGACACTGTGGATCGTTCTTGAAGGGATGGACCTGATGTGGATACCGGTACACCGGAGTTGGCGAATTAATGAGCGGCACTACGGAGCTCTGCAAGGTCTCAACAAGATAGAAACCGCCGAACGACTTGGCCTCGACCAAGTCAGACAATGGCGGCGCTCCTATGAAACTCGCCCTCCAAGCCTCAGTGCTGAAGCTGCCAGCCACTTTCGCCAGGATCCCCGGTATGCAGAGCTTTCCTCTGAGGAACTTCCCCTCACCGAAAGTCTCCGCGATACCTTCGAACGCTTTCTGCCGTACTGGCAGGAAACGATTATTCCGATGATTCGGGCGGGCAGACGAGTATTGATTGTTGCTCACGGGAACAGTTTGCGCCCCCTTGTAAAATATCTGGATCGAATTTCTGATGAGGATGTTGTTGGGCTTACGATTCCGACAGGTATTCCCTTGATTTATGAGCTTGACAGCAATCTTGCTCCGCTTCGCCGCTTTTATCTGGGGGATCCAGCGGCAGTTGAGATCGCGGTTCGGGCTGTGGAGGAGCAGCTGAGACTTCCTCACAGTAAAGAGTGATTAGTGAAAAGTAAAAAGTGAGGAGTAAGGAGTTCCGTCCCTCGTGTCCACCCGGATTATCGCGCTGAGGCGCGGAGCTCGCTGAGAAAAAACAAAAGAACTATTTCCCTGCGGTCTCGGCCCTTCGGCTAGCTCAAAGCAAGCTTTTCTGCGCGAGATCAAGGGCAGGCAGTCACGCCTACGGCGTGATTTCGACTTCGTGATAAAGCACAAAGTCTCAACGACTCACACGAAGAGAGGAGTCTTTTCACTTTTTACTTTTTACTCCTCACTCCTAACTCCTAACTCTTTACTCCTTACTGCTCCACTGTGATCCCCGAGCTTGCATCGAGCAGCTTGCCTGTCGACGACGGACTGTTTTATCGCGGTGGTACTACTCCAGCAATGGGACAGATCCCTTCGCTCTTTTCGAGCCCCTGAGACGAAAAAAACGCTTTTTTCTGCTCCTCACTGGTAAAGCGGATCACAGTTCCTTTGCCCCACCGGTAAGAAGGTTCTATCTCGGCAGGGAAAGGAGGAGCAAGCTCCCGGTACCCGGAAGGGCGCTGATAGATTTCACTGGGATCTGCAAATCGACTTTCTTCCTCAACCTGGATAATCATATCTCCACCCATGCGGGCACATTCCTGCGCCAACTGCAGGTGAAGCTCGGCTAAGGAAGATACCCCTTCCCCGCCGGTACGCACTTCACCAATAATCTCGTAATCAGCAGGTATATCGTGCGGAAAAACAACATACTGTGGAGCAGGAAAAGCAGTCTGGTCGGAAACCTGGGCACTTCGGCAGGATAGCAGTAAGAGAAATAACACTAAGGGAAAAAGAAGATACTTCTTCATCGTGGTCTCCTCTGCTCGTCAAGAGATGATTAACCCTGCTTCGAACACTTAGGTGGAAACCTTCTTGGTGTCGATCATGTGATTCCCGCATTAAGCGGGCACGATTTCCGGAGACCGGATTGTCCGGATGCCAACACCGTGGCCCCGCTCGGCGAGATTCGCAATGACTGCACGAATTGCGTGCACACTGCGACTTCAATGACCATCAACAAACGTAGCACGCTGCTGGAGGCAGAGCAAGGAAGGGAAACTTGATTTCGCGCAGGGGCGCGGAGAACGCGGAGAAAAGGGTTTAGGAGATTGCCACGTCATCACGCCTTCGGCGTGATTCCTCGCAATGACAATCCTTTTTCCCCTGCGCCCTCAGCGCCAGGAAACAGTAAAGAGTGAAGAGTTAGGAGTTAGAAGGTCCCTCTTGCCTGCCCGTGATTTCATGCGCAGGGCGGGCACCAGGGAAGGATCTTCTCGTATGAAACTTCACGTTTGTCTGTCATTCCCGCGCAGGCGGGAATCCAGTATTGTGAACAGCGTACCACAACACTGCTAAAGCCCGTTGTGCTGGCGATGAGTGCTCGGTAAAATGTCGTTCCTACCAGAAGCGGCCATATGCTCTGGATTCCCGCCTTCGCGGGAATGACATCTCAGT
>Ga0116143_10005487_pt1 | contig 11423 bp, 8 predicted proteins | sample AD_UKC034_MetaG_FD_89745 | JGI IMG/M metagenome (GOLD analysis project Ga0116143, IMG submission 89745) | Active sludge microbial communities of municipal wastewater-treating anaerobic digesters from USA - AD_UKC034_MetaG | ecosystem: Engineered > Bioreactor > Anaerobic > Digestate | place: USA...
ATGCAGGATAACCTGGCGTGTTCCAGGTCGTCGCCAGGTCGCCACCCGCTCCGATGCCATGGGCGCCCGGAACCCGCTCAGGGCTGCGAGTTCATCCACGCCGAGCTGCGGTACCGACATCAGCGGAGCGAGCAACTTCAAGTTGAGCTGGGCCTCGTGCAGGTCACTGCGCTTTCGGCTGAAGGACACGCGGTGTGTGCAGGTGACCCAATGCCACCATCGATGGCTTGTGCCGATGCGTGTGGGGATACCTGCCTGCTTCGCCCAAGCGGCCACCAGCCGATGCGGGAACACATGGACGAGGGCATCCGCCTTCAATGAGCGGAGCATTTCCACAGCGTCAGCAGTTCCGAGTTCCTCCAGGGTGAGGATGTGATCGACATGCGAACAGCAAGCGAGCACGGGGCGGGTATAGCTGCGTCCGATGAAGGTGATCCGTGTGCCTGGGAACACCTGTTCCAGCAGCCCCGCCAGGGGCAGTGTCAGCATCACATCGCCGATGCTGTCCGGCCGGCTCAGGATGATGTGCTCAGGCGACCTGTTCACGCAGGCGTTGGAGTTTGGCGTACTTCAGGTGAACGGCCCGCGCACTGAGCCGTGCGATCGAATAGCCGGCCCGACCATCGAGGAAGCCGAGGCGGAACAGGTAGCCCTGAACGAACTTCACCAAGGGGGAGAAGATGCGCTTGAGCGGGCCGGGGTGTTTCCCTTCCATGAAGAGCTTCCGAGCGTGGAGATCGCTGTACCGTTCGATACGTTGCTCATGGGACGCCACCGTGGGATAGGAGTAGTGCAGGAGGTCCCCAGGTAGTTCGTGCACAACCAACGATGGGTCAAGATGCAGTTCCTCGTGCACATGCTCACCCTGCCACCGGGCCCGGTCCTTGGGGAAGAGACGCACTTTGGCATCGGGGTACCATCCGCCATGGCGCACCCATGTTCCGCAATAATTGGTGAGACGTGCGAAACGATAGGCCCCGGTCAGTCCCTGATCCATGGAATCCATCAACGAGGCGCGTAATTCAGGAGAGATCGCTTCGTCCGCATCCATCGACAGGATGTAAGGGCCACGGGCCAGTCCGTTCGCGAAGTTCTTCTGGTCGGAATAATCGGTCCAGGCACGCACGGTCACCTTGGCTCCATGCTCCGCCGCGATGCGCGCCGTGTCATCGGTGCTCTCCGCGTCCACCACGATCACTTCATCGACGAGCAGCTGCAGGGAGATGAGGCAACGGGCGATGTTGTGCGCCTCGTTGCGCGTGATGATCACGGCGGAAATGCCTTTCATGGCCGCCGAAGTTAACCGGGGCGGACCGGCTCAGCGGAGGTGCGCCACCACCAGGCGTCCACGCTGCGGTGCACCGTGGCCGTGGTCCAGGACGATCGCGTAGGTCCCTGATGCAAGGCCCGAGATATCGAGCACCTGCGTGGTCCCGCTCACCCTGGTACGGAGGACATCGCGTCCCATCGCATCGAACACCGTGAGGTTGCCGCCCCGCTCAGTGGTGCGGATGGTGACCTCGGAGCTCGCGGGTTGCGGGAACACGAGCAGGTCATCGGCTACGGAGATCTGCGCAATGCCTTGTCCGGGATTCGCTGTGAAGGTGATGCAATAGTCCTCCACCTCGCCATAATCGAACGAAGCAGTGCAAGGTGCTTCCGGTTCGCTGTCGTATTGCATGATCACGCGCATACGGGTGGAGCCCAACGCCGTGTTGGCCGGGATGTACACAAGGCCCTCCACCGGGTCGTTGTCCGCGTCGCCGCTGTCGAAGAGCAGTTCATTCGGGGTGTCGAACTCACCGTTCTGGTCCAGGTCGATCCACACATGGAACCACTCGTTGAACTGGAATCCGCTGAAGTCCGGGCTCAAGCGAATGGAGTGCGACATCCCGACGGCAAGTTCAGTGCTCACCTCCGTGTAGTCGCTGTATCCGTCACCAGCGCCGGAGTCGTGGTCGATATCACCGAGCAACACGTTCGCGATCCACTCGTCACCGGTATCTCCACCATCCGTTGCACAATAGACAAGGTCCGTGCAGGCGCCGCAGCCCGTCGTTGCCGCCGTGATGGCAGTGGACCAATCCGTTGGAACACCATCGCACACGGTCCGTACCTGAACGGTGATCTGGCTGCAGGGTTCCAGCGGGGTTATCTCGAAGGTGCTACCGGTGATCCCAGGCACCTCGGTGAAGTCGGTGGTCCCGATCGGTGCATAGCGGACCTCGTAGCTGTCCGCAGCGAGCACGGATGTCCAGAAGATGTTCACGATGTCCTCACCAACGAAGCCCTGGTCCAGTCCCGCAGGCGCCAGGCAGCAGCCTTCGCTGGTCCAGGTGAAGAGGGTGCTGTGCTCACTCATCTCCTCTCCGCAGTGCGCGGTGAGCTGGAACTCATAGGGCGTGCAGGTTTCAAGATCCTCCACCAACAGGCTCGTTCCAGTGATCCCGTTCACCTCGTTCCAATCCGGTGCACCGGTCTGACGATAGCGCAGGTCGAACCCTTCACCGGACACCGATTGCCAGGAGAGCAGGGCCGAGTTGACCGTGACGGTCTGCACCGCCGGGTTGTATGGCGCCGGACAGGTGCCGCATCCGTTCATGATCAATTGCATGCTGTTGCCGGCATTGATGCGTCCCCCGGTCACGGTCTGTCCTGGAAGATTGCCGACCTGGTCCACGCCCTGGAAGAGCACGTCACGGATGTAGAGGGCACCTTGCGCCGGGTCACCTTTGGCCAGGGTCATGAAACTTGCGCACGGCGCGCTATAGAGTAGGCCGATCACGCCCGCCGTGAGCGGACTGGCGAAACTGGTGCCCGAAGTGGTGCCGTAGTTGTCATTGATGCGGGTGGTGTACACGTCCTCACCGGGCGCCCCCACATCGATGGTCGTCAAGCCGTATGCTGAGAAGGTCCGATCGTCGTCGACATCGGTGGCCGTTACACTGATCATGAAGTCGCTGGGGCAGGCCGTCGGTAGATCGCCCACGACATCCACGTTCACGTTGTTGTTGGCGGTGGCACCGCAGTTCAACACCCCTTCGGAGCCGAGTGAGTCATACATCGCGCACCAGATGGGTGCATCCGCAGGCTGACCGCCATTGATCCCCCAGCTGGCGTTGGTGGCCACCACGAACGCGCCCTTCTCGCCTTCGGTATCGTTGTACAGCCGTCGCATCGTGAGCGGGTAACTGTGGGAGGCGAGCACCCCGGCATCGTTGGCGCCGGAGTTGAACACCACCATCATCTTCACGTTCCAGTTGGCTCCAACGACACCCACCTCGTTGTTGCCGGTGGCACCGATCATGCCGGCCACCTGGGTGCCATGCGAACCGCCGTAGACCTGGTCGTTCTCAGCGTTCGCATTCCAGCCTCGGAAGTCGTCCACATAACCGTTGGCGTCGTCATCGATCCCGTTGTTCGGCACTTCGGCATGGTTGAACCAGGCGTTGTCGATCAGGTCCGGATGGGGCATGTCGCAGTTCTCGATGATGCAGACGACGATGGTATCGCCATCCGCGGTGAGGCCCCCGGTACTGATCTCCCAGGCCCCTTCACTGTTGATGTTCTGGTGGTGCCATTGCTGCCCGTACTGCGGGTCGTTCGGCACCTCACGCAGTTCCAGGTGGTGGTTGTTCTGGGCCAGCATCACGTCCTTGTGGCTCCGCGCAGCCCGTAAAAGGGCGGATTGGTCCGCACGGTTCGGGTCGAAGTGCAGCAGCCAGGTGCGCATGGGCGCGCTCACTTCGCGCACCACCTGGATGCCGGTGGGTGTCCCATGCCACTCACCCAGGTCCTCCGCGACCTTCTGAGCGCTGGCGTCAGGGTTGAGCATGATGAGCAGGTCGCCGGGAATGGCCACGGCCTGTGCGCGGAGTTCGGGGGTCCATGCGCAGAGCAGGACGGTGCAGAGAAGTAGTGATCGCATCAGTTCAGGGAGAAGCCCAAAGGTAGGAGGTGCCCACTAGGCATGGGGTGTGCAGCGATGCGCGGTCACCGCAAGGCTTGGAAGGCTGAAAGGCCCTCTCACCCCCGCACATATACCCGCTTCACCCGTTGGGCGATGCTCGTGAGGGCTTCATACGGGATGGTATCGAGGTCGGCGGCATAGTCCGCCAGGGTTGGTGAGGTACCGAAGACGATGACCTCGTCGCCAGGTTCGCATCGGATGTTCGTCACATCCACCATGCACATGTCCATGCAGATATTGCCCACCGTACGGGCGTCCTTTCCATTGATGCGTACGCGGCCAACGCCGTTACCGAGTCTACGGAGGAAACCATCGGCGTACCCGATCGGCAGGGTGGCGATCCGGCGTGCATGGTCCGATACCCCCTTTCGCCCATAGCCGATGCCATCTCCGGCGGGCACCTCCTTCACCTGGGCAACCACCGTCCGCAGGGTGGCCGCTGGTCGCAGCCTTGCAGACTCATGGGTGTCCCACCCAACGCCGTGTAGGCCGATACCGAGCCGGACCATGTTGAAATGAGCCTCGGGGAAGCGCGTGATCGCGGCGCTGTTCGCGATGTGTCGCAGGGGTCGATAGCCCAGGACGTGGTCCACCCGGTCGGCCATCTGTGTGAAGCGGTGGAGCTGCTGACGCGTGAAGTCATCGTTCCGTTCATCTTCACTGGAGGCCAGGTGTGAAAGGATCGAAGCCACCCGGATGGGTGCCCTACGCAACGCTTCCAACAAGGCGTGGAGCTCGTCGGCCTGGAAGCCGAGTCGGTGCATGCCGGTATCCAGCTTGATGTGCGCCGATGGGGCAGAGCCCGCTGATCGCTGGTGTTGCAACACAGCGTTCAACGAGGCCATGTCATACACTTCGGGTTCAAGGTCGAAGCGGTGCAGGGTCTCCATGGCCACTGGCTCCGGGTTCATCACTAGGATGGGTGTGGTGATGCCGTGCTGCCGTAGCTCAATGCCTTCATCGGCGTAGGCCACGCCGAGGTAATGGATCTGTTCGTGTTGCAGGAGCCGGGCCAGTTCAACCGCGCCACCGCCGTATCCGAAGGCCTTCACCATGGCCATGGTCCGTGTGGTGGGGCGCAGCAGAGCACGGTAATGGTTCAGGTTGTGCCGTATGGCCTCCAGGTCCACCTGCAGTTCGGTGCCATGCACGTGCTGCTGCCAGCGTTGCACCGCACGTTCCAATCCGAGTTCGCGGGCGCCCTTCACCAGCACCACCGCCCCTCCGAGGTCGCTCAGGTCCTCTTCTTTGAGCAGTGCTTCCATGTCCGCGTGGAAACGGGAACCCTCGGGAAAGAGCGCGTGTTGTTCGCTGATGGCTTTGCCCACGCCGATCACCTTCCGTATCCCGGAGCGCTCAAGCAGGGCGGCCACTTCGCGGTAGAGGTGTTCAGTGGAAAGCCCACTTTCCGCGAGGTCGCTTAGGACGATGGCTCGAGGTCGGCCCTGCGCGATGCGCAGCTGGTGTTCCAATGCCACGGTCAGGGAGCTGCGATCATTGCTGTAGCTGTCGTCGATCAGGGTGGTGCCATGCCGCCCTTGCATGGTGCGGAGCCGCATGTCCACCGGCGACAGGACCGAGAGCCGTTGATCGATCCATCGGACATCCCGGCCCAGGGAAAGGCATGCCGCAATGCATGTGCGCGCATTGGCCACGCTTGCGCGGTCGGTGAACGGGATGGTGAACACATGCTCCGCACCACCCGACCGGATGGTCATCTCGGTACCGTCCCCTTTGAGCTTCTGACCGATCACCTCCAGTGAATGGCCGTCGATCACCTGTCGAGCGTTCTTGAACAGGACACGCTTCTCTGCCTCCTTGAGAGCACGATCACCACCGAAGCCTTCATCATGTGCATCACCGACATGCGTGAGCACGCCGATCGTCGGGCGGATCATGCGTTCGAGCGCGACCATCTCGCCCGGCTTGCTGATGCCGGCCTCGAAGATGCCGAGCGTGTGCTCCGGACCGAGCTGCCAGATGCTGAGGGGCACACCCACCTGACTGTTCCAACTGCCGGGGCTTCGCACGATGCGTTCTTCACCGCTGAGCATCTGGAACAGCCATTCCTTCACGATGGTCTTGCCATTGCTCCCGGTGATACCGATGACGGGCATGTCGAAGCGGCTGCGGTGCCAGGTGGCGATCGCCTGCAGCGCTTTAAGGGTATCCTTAACGCGAACGATACCAGCCTCCGGAAGCCCGGAAGGATCGACCTGCTCGCTCACCAGGAAGTTGCGCAACCCACGGTCGTAGAGTTCCTTGATATACCGGTGGCCATCATGCCGTGGACCGACAAGGGCGATGAAGAGCGCGCCCTGTCGGAGGGCGGCGTTCCGCGAATCGATCAGAAGGTCTGTGATACGTGCATCGCCACTGCCGAAGAGCACGCCTCCGGTCACCTTGGCGATCGTGCTCAGGTCGGGTCGCTCGAAGGTCATGGCGCTGCCTGCTTGGAACGCGCGGCCATGAAGCAGGTTCGGCACAGCGGTTCGTAGCTGTCCGTTTCACCAAGTACGACCAGGTCCTGGCTGGCGGTGGTGCGGTGGCTGTACTGCGCCAGGTCGCCGCAACGCATGCAGATGGCGTGCACCTTGGTCACGTATTCCGCCATCGACATCAAGGCCGGCATGGGTCCGAAGGGGCGCCCCTGGAAGTCCATGTCCAGCCCGGCGATGATCACGCGAATGCCCGAATTGGCCATCTGTTCGCAGACTGCAGGCAAGCCACTATCGAAGAACTGGGCCTCATCGATCCCCACCACTTCGATCGCATTCGTCAGCAGCAGGAGGTGGCTGCTACCCGGCACGGGCGTGCTGCGGATGGAGGTGCCCTCGTGGCTCACCACGTCGTTGTCATGGCAGCGTGTTCAGCGGAAAAACGGGAAAGCCCATCCGCCGCCTTCGCCGCGTCGGATGCGGCGAACGCGGCGTGTGGACCTTTCCGCTTTTCCTGTGAAAATGCTGCCGCAGATCACTTCGATCCAGCCCTTGCGTGGGCCACGGGGTCCGGTATGCTCCAGGAACATCTTCGGTATCCGGTCCAGGGAACGTGCCGGATCGTAATTTGGCGGTGCGCGAAAATAGGGATCTTCGCAAAGGACCCCTGGGGAACGCGGTCCGGACACATGAGCAACGACAAGCCTTTCCGCAATATCAACGAACTGGTCGCGGCCTTGTTGGCGGCCAGCAGGGAGCTGGGTGATGGCAGCCTTGAACTGGACGGACTGGAAACGGCGTGCTCGGATGCGCGTGAATTGTACGAGCGCCTTGTCGTGCTCAGGCACAAGGCGCGGGAGTCCGTCAGTGCCCCAGGCCAAGTCGGCGGCAACAAGCTGCGGGAGCGGGACTCCCAGTCCAGGGAGCAGGAACCTGCGCCCGTGCGACTGGACACACGTCCGGCTACCGATACGAGCTCGCGGCAGACCTCGTTGATCGACGCCATAGCCAGCACCGAACAGGGTGACAAGAAGCCGGTGCGAAAGGAGACCGGGGCACAAACGCCATCGTTGGCCGAGAAGTTGGAGAAGGCCGCAGTGGAGGATCTGAACAAGGCGATCAGCCTGAGCCATAAGTTCTGGTTCGTGGCCGAACTGTTCAATGGGGACCGGGCGGCCTACGACAAGGGTGTGGAGCAGCTCAACAATTTCAAGGACATGAGCGAGGCCAGGGACTTCCTGGAGAAGGAAGTGGTCGGGAAGTTGAAGGTCCCGGCCGACCCCGAAGCACTCGCCACCTTCACCGACCTGGTGCAACGCCGCTACGCATGATGCTACGTACCATCCTTCTCGGGTGCGTCCTGTTCCCCTGCTGTTCGATCGGCCAGGATGCTGAGGCGATCCGTAGTGAAGGGCGCAAGTATGTCAAGACGCTCACCTCCGCCGCCATGCATGGGCGTGGATACGTGGCCAACGGCGATGGGCTTGCGGCCGATTGGATCGGACAGCAGTTCGCCAGGATGGGCCTCAAACCGCTCAAGGAGGACTATTTCCAGCCCTTCCAGTTCAATGTGAACAGCTTCCCGGACAGCTTGAAGGTGAGCGTGGATGGTCAGCCGATGCGATCAGGGAGCGATTTCATCGTGGACCCTTCTTCCGGTTCTGCGAGCGGCACCTTCGGATTGGTCCATTTGACCCCGACGGATGTGCTCGACCCCGCGCGTCGCTCCATGGCCATGGGTGTCCTCGCTGGTCGCGCGGCCTGCCTGGACTTGCCACCCACGAATAACGCGGACTCGTTGCGTCTGTACCGGGAGATGGAACAGGAGCTGATGCACTTCTGTCCGGTGGTGAAGAAGGTGGATGGGAAGCTCACTTGGGGGGTGGCGCAGGAGGCGATGCCGTTCCCGCTGATCGAGGTCCTGAGCCCGGTCCTCACGGACAGTTCGGAGAGCATCACGATCGATGTTCGGAACACCCTGCTTCCACGGCATGAGGCGCGGAACGTGCTGGGATGGGTGAAGGGAAGGAGCAAGAAATGGGTCGTCGTCGGGGCCCACTACGACCATCTGGGCCACATGGGACCGGATGCGATGTTCCCAGGCGCCAATGACAATGCGAGCGGGGTGGCGATGATGCTCACGCTCGCGGACTGGTTCTCAAAGCACCGGCCCAAGTACAACATGCTCTTCGTGGCCTTCGCCGGTGAAGAAGCGGGCTTGGTCGGCAGCGAGTGGTTCGTGGTGGACCGACCGGTGGATCTTTCCAGGATCAAGTTGATGTTGAACCTGGATATCCTGGGCACGGGCGATGACGGGATCACGGTCGTCAATGCAACAGCCCAGCAGGAGGGGTTCGACCAGCTTGTGGCGATCAATGAGAAGCGGAAATTGCTGTCCCAGGTGAAAGCACGAGGCCCCGCCTGCAATAGTGATCACTGCCCTTTCGCAAAGCGGAACGTCCCGGCATTGTTCATCTATACGATGGGCGGGATCGCCGCTTATCACGACGTGTACGACAAGGAGGAGACCCTGCCGCTAACCGAGTTCGCCGATCTCCATGCCTTGCTGAAGGAGTTCCTCACCACGCTCAAATGAGCATCGGTGACGAGCACGACCAGCGGCCGGTAGCGGCTTCATCGCCCACGCGTTCCGCACTGACCTTGGTGCCCACCCCCATCGGGAACCTGGACGACATCACCGTGCGGTCGACGAAGGTGCTGGCATCCGTGGACGGGGTGATCGCGGAGGATACGAGGATGACCGGCCGATTGCTCATGCACCTGGGCATCCAACGTCCGTTGATCCCTTTCCATACGCATAACGAGCACCGCATGGTGGATCAGCTGGTGGCAAGGATGCGGGCGGGGGAGCGCTTCGCCCTTGTGAGCGATGCCGGCACACCGGGCATCAGCGACCCCGGATTCCTGCTCACCCGCGCGGCCGTTCAGGCGGGCCTGTCCGTGGAATGCCTGCCCGGGGCCACCGCCTTCGTGCCGGCATTGGTGAACAGTGCCCTGCCCAGCGACCGCTTCGTGTTCGAGGGCTTCCTGCCTGTGAAGAAGGGACGACGGACGCGGTTGGAGGAACTGAGTACCGAGGGCAGGACCATGGTCTTCTACGAAAGTCCGCACCGTTTGCGCCGCACCCTCACCGACCTCATGGAGGCCTTCGGCCAGGGGCGCCTTGCGAGCATCTCCCGGGAGATCAGCAAGCTCCATGAAGAGACCATGCGGGGAAGCCTGGCGGATCTAGCCTCCCATTTCGAACGGAACGAGCCAAGGGGAGAGTTCGTGGTGGTCGTGAGCGGCGTATCTTGAGTGTCCGTTGGATCGTTCGGAGTGTTTACTTTGTCAACACAATGATGTTGATAACCCTGATCGGTAGGCGACTCGCGCTCGGGTTGGTTGCTGCCCTCACTCTCTTTCAAGAGGCTGATGCTCAGGCTTATCTATTGCATTCGCCGGACACCTTCCTGCTGCAGCGTACCACCAACCCCTTTAAACCGATAGGTGAGCCGGTCGGGGAATTCGTGGACATTTTTCCGGCAATGGGCCAATGGACCCTCCTCTTCGAGAAGGACGGGGTGAAGCGCAAGGTGAAGTGCAAGGACATCTGGGGCTTCCTGTACAAGGGTGTTCTTTTTCGGATCAATGACGAGGGTCCGATCTCCGTCCGGCTCATGACCGAAGGGGAGGTATGCTATTATGAGAACGGCTTCGCGCACCTGCGCATGGTGCGCGACGACCTGGAGGTCGCCACTTATGATGTGGGCAATGCCGCCTACCTCAGCAAGGACCTCAAGGGGCCGATCGTTCCGGCGCGCTTCAAAGCGGATGACACTCGATCGCCTTCCGGGCTGTTCCGCACCGAGTATCCCATGCTGGAACCTCTTTACCGATGTATCGGCGACAACGATCAGATGGATCCGATCCGGCAGTGCGTGGTCGACTTCGAAAGCGGATTGCTCGGGGACCGTCGGGAGGTGGATCCCGTTCGCTGAGCGGATCGCCAATGAAGGCCTGGACCCTATCGGCTCACGGTGCTCCCGAGCGCGTGTTGCGCATCCAACAGCATCCGCGACCATTACCGGGCCCCGGTCAGGTGCGCATCAAGAGCGAGGGCTTCGGATTGAATTATGCGGACGTGATGGCGGTGCGAGGTCTTTACCGTGAAGCACCTCCGCTCCCCAGCATCCTGGGATACGAAGTGGTGGGGGTGGTGGATGAACTGGGTGAGGGGGTCTCCGAGGCATTGCTGGGCGCCCGGGTCGCCGCCCTCACGCGCTTTGGCGGTTACGCGGAGTATGCACTAACGGACCACCGCGCGCTCATCATCATCCCGGCGGACATGCCCCTGGGTGTGGCGGCTGCCATGACAACCCAGGGATGCACGGCATGGTTCGCGGCCCGGATCCTCTGTCCATTGCGAACCGGTGAACGGGTCCTCGTACATGCTGCGGCCGGAGGCGTTGGACAATGGTTGGTACAACTCGCCTTGCGTTCCGGTTGTGAGGTGTTCGCCATCGCCGGTGGCCGCGAGAAGGTGGACCATTTGCGCAGCCTTGGTGTGCACCATGTCATCGATCGCCACGCCGGCGATCCAGGGCGTATTCTGCGGGATCGGCTTGAAGGGTCGCGCCTGGACATATCCTTCAATGCGCTGGGAGGGACCTCCTTCCGATCGGACATGCGCGCGCTCGGTTCCGCTGGTCGGATCGTACTTTACGGTGGTTCGCAGCGCACGGCCGCCGGTCCTTTCGGCACACTTCGCTTCGTTTGGAACATGGGTGTGGTGGTCCCGATATTCCTGATGATGCGCAGTCAGAGCATCCTTGGGATCAACATGCTGCGCATCGCAGAGCATCGTCCGGACCTTATTGCGGAGTGTCTGGCCGGCATCAAGGCGACCTACGATGCCGGCGGGATCGATGTGCATGTGCACGGGACCTTCGCCAGCGAAAGGCTTCCGGAAGCCTTGAACAAGCTCGCATCAGGCAGTACCATGGGGAAGGTCG
>Ga0116143_10005490_pt1 | contig 11416 bp, 10 predicted proteins | sample AD_UKC034_MetaG_FD_89745 | JGI IMG/M metagenome (GOLD analysis project Ga0116143, IMG submission 89745) | Active sludge microbial communities of municipal wastewater-treating anaerobic digesters from USA - AD_UKC034_MetaG | ecosystem: Engineered > Bioreactor > Anaerobic > Digestate | place: USA...
AACATCGCTTTCCAGTCCGGAAAAAAGAAAACCTGCTGGATCAAGTGCGTGACCTTCCACAAGCTGGCCGACATCTGCGCCCAGTATCTGCACAAGGGCGCCAGGATCGCCATCTCCGGAATCCTGGACCAGAACAAGTGGACCACCGACGATGGACAGCCCCGCAGCACCTTCCAGATCATCGGCAACACCGTCGAGTTCATCAAGACGGACGGGAGGGGGTTCAAGGAGGGGGAGGCGTCCGCGGAAACCATCAATGACGAAGTGCCCTTTTAAACGCAGCCGTTCAGATTTCATCTCAGGGAGGACTATGCATGCAGGCTAAGACCATCGCCATACTCGTGAAAATCGCGGAAATCATCGCCAACATCTTCATTTCCACAAGAAACAAAACCGAAAGCAAAGGAGGCAGCAAAAAATGACCAATCAGGAAGCGCTAAAAAGAAGCGAACGCTCACAGAACCTGAAAGTCTTCCACCTCGAGGATTCCCCGTGGTTTTACGTCGAGTCCGAGGAGGGGAAGATCTGCTACAAGGTCTGCTACAACAACGAAACGGACTACTTCTGCAACTGCGGGGATTTTGCCAGGGGGGTCAAAAGCGATTCCACCTTCAAGTGCAAGCACGTCATGGCCGTCATGAATTCCATCACGGAAGGAGACCAGGAGAGCGTCCGTTACCTGGAAAGATGGAGGCCCAGGCTGGACGACAGCTTCGTCAAGCAGATCGACGACAAGGACTTTGTGCTCTATGCGGGACTGCTGGATGTGGCCCACCAGAAGAATCTCTGCATGGTTGACGTGGAGCTCATTCAGTATCCGTCCGATGAAAACAAAAACACCGCCATCTGCAAGGCTCGTGTGGAATCCATGGACGGGAAGAAATTCTCGGACATCGGGGACGCCAACCCCCAGAACTGCAATTCCAAGGTGGCCAGGCATTTGATCCGGATGGCCTCAACCAGGGCAAAAGCGAGAGCCTTCCGGGACATGGACAATATCGGAATGAACGGGCTGGAGGAGCTGGGGGACCTGAATGAGATCATCAGCGACAATGACAATAGAAAACCTTCCCAGCGGGACACCGACAACGTCCGGAAATTCGCAAGACAGGTAAAGTCCGTGTTCAAGTCCGGCAACGGGGACGGAAAGAAAGCTGAAGCATCCCCGGAACCGCAGGGGAAAGATAATGTTGCTCCCGTGACTGAGAAACCGTCTGCCGCCGAGTCCAATACTGAGGAAAAGGAAAAGGATGCAAAACCCGCTGAAACAAAGCCTGTGCAAACGAAAGGTTCTGTAAAACCTAATAAAGGGAACGGGAACGGCAAGTCAAAAGCGGCGGAAGCCCCCATGATGTCCGAAGCGCAGAAATCCGCCCTTTACAACCTTTCCAGACGGAGAGGCATCTCCCTGGAAGACATTAAGACCAGGTCCATGGAAAAATACGGCGTTCCGGTGGAGCAATTGACTTCCGAAAACGCGGGAGAGTTCATCCGTTACCTTCAGGCGGCGTCCTAGATCACGCAATCCATTCTTTTATGGTCAGGGGGCGGGATGACATTCATTTATCCTGTTCACCCTATTATTATATCCGTTGTCCCGCCCCTTTCGACATCAAACCATCAACCAAAAAAGAGCGCGGGTTCCTGCACAGACAGGGACTTGAAAGGCGATCAGGCGACATCAGTCGACCCATGGATCCTTACATCTGTAAACCATGTCGCTCCACAGTGCCTGAAAAACTCAGGAGCCTGCGCTTTATCCATGAAACGAGGTGAAAACGTGGAATTAGAGGAATTGAGGAAAATCGAGCATTTATCGGCAAGTTCCATCAGCGATTACATTGATTGCGGCCTTTTGTACAAATTCGGCAGAATCGACAAGATCCAGCCGGAGTTCAAACCGGACGCCTTGGAATTCGGGAGCGCTGTGCATCTGGCATTGGCGGACTTTCACATGGAGAAATTGAGGGGGAGATTGCCCGGGGTCAAAGAGCTGCACCAGTCTTTTGAGCATCACTGGAGAAAGCTGACCGACGGAAGGGACGACATCAGATACGCGGAAGGGAACGACCCCGACGTGATGCTCCTGCAGGGGATGGAGCTCCTGACCGCCTATTACAACAAGTCCTCCTGGCGGGAGTTCGAGTGCGTCGGGATAGAAGAGCCTTTCTGTTTCACCGTTCCTGGGTGTCCCCTGCCAATCATCGGCTCCATTGACCTGATGGAAAAGGACCCATCCGGAACAATCATCATCAATGATTTCAAGACGTCGGCCAGAGCCTATTCCAATGACGAAGTGGACCGTAACTTCCAGCTGACCCTTTACCAGATGGCGGTTCGGGCCAACGGTTACGGATATTCGGACATTCTGCTGAGGTTTGACTGCCTGATCAAGACCAAACAGCCGAAATTCGAGTCCTATTACACCACACGCAGCATCGCTGACGAGACACGGGCGAGAAAGAAGATCGTGGAAGTCTCCAAAGGGATATCCAGGGGAATCTTCATTCCCAATGACAGTCCCAGCAATTACAAATGCAAGAACTGCTCGTTCAAGAAGAACTGCGACGCGTGGTTTATGGAGGCGGCGGCATGACAAAAGAATCCATTATCGAGGCGCAGGGATACCTGAGGGTCAAAACGGAATACGGCTGCAAGCGGATCATTGACATTAATTCCTTATTGGAGAGCCACAATGACGGCGAAGTGATCAAATTCCTGAAGGATTATCTCAGGGAAAAGGAAAAAACCTTAAAAAACATGATCCTGATCGACAAGACCCATCCCAAGGTGGATCAGATCGTGGCGGCCATGTTCAGAATATCCATGGCCATCAAATCATTGGAAGAAGGAGAGGGGGTGATCAAACTTGAAAGGTCTCAACAGGGAACAGAAGAAAGCGGCCGGTTTCACAAACGGGATAGCGGCGGTCATAGCGGTACCGGGAAGTGGCAAGACACTCGTCATGATGGAAAGGATAGGAAACCTGGTCAAACAATACAACGTGCAGCCTGAAACCATCATCGGACTCACTTTTAACCGTAACGCGGCGGAGCAGATGAGGCAGAGACTGGTTCCGGTTTTAGGGGAACTGGCACAGAGAGTTACTCTTTCTACTATTCATAGCTGGTGCCATTATCTGTTAAGGACGGAGGGAAAGGTCTTTGAGATCATCTCGGGGAAAGAGCAGATCAACATGATCCGGAACCTGATGAAAAGGAAGCGCCTGGACCTTTCCGTGGGAACCATCCTGAGTGAAATCAGCCTGGCCAAGAACAACCTGATCGGCGTAGAGGAATTCCGCGCCCTTTACGAGTCGGACAAGACCATGATCAAGGTGGCGAACATCTACGAGTCCTATGAAAAGGAAAAGGCGAAGAAATACCTGCTGGATTTTGACGATTTGCTCCTGGAGACCTACTTCCTTTTGAATGACAACGACGCCATCAGGGAAAAGTATGCCGGCCGCTACCACCACATATTAATTGATGAGTTTCAGGACACGAACCCCGTCCAGCTGGAGATCATCAAGCTGATTGTCGATACGGACAATGATCATGACAAATCCTACTGGATCGCGGGGGATGACTGGCAGAGCATCTATAGTTTCGCCGGCGCCTCCGTCAACAATATCCTCAATTTCCAGAGCACTTTCAGTTCTTCCAGGCTCTTCATCCTGAACATCAATTACCGCTCTACCCCTCAGATATTGAAAGCTTGCCAGAACCTGATTTCCCATAATGTCCGGAAGATAGAAAAGACCCTGAAAACGGACAATCCCGAGGGAGATGAGGTTATTGTCCTGGAATCGTCATCGGAGGAAGGGGAAGCCTTGTGCCTGGTCAATGAGATCAATGACCTGGTCGGACAGAGGGGGTATCAGTATAAGGACATCGCCGTCCTGTACCGGGCCAATTTCCAGAGCAGGGTTGTGGAGGAAACCTTCGCCCAGATGAAAATCCCCTATTACATTGAAAACGGACTGAACTTCTATCAGCGGTCAGAAGTCCGTTATTTGCTCGACTACCTGAGATTGATCAATGACCCGGGTTCGGAAGAAGGGGATGAGGCTTTAAGGTCAATATTGAATGTGCCCAACCGTTATATTTCAAGAAAGTTCCTTCAGGAACTGGCGGAATTCTCCAATAAGACCAACGTCCATCTCTATGAAGGGTTGAAGTCCATGCCGGTCGATCTTCCCTATATCCGCAAGAATGTGAAAGATTTTATACAGTTCATCAGTCCTCTGGCGGATTATGCTCCCAATCTGGAGCCTTCCGAAGTCATTTCCATGATCAGAAGCCAGCTGGATTATGACCGGTTTATCACGGATGAGGATATACCGACCCCTGATGATGTGAAGATTCAAAACCTCAACCAATTGCAACTGTCGGCGGCCAGGTACTCGAGCATCACATCTTTTCTGGAATATACGGACGGTTTTTCGGAGCAAATGAGCAATGACAAGGAAGGGATAGCGCTCATGACCATTCATAAGGCGAAAGGACTGGAGTTTCCGGTTGTGTTCGTCATCGGTCTGGTTGAGGGAATCACACCCACCAAGAAAGGCGACATTGAGGAAGAAAGAAGAATCGTCTTTGTGGCCATATCCAGGGCGATGAAAATCCTTTACATCAGTCATTCGCATACCTACATGGGACAGGCAGCGAAGAAGTCTCTCTTTATCGATGAAATCATGGGCACACAGCATTCAACCATCGCCGCTTAAACGGTTTTAAATCATCTCCACGGTTAAAACGGAAAACAGATAACCCCAGTATAAGGGAAGGCATAACACCTTCCCTTTTCTATTTATGAAAGGATGGGAGGCTAACCCATGAGCACATCAGACAAGAGAGCAAGCGTGAGCATTTACTGCAAGATTTACACGGAGAATTTCAGTCAGGCGATGATCGATAGATACGCCACCGGAAAGGAAATTTATAATTTCCTATTAAAGGACGCCAAATGCTGTCTGCCGATTAAGGGTGACTGCAACCTCTGGTATCTCGGCTCCAACGAGAAGTTCGGCCACATCATTTACAATGAACGGGTATGGCACTGGAGCTGGGGCGAGGCTTCCTTTGACACAGTTCAGGAGTTCATTGACACCGTATATAAGGACGGGCTCTTCACAGAGAGGCAATATCAAAAGCTGTCGGCCAAAATCGAGGAAGGCCGCCTGATCGAGGATATGTATCAGATCGGTGATTACCTTTCCAAAAAATATCAAACAACAACCAACACAGAAAGGGAGAATAACCATGTCTTATGAAATACTGCATTTCAGAAACGCGAACCAGATTATCAAGGAAAAGAAGATGACCAAAGAAGTGAAAGCGGTCATGGATTACCTCAACGATTGTCTCTACGGCACCCAGCACAAGAGCGAACTATTGCGTCAGGCATTAACTGAAATGAACTGGCGCCAGAACGGGGATCTGAACATTCTGGACGGAAGGAGGTACTTTTACAAGGGTTTTAAGAACCGGGTGGCCATCGACGGCAGTTTTTCCAGTTACGAGTATATCCAGGACGCCCTGCTGAGGCTCCAGGTGGGGTTCGACAAGGGAAAACTGGATATGGGGATTGTCATGGTCACGGCCCAGAGAAGCGAAAAGAGCAAACTGGGCACCACGAAAAACCTGGTAATCAGGGAAATCGAGATGCTGCAACCCACCATCAGCCTTCCGGTCACGATTATTCTCTTTGACCTGGGAAAACCGGGGCAAATCTATCAGGAAAACGAACAGCAGGCGGAAGAACTCCCGAATCATCCGGTCATCGATCCGAAATTGTCCGACGCCTATCTTCATGGCAACAAACCGGATGGGGATGAAAAAGCCGATGAAGTCTATTCCAATGCTGAGGAAAAAGCTTTTCATGAAGCCCAAAAGAACAAGAAGAAACCTCGTTCCAGGGTCAGGAAAGAAGTCCTTCCGGAACAACAGGCGGCGGCATAGGAGGTGGCAATATGGCCTATACCCCGGAAATGTCCCTGGAGGCATCCCAGACCTTAAGAAGAATTGCCTGGGCACTGGGCAAACCCATGACTCAGACACTCGGTTTTGTCATGAAAAACATCACGATGTTCATCGATCCAAGGAAGATCTGCGACAAATGCAGAGACCATTCCATCTGCGGGGAATGCATCTTCAGCGAACAGAACCATAAGTCCTGCAATCAGGTATTCCAATAAACCCTTTGGGAGCCGCACATCCTTTATGGATAAAACAAATAATGCGCCGGCGGTGAAAGGCGCATCTCCCAAACTTATCAAAACAAGGAGGCTTCATGTCCATTCAAATGGTTTTTGAATTTCTGGGAATAGCGGGTTCCCTGATCATTTGCGGAAGCATTATCCCCCAGTTGATGAAGACATACAGAACCAAGAGCGCCAGAGATCTGAGCATTACCTATCTCATGACCTTGATGGCGGGGATAATCCTGCTGACAATTTACTCCGTTTATATCCGGGACCTGGTGTTCATCTTCGGAAATACCCTGTCCATGCTGTCCGTGGGAATCCTGATGCTTCTATGGAGGCGCTATTGCGGGCTGAGGTGAATTGATTAACACGATTATGAAGAAAGGAGAAACAACCGTATGAGCAACATGACCACGCTGGGCAATGTCTTTGACAGGGTCCACAAGATGTCCCGGAATTATCACGATAAATTGATTGAAGTGAAGGAGATAAGCTTTGAGAGCCTGGAAACAATCTCCATCAGCGATGAATTGCACAGATTGAAACCCATAGCTCAACAATCTATATCCAACAGGCTGGGAATCCCGTTTCATTACCTGAGAAAATGCCCATCAGATATACAGAGATTGAATCTCAACCATTGGCTGCAATATGAAAGGAACGAGGAATTGTTTTTCCGATTCAATGGGGATGATGTCAGAGCCATCTTTACGCCGAGATACATTCCCACGGACAACCTTGAGGTACTGGATAAGCTGAAATCTTTGGATTACCCCCTTGATACCAGGGTGCAGAGTTCGATTGATGATGAGTTTATGATGATCAACATACCGGATGGGCGTCAGAGTTTTACCATCAACGGGGAAAGGATGACACCAGGCATATCCGTATCTAATTCTGAAGTGGGACTGGCATCCTTGTCCATAGCCGCATTTGTGCTGAGATTGGTCTGTACTAATGGAATGATTTCCAAGACCCAGGTCAGTGCTTCCTATAGGCACATATCGGGTAAAATCCTGAGTGAACTCCCAAAGGTCTTGAATGACGTATCCAGCGAACTGGGCAAAAAGAAAGATCAGTTCAGATTATCCATTGAGAGCAAAGTCGAGCATCCGGAAATGACCATCAGCAGTTTCAATAACCAGTTTCAGTTGAACAAGGAGGAAAAAGAAGCTGTGAAATGGGCGATGCCACTTGAATTTGGGCAGACCATGTTTCATGTCATCAATGTTTATACTAAAGCGGCACAGTATCCGGAATTGCCGGCGGACAGTGGTTATAAGCTGCAAAAGGTGGGCGGGATGATATTGGAGATGGTAAAGTAATTAACTGACATTAACTAAGGTAATAAGCAGTGAAATATTCTTATTTTGCTGCTTATTGCTTGTTTTCAAAAGATAAATTGAGATTTGACAATTTCTTTTATATTCTATATTTTACCATTGCTTTCATTGTCGTATCTTACAAACAATGTCATATTGGCATGTCAAAAATTTCAAGGAAAGAGAAAGTGCAGTCAATAATTTGTCTGCACGGACTGACCGATGATAACCAACTATCATGCAAAATATTTTGCCCATGCGCTTTTACGAAAATCCACAGCAGATGGCATTGAAAAAATATCCCGGTCGCTTTTTGACGCAGCGGTGGATCTGAATCCACATCAAATTGATGCAGCCCTGTTTGCGCTGAAATCCCCTCTGTCCAAGGGCGTTGTTCTAGCCGATGAAGTCGGTCTTGGTAAAACCATTGAAGCATCCATCATTCTTTGTCAATACTGGGCAGAGCGGAAACGCCGCCTGCTCATTGTCTGTCCTGCGTCATTGCGCAAGCAGTGGAACCTTGAGTTACTGGATAAATTCAACATTCCTTCTGTAATTGTTGACCAGCGTTATTTTAAAGAGCAGCTTGCCAACGGTCGTACCAATCCATTTGAGCAGGATAACGTCATTATCTGTTCCTATCAGTTCTTGCATAATCAGAAAGACCTGGCCAAGCTTATCAAATGGGATTTGGCTATCATTGACGAGGCCCATAAGCTGCGCAATGCGTATCGGCCATCCAATGTTCTCGGCCAATCCATCAAATGGGCGCTGGAAGACACAAGAAAACTGCTCTTAACGGCAACCCCCTTGCAAAATTCGCTCATGGAATTATTCGGTCTTTGTTCAATTATTGATGATTACATATTTGGTGACAGCCGCAGTTATCGACAAAACTATGTGAATGATGAAGACATAGAGGGGCTGAAAACCAGATTACGGGGATTTTGTAAAAGAACGCTGCGCAGGCAGGTTCTGGCCTATATACCATTCACCAATCGTAAGGCCATAACGATAAGATTTGCCCAGGCGGATAAAGAATATGTGTTGTACCGCGACGTGACTGATTTTCTCCAGGAACCTGAGAGCTACGCTATACCGATAAGCCAGCGATCATTAATAACGCTCGTTATACGGAAAATTCTGTCGTCTTCCTCTTATGCTTTGATTACCACACTGGAAACAATTAAAAAACGGTTGGAACAGTTACGGGATAAACAACCGGTGCAGGAGAACATCATTGATGCATTGTTTGATGATGAAGCGCTTGATGATGAGGAACTGGAAGAAATAGAAACGGAGAAACAAACAGACGATTTGCAGGATGAAGATCAGAAAATCGATCTGGAAAAATTGAAAAAAGAAATATCGCAGATTGATAATTTCATTGAACAGGCCAAGGCCATTAAAGTTGATTCCAAAACGAGCCGCCTGAAAGAAGCCATTGAGCGAGGATTCTCCGAGGCAGCAAAAATGAATGCCAGGCGCAAGGTAATTGTCTTTACCGAATCACGGCGGACGCAAAGCTATTTAAAGGATTATCTTGACGCCAATGGTTATGCCGGGCGGACAGTCATCTTTAACGGCACGAATACCGATCCGGAATCAAGGAAGATCTATGATCAATGGCTTGCCGCCAATCAAAAGACGGGGCGCATCAGCGGCGTCCAGTCAGCGGACCGCAGAAACGCGATCCTCGAACATTTCCGGGATCATGCTGAAATATTGATTGCCACAGAATCGGCGGCGGAAGGCATCAACTTGCAATTTTGTTCACTGGTCATTAATTATGACCTTCCCTGGAACCCTCAACGTATTGAACAGCGCATTGGTCGCTGCCATCGTTACGGCCAGGAGCATGATGTTGTTGTTATTAATTTTTTGAATGAACGGAATGATGTTGACCGCCGTGTCTATGAGTTGTTGGAATACAAATTCAAACTGTTTGACGGTGTTTTTGGTGCATCTGATGAAGTTTTAGGAAGCCTGGAGTCCGGCGTTGATTTTGAAAAGGAAGTATTGAAGATTTATCAGGAATGTCGAAAACCGGCGGAAATCAAGGCCGCCTTTGCCGCCTTGCAGAAAAAAATGGATGAGGAAATCCAAAACCGCCTGAAAGAAACGCGCGAAATTCTGATTGAACATTTTGACCGTGACGTGCATGAACGTCTGAAAGTCAATTTGGATATGACGAGAGACCATCTTAATAATATGGAAAAGCGCTTCTGGTCAGTAACGCGCCATATATTAAATGGCCGAGCGGACTTCAATGATCCTTTACTGCAATTCAACCTGAAAAAAGAAACCGCGTCGTGTCCCAAAGGGTGTTATCAGCTTATCTCCAAGCAGAAAGACAAGAAAAACATTGAAGGTTATTACCTTTATCGCATGTCTCATCCGTTGGGCGAGCATGTTTTAGATACCGCACGGGAATTAAAAACACCGGTGACTGAATTAATATTTGATATTTCAGCAAACCCCTTGCGTATATCCGTGATTGAACAACTCAAGGGGAAAAGCGGTTGGCTGATACTGACTAAATTCACCATTAAAAGTTTTGAAAATGATGAATATCTGCTTTTCAATGCATTTGATGATGAGGGCATGGTCATCCATCCCGAAATATGCGAAAAGTTATTTGATTGTGCTGCGAGAGTAAACGAGATAACCTTGCCGGAAACAAACAAAGAAAAATTAATGACTGATGCCCGCATCCATTCAGAGGCCACGTTAAACGATGTTATGGAACGAAATAATAGCTTTTATAAAGAAGAATGCGAAAGGCTTTTCCGCTGGGCGGATGACCTGATGTTATCAGCGGAAAAAGAACTCAAAGACACCAAGAACCAGCTCCGGGAGCTCAACCGCCAGCTTCGTCTGGCTATAAGCCAGCAGGAGCGCCTGGATGTGGAATTGAAGGTTAGAAGCTTAGGCAAGAAACAGCGCGAACAGCGCCAGAAAATATTTGATGTGGAAGACGAAATTGCATCAAAGCGGGACGTTCTGATTGACCTGCTCAAGGAGCGTCTCCAACAGAAGACACAGACGGAACATTTATTTACGATACGCTGGAACGTCGTTTAGCGTAAAAAAGGAGTTAATGAACCATGCTGACACAGTATGAGAAGTTAAAAGATATTCTGCGGGAGATGTTTCAGATGGACCAGGCCGATCTGGATTTCGGCATCTACCGCATTATGAACGCCAAGCGCGACGAGATTGAAAAATTTCTGGATGATGAGCTTCTTCCCCAGGTGAAGTCAGAATTTGCCAAGTATCGTGGAACGGAAATTGAGGAAAAGAAAAAGGAGCTTTCTCAGTTAGAAGCAACGCTGCGTGACAGCGGCATGAATCCCGATGATTCGCCCAAAGTAAAGGGCATCCGCGAGGAACTGGCCAAATACGGCGATGATGAAGCGCTGGCCAACGAAGTCTTTTCGCATCTTACATCATTTTTCCGGCGTTATTATGACGGTGGCGATTTTCTTTCTCTACGCCGGTATAAAAAAGACACCTATGCCATTCCCTATGAAGTCGAAGAAGTAAAGCTCCATTGGGCCAACGCCGATCAATATTATATTAAAACAAGCGAATACCTGAAGGATTATGCCTTCAAACTTCCCGGTGGTAAGAAGGCGCATTTTAAACTGGTGGAGGCCACGCAGGAAAAAGATAATATTAAAGCCGCCGCCGGTAAGGAGCGTAAGTTTCGACTTCATGAAGATCAGCCGATTCGTATTGAAGGGAAAGATGTCTATATCCGGTTTGTCTATCTGCCGGAGAAAGAAAAACAGGACGCGCTCAATAAAAAAACTGTCGAATTCATCAACGGCGAAGCTACAAAGAGACTAAAAGATTTTCCGGAACTCTTTGCCGCCGCGCCGAC
>Ga0116143_10005494_pt1 | contig 11412 bp, 7 predicted proteins | sample AD_UKC034_MetaG_FD_89745 | JGI IMG/M metagenome (GOLD analysis project Ga0116143, IMG submission 89745) | Active sludge microbial communities of municipal wastewater-treating anaerobic digesters from USA - AD_UKC034_MetaG | ecosystem: Engineered > Bioreactor > Anaerobic > Digestate | place: USA...
CACTTCTTCGGCGGCCTGCGCGCCGTCGATGACTTCAACTTCGCCCTCCAACCCGGCCAAATCGCCGGCCTCATCGGCCCTAATGGCGCCGGCAAAACAACCGTGTTCAACCTCATCACCGGCGTTTACCGGGCCTCCCGCGGCAGCATCCGGTTCAAAAATTACGAACTGGTCGGGCGCCAACCTCACGAAATCACCGCCCAACGCATCGCCCGTACCTTCCAAAATATCCGCCTGTTCCGCGATCTCTCCGTCCTCGATAACGTCCGCATCGCCTGCAGCAGCCAAACCCGCTACTCCGCCATCGAAGCTATCCTCCATGCCGGGCGGCACCGGCGCGAAGAACAACGCATCCGCGCCGCATCAATGGAACTCCTCGCCCTATTTAACCTCGACCACCTGGCCCACGAGCGCGCCCGCGCGCTCCCCTACGGCCAACAACGGCGGCTGGAAATCGTCCGCGCCCTCGCCACTGGCCCTGAATTGCTCCTCCTCGACGAACCCGCCGCCGGCATGAACCCCAACGAAATCCATCAGCTCATGGAACTCATTCAATGGATTCGCGCCCAATTCCAACTCACCGTCCTGCTGATCGAACACCAAATGAGACTGGTCATGGGCATGTGCGAATGGATCAAAGTCCTCGATTTCGGCGCCTCCATCGCTGAAGGGACGCCAACCGAAATCCAACGCAATCCGCGCGTGCTCGAAGCTTATCTCGGTCAACCAACGCCAGCAGGAGAACCCGCGTGAACCCGCCCCTCTTGCAGGTTCATCAGTTGTCCGTAGCCTATGACGGCATCGCGGCAGTGAACGGCGTATCGTTCGACGTAGCGACAGGGGAGATCGTCACATTGATCGGGGCCAACGGCGCGGGAAAAACATCCATTTTGCGCGCCATTTCCGGACTCATTCCCTTCGCCGGCAAAATCTCCTTCACCGGCTGCGATCTGAGCAAGATCCCGCCACACACCATCACCGGCATGGGCATCGCTCATGTGCCCGAAGGCCGCGGCGTGTTCGGAAACCTCACCGTCGAAGAAAACCTGCGGCTGGCAACGTGGCAGCGGCGCGACCGGACGAACATCGCCGCGGATATGGACCGCGTGTTCTCCACCTTCCCCCGGCTAAAAGAACGGCGGAGGCAGATGGCCGGAACACTGTCTGGAGGCGAACAGCAAATGCTCGCTGTCGGTCGAGCGTTGATGAGCCGCGGACGGATCATGCTGCTGGACGAACCCTCGATGGGCCTGTCCCCGCTGCTGGTGCAAGAGATCTTCCATGTGCTCGCAGCGCTGAATCGCGAGGGAACGACCCTGCTGCTGGTGGAACAAAACGCGAGCATGGCGCTGCGCTTAGCCCACCGGGCTTACGTGTTGGAGACCGGACGCATTATCCTTCAGGGCCCAGCGCCGGAGTTGTTGGGGAACCCGCGGGTGCAGCAGGCATATCTCGGCGGTTAGCCGCCGCGGCAAACTGGCGCACAAGCTCACCCGCGGGTAGAATGGAGTCAATGCTCCCCACGCTTTTACCCGCCTGCCAATAGACGCCGTATCCCGCCGCCCGTTGAGACATCCGCCGCAACTTCCACAACGATTGCAATCCGTATATCGCCCGCATCCAATGCTTGGTTCTCCGGCCCTTCAACAGCCACCGGGCAAGGGGATGCGCCCGCCCGCCCACGCGGGCGACATAGGGCGTGCGAATCACCGACACCGGCACGCCCGTCAACTTCTCCGTCAGCACAATATCCTCTTCGCCCGCCGCCAGAATCGCCTGTTTGTAACTCTCGTGCACCTGGCATTCATCCGTAGCAATGAACCGGGTCCCCAATTGAGCGCCGGCGTATCCCATCCGCAGGACGTCAGCGAACTGATCCGGGGCACCAATGCCGCCGGCGCAGACAACGGGCAAGCCAAATGGCCCCAACTCATCCAGCAATTGCCGGGCAGTTTTTCCGCCTGCATGGCCGCCCGCCCGGTTATTCACCGCGATCAAACCGCGCGCACCGGCGTCAATCGCCTTGCGCGCCCACTTGGCCTCGGTCACATCGTGATAGACAATCCCGCCTGCCGGAGCGACCGCATCAACAACCCACCGGGGATTACCCAGCGATGTGACGAAGAACCGCACCCCCTCCTCGACTGCGATGGTCACCCAGGTCCGCATCCGCTGTTCATACGCCCGCGCCGATTTCTCGATCAACGCGTTCATGCCGATGGGCTTGTCCGTTAGCCGCCGGATCAACCGCAGGCCCTCCCGGAACTCATGTTTGAACACGTAAGCCATGGACACCGGCTGCACAATCCCGATACCGCCAGCAGCCGATACAGCAGCCACAAGTTCAGGATTGGAGCAGGGGAACATTGGCCCGCAAATGAGCGGCGTTTCGATGCCCAAAGTTTGCTGTAACGCAGTTCTAACGGACGCCATAAACGCGCCTCCTATAGCACGGTTAGATGCACAGACACGAAGAGGGTTCGAGCAATTCTAAGGGACCGCGTAAAAAAACTTGTGCCGATTGCCGTCAGATTTGGGATGAGATTTGCCCGGTTCGACCGAGTGAATAACGCAGGAATACTTGGCTGTATTTCGAGTTATTCACGACGCAGAACCGGGCAAAGCTCGCCCAAAGATGACGGCAAGCGGTGCAAGTTATTTTTACGCGGTCCCTAAGTGTGTCCCACATGATCCGTAAATATTCGGTCAACCCGGTGTCACTCGTGGTCTAGTCGAAATGTGGGGACCTGAAGATCCCCACCACGCAAGGAGGCGGGGATCTTCAATTCTCCATGTTCTGCTACGTTGTGGCCTCGGCGCGTCTCCGTGGCGCCGCTTGTCCGCGCCGCGGTCATGCTGCGGATAGAGATTACAAATGTCCGACGTTGGCTAGCGAGATGGCGTTTAGCCGTTCTGGACCAAGCGCGGTGCGCAACAGCTTGACCGCCTGTTTCGAGCCGGAATAGTGGTGTCCGGCCCCTTCGCCTTCTTCCTTGATCCGCTGCACATCGCGCAGATTGATATCAGGAGGGAAGTTATAGGCTGACAATAACTGTTTCCAGACCTCTGAGTCGCGGTACCCGGAGTCGGTCTCCAGGCTGTGGGCGGCAAGAATCAAACCGTGGAGCTTCGTGTCAACGTCATTGAGCGGCCACCGGGCGTCCGTTTGAGCCATATAGGAGTTGAACTCGAACATCGACACGGCACGGAGGCACTCTTCGGACATGTGCGCGTAATTGGAACTGACCTTCATGATGTAACCCGGTCCGTTCTCCAACGTCGTCCGCTCGAACTTGATAACTGCATTGTCGCCAGGTTTGGGCTCATAATAGCCGCCGGGAACGACCTTGCCCGTGTCATTGCGCGGCTCGGTCAACTCGCCATATAGACACAGCCGGTTGATCGTCTGCGCGCCCATGTGCGGTTTGATCCCGGCCAGCGCGTCGGGAGAGTGTGTTGGCGGCTGCGGAGTGAACTCGCGGCTGGTGTCTTCTTTGACATTGAACGTGTTGAATTCCACGTGTTTATCGAAGATGTCCGCCTGGCCGTCATGATCGCGGTCCAGCACCCTGCGGCGGAGCATGGTGTCGCACGGGAACAAGTAATTATTGTCCATCGCGTGATAGGCGGCGTTGGGCTGGATCACTTCGTCGCGCACCTCGCGGGCGATGGTGGTCCAGGGCCGGCGTTCGGAGATCTGATCGACCATGGTCATCAACGCGTCCTCGTCTTCGCTCCATGTCGTATTGGCCTCGTCCGGCCCGAAGTAGGAGGAGTTATAGGTAGTGATCGTCTGCGCTTCGGGGAACTTGTCGCGGATCATGTTCAACTCGCCTTTGCCCGCGCACAGGCCGAGGAACACGACTTTGCCGTCGCCATCGCCAGTGGCGCGGGAACGGTCGAGGGAGGACCGGACGCTGCGTCCCCAGTCGGCATGACCGGAGTAAACGACCATGTGGGTTTTGGGGTCGTCGATGTTCTTGAAGATGTCGCCGCCGTATTCCACGCGTTTGCGGATGCGGAATTCCGTTTCGACGCCATCGCGGTTTTTCGTCTTCTTCACATAGACTTTCGGATCTTGCGGATCAGCCTTGAAGCCGTGCCGCGCCCAGATTTTCTCTTGGCCGGCGAAGCCGCCGCCCACGGCCACATCGATGTTGACGACGTTGTTGCTATTAGCGAACCATTTTTCATATGGCGGCTCGAGCGGGGCCAGCTCGCGCATGAGCGTGTTCACTTCGCTCTGCATTTCCGACGTCAGCTTGTCCTTGGACAGATTGGCGTTGAAGATCATCGATTCGCGCAAAAGTGGCGAGGTTTCCGCGCGGGCCAGCCCAGCGTACCGTTCGAACGCCTGCTTCTTCAGCGCGAGTTCGTCGCCGCTGTTGCCCAGCGAGGTGATGAGTTCGTGGAGGACGGTGGCCGACGACGACCGGATCTGATTAGCCTGGACGGCATCCATTCCTTGCGGCGGCTGTCCGCCGGCTGGGACGTGTTCCAATGTGTCCACGAGATTGGCGAACACGTTGCGCTTGGTGTCCAGAGAAACGCCGCCGGCAGTGAACAAGTTGGTTTTGAAATCATCGATGACCGACGCTGCCCGGAACAAGCCATCGCCTTGCGCAGCAAGCGTCTGCGGCCCTTGCTGATTGAGGTCGGCAGCGAACGCGCCATCGGCGGTGAGGAACACCTGGCGGTAACCCGGCAGGGGCTGGAGGTTCGCCGTGCCCGGCGGCAATTCGCCGTCAGCGGTCAGGCGAGCGGCCTTGAGTTCCGGTTCGATCTGGCCGGCGGCCGGCTGCGCCGCTTGGAAGATCCCGAGGACATCGCCCGCGCCTGCGGCAGGAGCAACGTCCGCGGCGGGAGTTCCGGGCTGAGCTATTCCCAGGAAGTCTTCGAGCACCTTACGGCCGTCAACGGTGAACTTGTCCGCGTGCTGGGTAAGAGCAGCGGCCAGGGCATCCCGTTCTTTGTCCGTGACCCGGCCTCCGTCCTTGGCCGACGAGATGAGCTTTCGCGCTTCATCGCCGTTGATTTTCCTGTCGCCTGTGCTGATAAACCGTTGGGTCAATGAGTTGATCTGCCTCGACATCACGACTCTCCTCCGCCAGTCCCGGAATCTGCGCTGTCGGGACCGCGCGTGCTATAGTGTCTTCCCCACGAACACGGCGGCATTGTAGCAAACGTCCGGCGCCGCGTCGAGCAGCAATCGCTGAGAACGGGCGGGAATCGTCCGGACCGTCACCGCGGCAGCCCGGCGGACCGCCCGGCGTTACGGTTGAAGACTCTGCCGGTAAGTTTCCAGCGCCGCGGGAAACGGCGACAAGGCGCGGGCAAAGATGCCCAGGGTGTAAGCGATGGTCATGCCGTAATTGGTGACCGGAACCCCGGCGGCGCGGCAGCGGATCAGGCGGGACAGCATCGCCCGGCGGTTGAGCATACAGGCGCCGCAGTGGATCACCAGTTTGTAGGTAGCGAGGTCCTGAGGGAAGTCGTGGCCTTGGACGTGTTGAATGTCCAACTTCCCGCCGGCATATTGCGTGAGCCAGCGGGGAATTTTCACCCGGCCGATGTCCTCCCCCACCGGATGGTGGGAGCAGGCTTCGGCGATTAGCACCCGGTCGCCAGGGCGCAACGCATCGATGGTCAACGCTCCCCGGACAAACTCCGTCAGCTCGCCTTTGAACCGGGAGAAGAGGATAGAAAACGAGGTCAGCGGCACGTCGGACGGCGTGTCGGCGGCGACTTTGAGGAAGGCTTGGGAATCGGTAATGACCAGCGCTGGCGGGCGGTTGAGCCGGTTGAACGCATCGCGCAGCTCGCGTTCCTTGACCACCATGCAATAGGCATCGGCGTCGAGAATATCACGGATCGTCTGCACTTGCGGCAGAATCAGCCGTCCCTTCGGCGCTTCCAGGTCGATGGGCACAACTAACATGGCCAGTTCGCCGGGAGAGATTAAGTCGGCTACCAGTGGCGGCGCGTTGACATACTCGTCGGGCGCCGCGCGGATAACCAAGTCGCGCAGGTCCAGTATCCCTTGGCCGCTGGCGGCGGAAGTGAGCACGAACGGCGTGTTGGCCGAGCGCAACAGCTCTTCGGTTGCGGGAGACGGCGTGGCAAGATCTGCTTTGTTGAACACGGCGATGAACGGCGTGCCCCTGCTCGATAATTCCGCCTGCAACGCCCGTTCGAATATGCCCCACTCGCCGGCATCGGTCACGATCAGTCCCAGATCTGTTCTGTCCAGAGTCCGGCGCGTCCGCTCGATGCGCAGCTCGCCGAGCGCTCCGATGTCGTCGATGCCGGCGGTGTCAATAAACAGCACTGGCCCCAGCGGCAGTAACTCCATTGGCTTCTCGACGGGATCAGTCGTAGTGCCGGCAAACTCTGACACAATCGATACATGTTGCCGGGCTAACGCGTTCAATAACGAGGACTTACCCACATTCCTCCGCCCGAATATTCCGATGTGCAAGCGCATGCCCTTCGGCGTCTTCATCATGGACCCGGCCTCCGCAGCGGCGATCCCAGCCGGGTGACGTGCTCCGGCGACACCGCCTGATCGTATTGTTCCGCCGTCAACCAACCGCGTTCCAGCGCGAGGTCGCGGACCGGACGCCCGGTCTGCGCCGCGTCATGAGCCAACAGTTCAGCCCGTTCGTGCCCGATGACATCGACGAGCGCGGTTAGGGCTGCGGTCGAGCCAGCGAGTTGGCGGTGGCAGACGTCAACTTTCGCTGTTAAATCGCTTATACAATACCGGTGGAGGATGAAACACGCTTGCCGCAGCAAATCGAGGCTGTGAAGCAGCGCGTCGGCGACCAACGGCAGAAACGGGTTCAGCTCCAAACAACCCAGCGCGCACGCCTGGGCGATGGCTTGGTCGTAAGCCATAACCATGACCGCCGCTTGCGTCGCCGCCTCAGGAATCACCGGATTGACTTTGCCCGGCATCAACGACGAACCTGGTTGACGTGGCGGCAGCCGGATCTCGTTGAACCCAGCGCCGGGTCCAGACGAGAGCAGCCGCAGATCGCCGGAGACTTTCATTAAATTCACGGCGCACGCTTTGAGGATACCGCTGACTTCGGCGAACACGTCGGCATTTTGCGTCGCTTCGATTAAGTTTTCAGCGCGGGCGAGGCCAATGCCGGTAATCTCCCGCAGTTGATCGGTCGCCCGGAAAATGTATTGCCGCGGGGCGGCGAGTCCGGTGCCGATGGCGGTTCCGCCGAGATTGACCACGCGCAGCCGCTCTTCACATTTGAACACGCGCCAACGGTCGCGGCCGAACGCCTCAGCGTAGGCCGACATTTCGCGGCCGAGAGTCGTGAGCACGGCATCTTGCAGTTGTGTCCGACCGACTTTGACAACGTGGGCCAATGCTTTCTCTTGGTCTTGAAACGCGCCGAGCAGTCCGGTTAGTTCGCGCTCGAGACCGCGCAGTGCGAGAATCGCCGCCACTTTGAGCGCAGTGGGAAAGGTGTCGTTGGTCGATTGATGGAGATTGATGTCAGACAGGGGAGAGATCGTGCCGTAAGATCCCAGCGGCTGTCCCAGCAGTTGCAGCGCGCGGTTGGCCAGCACTTCGTTGACGTTCATGTTCAACGACGTGCCCGCGCCGCCCTGCAACGCATCGACAACAATATGGCCATCGAGCGCTCCGTCCATCATTTCCTGGCAAGCGTTCTGAATCGCTTCCCATCGGGGAGACGCCCACCAGCCCAGGTCGTGATTGGTCCTGGCGCAGGCGAGTTTGACCGCGCCGTAAGCGTGAATCAATGCCGAATGCACGCGGCGTCCGGACAGGGGAAAGTTTTCCACAGCACGGACAGTATGCCCGCCGTAAAGCGCGCCGGTGGGAACGCGCACTTCGCCCAGCAGATCCCGTTCTATCCGGTGCATCGTCATCTCCTCGACAGTCACTGTCCCGCCGTGCCGCAGAATGAATGACCGCGGTCAGGCGGCGCCGGCGCCGCGCGGCTAAACATATAGATCGCGGTCATCGGTGTCAGCAATCCGCGTCAGCCGTTCTTCGAGCTGCTGCCGGAGCTTGGGCTCCGTGATCTTGTCCAATTCAGCGGCGATCAGAGCCTCACCCGCAGCCCGCGTTTGGGGAGAGGCGTAATCAACGAGGTATTCCTTCAATGTCGTCAACGCGTTCGGGGTGCACAGCCGCTTGATGAAACCGGGGATGGCGAACTCCATGAAATGCTCGCCCGTCCGGCCCAACCGGTAACAGGCGGTGCAGAAGCTCGGGATGTATCCGTCGGTCACTAGTTCTCTCATCACGTCATCCAGCGGACGAAGGTCCCCCAGGCTGAACTGCTCCCGTTCCATCACTTGCGCATCGCCAAACTCGGTGTAGCCGCCGATCTCGATGCGGCTGCCGGCATCGATCTGCGACACGCCAAACGCCATGACCTCGCGGCGCAGCTCCGCGTTCTCACGGGCAGTCAATATCATTCCCGTATAAGGGACAGAGAGCCGCAGAATCGCTACCAGCCGTTTGAACGCGCCGTCGCTGACGAGATAGGTGGGATCGATAACCGTCCCCGCCGCAGGCTGGATCCGGGGAAAGCTGATGGTGTGGGGTCCAACGCCGAACCGCTGTTGCAGGTGAAGGGAATGCGTCACCAGGCCGAGGACGTCGAACTTCCAATCGTAGAGGCCGAACAGCGCTCCGATGCCAACATCGTCGCAACCAGCTTCCAGCGCCCGGCTGAGTCCATCGAGGCGGTAGAGATATTTACCTTTGCGGGTGTTCTGCGGATGAACGGCGGCGTAGGTCGCGTGATGATAGGTTTCCTGAAAGATTTGGTAGGTGCCGATGCCAGCGGCCTTGACCGTTTTATATCCCGCGACGTCTAACGGCGCGGCATTAATGTTCACCCGGCGGATCTCGCCATGGCCTCTCTTGATCGCGTACACCGTCCGCACGCATTGGGCGATGAATTCGGGATCGTAAGCCGGATGCTCGCCAAACACGAGGATGAGGCGCTTGTGGCCGCGGTCCTGTAGGGCGTTCACTTGGCTGCGCAGCTCTTCGCCGCTGAGCGTGCGCCGGATTTCGGCGTCGTTTGATCTGCGGAAAGCGCAATACGCGCAATCATTAATGCAGTCGTTGCCCACGTAAAGCGGGGCGAACAGCACGATCCGGTTGCCATAGACCCGGCGCTTCAACTCGCGGGCTGCGGCGAACATCTCCTCGATGTATTCCGGCTCGTCGGCGGCGATCAACACCGCTGTCTCCTCGGGCTGCAATGGCTGCTTGTCCAACGCCTTGGCCAGAACATCGCGGAATTGCCGCGGATCGGGCGTCGGCCGCTGTGTCAACCGGGTGATATACTCATCGTCAATAAAATCAACCGCTCGTTGACTGAGCGTGAGATCGGGCAACGATGGCATCCTGCGCCTCCTAACCGTGGCTCGCGGGCCAATTTTGCCGGGAGAGACGGGCGGGAGAATCTCCCCGCCCGCAGCCAATTTCGCGTCCAGCAGCAATGATTCCCGCGAGCATTCTGTTGTGAAATTCCACCGCATCATCGGTCACGCGCGCTTTGGCCGGATAGATCTCGTACAATTGGCGGTACGGACGCGGCGTAAGGTTGGGCATCACCACGTTCGCCCCGCGTCGGAAGCCCAGCTCGCGCCCAGCGCCGGCATTGAGCGAGGCCAATGCGGTTGTGCTGGGGATGTTCGCCTTGGGGCACATGATGCGGGTTAGCGCCAACATTTTATACGTCATAAGTTCATTGTTCGGCGGTTGATCGGGACCGCCGCTCCGCTCCGCAGCCCGCGCCAGCGGCGTTTGCGGGTGGGGAAGAAACGGGCCGAGACCAATCATATCCAGGTCGAGTTCACGGAACAGCAAGAGATCTGCGGCGAGATCATCATAGGTTTGACCAGGTATGCCGACCATCACGCCGCTGCCAATCTCATAGCCAAGTGCGCGCAGATGGCCGAGCAACGCGAGCCGCCCGGCCAGCGAGCCAGGCGCAGCGGGATGGATGGCGGCGAATAGGTCTGGGTTGGACGTTTCGAACCGCAATAAGTATCTGTCCGCACCTGCATCGCGCCACAACGCCAATTCGCCAGTCTCCCGTTCGCCCAAACTCAGGGTGATGGCCAACGGCGTCTCGGCCTTGATCTGGCGCAAAATGCCGGCAAACCATTCCGCTGACAACCCGGGATCTTCGCCTCCCTGGATAACCACAGTGCCGTAACCCAGTTTATCTGCCAATCGCGCGCAAGCGAGCACCTCATCCGCCGGCATCCGGTAGCGCGGCAGCGCGGCATTGCCCGCCCGGATACCGCAATACGCGCACTGGCGGCGGCAGATGTTGCTGATCTCGATCAACCCGCGGAGATGGACCGCAGCGCCAACATTCGCCTGGCGGACCGCGTCTGCCTGCCGCCATAGCTCGAGCAGCCGCGATGGATCTGTCTCCCGCAGCCAGCGGAGGATGCCGGATTTGTCGAGTTGGAAACCGTCCGTCTGCGTTTCGCTGTATCTGTTGCTTAGCATGGCTAACCTCTGCCCCACCGGGCGGCGGAAGCGGCCGTTGGCCGGCGGCAGAGGAGACCGACCGCGAAGCTGGCGCTGCCCAGCCGGACAAGTGCTGGCGCCGTCATCGCCCGCGCGGCAGACTCGGTCATCACGCCTCTTGCTGGCCGCTGCCAGGCGGGTCTTGTTCCGGCCGGAGGATGACGGTGAACGTGCTTCCGATTCCTAGCTCGCTGGCGACAGACACATCGCCGTGATAGAGTTGGGCGATTTTTTTGACGATTGACAGACCGAGTCCGCTGCCCATGATGTCGCGCGTCTGCTTGTTTTTAATGCGGACGAATTCGCCGAAGAGCTTAGCCGATTCTTCTGGCGTCATGCCAATGCCGGTATCGGCGACCTTGATCACCAACGCGCCGTTATCGCGGGCTAGCTTCACATCAACGCGGCCGCCATCGCGGTTATATTTGACGGCGTTGGACACCAAGTTGTTGAGCACGATCTCCAATTCTCCCCTATCGCCCACCAGATGAAAATCGCCATCGGCGGAGAGATCGATGGCAATGCCCCGCGGGGCGGCCGTGGGCTGCACGGTTTCGATCGACATCCGCGCCACCTCGATCAGATCAACCGGTCCCAACTCGCGCTTCTTCTGCCCCGACTCCAACCGCGTCAGATCGAGGAGATCCAAGATCATCTTGCGCATGCCGTCCAGCCGGATCAGACAGCGTTCAGTGACCTTGCCGTAAGCCGCGATGTCGCTGCCAAGTGATTGATCGCGCATCAGGTAAAGATATCCCTCGATAGCGCCTAATGGTGCTTTGAGTTCATGAGCGAGGACAGAGATGAATTGGAATCTGACCTGACGTTTCTCCTCGGCGAGCTGGCGGGCTTGGCGCTGG
>Ga0116143_10005495_pt1 | contig 11410 bp, 8 predicted proteins | sample AD_UKC034_MetaG_FD_89745 | JGI IMG/M metagenome (GOLD analysis project Ga0116143, IMG submission 89745) | Active sludge microbial communities of municipal wastewater-treating anaerobic digesters from USA - AD_UKC034_MetaG | ecosystem: Engineered > Bioreactor > Anaerobic > Digestate | place: USA...
ACATAACGGCTGGAGGTGGATGAACAGGGGGACTGTCATAAGGAATAATTTCATACACCATATAAGCTATCATTTTTCTCCAAACCTTTCTGCGGGACTCAACTGCATACATGTTGACGGAAGAAACGGCGGCATGGTGATAGAGAACAACATCTTTTACAGGTTTCCCAACGGCATATCCTGTTCCCACCCTGATATGCACCTTGTCAATAACATCTTTGTTGATGCCGAGCGCTGGGGAATATCTCTTGGCGAAAGGGGAATGGATTTTTTCATCAGTTCGGAAGGAGAGCCGTTAATGGGAAATATATCGGAATGGGTGGCTAAACTTAAAAGTATTAATTATAAACAGCCGCCATGGAACTATAGGTTTCCCCAACTGGCAGTTGCCCTTATGGATAAAACTCCCATGAGGACAAAGGATACCGTTGTTGAACGCAATATCAATACGGGCGGCCCTTTTATAGCTATGGGAGGCATAGTGAAAGAGGATAATCCCGTCAGGAATAACTGGGACGGTGAAAACCTTCTGTTTCTTGACAGGGATAATATGAATTTCGACATAAGGCCTGGCTCTCCGGTTTACGGGCTGACAGGCTGTGAACCGTTGAGCATGAATAATATAGGGGTGTATGAAGACCGCCTGCGCGCAAGCTGGCCCATCAAAAGGACAAGAAATGATATAGGCAGGTATTATAAGCCCGGCTGGACGCCCCTTGCGGAGCTTTCCCAAACACAGATGGCGCCTCTCGGAAGGGTGAGCAAGGCTCTTGAATATGACATAATGCGCAGAAAATCTGCTATTGTCATAGACGGACGTCTTGAAAAGGAAGAATGGGCAGGGCTGGACAGGAGCAAATCAATGGTTATAGAACAGTACTATACCGGAGAAAAGCAGAAAGGGCCAAGAAGTTATGCGTGGCTTCAATACGACGAAAAATACCTTTATGTCGGGGTGTACCATGAGCCCGACCCTTTTACCGAGGCAATGACTCCTCTGAAGAAGGATTTTAAGAATCCTTTTTTGGAGGTAGATATGGAAAGCCAGATGGGTACTCACAGCCGCGGCTGGTGGAGCGACGATATGTCAACCGGTCCGATATATATAATATCGGGAAATTCAGAAGGCAAAATAACGGTAATCAACAAATTCGGAATGCCTTACCGGCAGGTAAAGAAACTTGAAGAAATGATAGAATACAGGGCAACCGTCTTAAACAGCGAAAATGTGGAATGGTCCTGCGAGATGAAGATACCTCTTTCTGAGATGGGCATCAATCCTGCCGACGCGGACAGGCTTTCTTTCAACATCGGCACTAACAAGAGAAGCGGCCTTTTTGCGTGGGTAGCCACGGGAAGTTCCTTCTGGCGTCTTGAAAACGCCGGGTTTATAAGGTTCGCAAAATAATCCGTATATGGAGGCAATCAAATGGAAAGCATGGGATTTCAAAGCATAAATATACCTTTATGGGCGGTAGAGGCGGAATTATTCGCCGCGCAGGAACTGGCATGTTACATTAAGAAAATAACAGGCGCCGATTTACTTATACGAAGGGGGCTGAAAGAATTGAAGGGCAGGGCGATAGTCATAGCCGATATCTCCCATCCTGCAAGCAAGAAGTTTATTCCCGGGGAATTGTACAGGGGTTTGAAATACGACGGATACCACATCAAATCCGCTAAAGGCAATCTTTACATCGTGTCACGGGAACCCGGGGGTGTTGTATTCGGAACATATGAATATCTGAAAAGGTTTTATGGGTGCGCATTCCTGGATTACGGCGAAAGGGGGGAAACTGTTCCGCGCCGGGAACTGATGAACCACGGGGAAATCGATGTTATAGATAATCCCGCCTGCTGGTACCGGGGTATGCAGGCAAGCACGGCCGAGGATGAGAAAGCTCTTTTGCAAAGGGTTGACTGGATGGCAAAAAACGGGTTTTCACACCTTCTGATGCACCTTAAGGAAGGGACCACGTTTGACAATGTCCGTTCATGGCTTGTGCCTGCCCTGGCAAAAAGGGGAATGAAACTTGCTTACGGCCACCACCTGTTCTGGAGGCTTCTGGGAGATAAAGGATATGAAGACCACGAAAAGTTTTACAGGGAGTGTCCCGAGTTTTACCCTTTGATTGACGGCAAAAGGATACAGGGCGAGAAAAAAAGCCCGACCGGGCTGGTTTTTGACAGGCAACTCTGCTGGTGTTTCTCGAATGAAGACCTTGCGGATATCCTTTCCCGGAATATAATAGAGATTGTCCGAAAAAATCCTGAAGCCGATATTGTTTCCTTTTGGCCTGACGACGGCTGGGCTCCCGACTGCCAGTGCGAAGCCTGCCGGTCCCTCGTAACAGAACAGGACAGAAAAGAGACATGCCGGGAAAAGCTTTATCCAAAAGGCAAAAGGGGAGACAGGGGAAAGATGCGAAAATATCTTCACCTGGCAAACTCTGTGGCGGGGAAGCTGGCGCAGGTATACCCGAAGGTGAAGCTGAGCGTCCTCTCTTACATAGATCTGGCCGACCCTCCGGCCGGGATGGAGATACATCCCAACATAAGAATATGCCTGGCTATCTACGGTCGCTGTTCAAAGCATGTGCTGACAGAGAGTTCCTGCGACATAAACAGCCAGTATGCGGAAATTATAAACGAATGGCTGAAAGTCATACCTGCCGAATCTTTTTACCTGTATACATATGAAATGGGGATGAACTCCTGGCGTTCCCTTCCCTGGCCCGTTGTAAAAAATCTTTTCGAGGAATGGCAGTGGCTTAAAAAAAAGGGGATAGGCGGTACCCATATTCAATCAGCTACCGGTCACATAGGGGTTTACGGATTGAACTATCTTGCCGTAAGCCATCTTTTGAGGGAAAAGACAGCCAGTTTTGAAAAGTTTATCTCCGATTATTCGGAGAAGTTTTTCGGGGCTCCCGCAGCGCCGTTCATGGAGAAGCTCATTCTTAGGTGGGAGGAACGCATGAGGTCTGCCGACAGGGAGCACATAGGACCTTCTCCCGTCTATTGCCTCAACCCGATATTTCGCGGGGAAGACCTGGAATACTGCCGAAGCCTGTGCGAAAAAGCCCTTAAATCTTCGGGAAACGCTCTTAACCGCTGGCGTATAGAGAGAATATACTCCCTTCTTGAATATGTTGAAATCTACGGCAGGGCGGAAGAATTCTACGGCCTAATGTTAAAAAAGAAACTGAAGGGAAAGAAGAAAAAAGAACTTGAAAACTGGCTGGATGAATTGAATTATTTCATCAATGAACACATTGCTATCGGCGACGATATATTTGTCGAGAATTTTGCGCCGAAATTGAGAAAGACTTTTCTTAAAAGTTAATTAATTAAATGGAGGTGCAGGTATGCTGAAAGACCTTGAGATTGCGCAGAAGGCGGAAATAAAGCATATAGCTGAAATAGCCGGTAATGCCGGTATAGAAGAAGATTATCTTGAACTTTACGGAAGGCATAAGGCGAAGGTTTCGCTCGAACTTCTGCCAAGGCTCGGCAACAGGCAAAACGGCAGGTACATAGACGTGACGGCTATCACGCCCACACCGCTCGGCGAAGGGAAAACCGTTACAACTATAGGGCTTTCACAGGCTCTCGGGAAGCTTGGCAAAAGAGTTTTTACCTGCATCAGGCAGCCTTCCCTGGGTCCCGTTTTCGGCATCAAGGGAGGGGCGGCAGGCGGAGGTTATTCCCAGGTGATTCCCATGGAGGATTTCAACCTTCACCTGACGGGTGACGTTCATGCTGTCGGACTGGCCCATAACCTTCTGGCGGCTTTTATCGATAATTCCATATACAAGAAAAATCTTCTTGGAATAGACCCCTTGTCAGTGAACTGGCAGAGGGTGGTGGATGTTTCGGACAGGGCGCTGAGGAATATCGTGGTAGGTCTCGGAGGCAGTGATAACGGGATACCGAGAGAGACGGGGTTTGACATCACGGTCGCATCGGAGGTGATGGCTATCCTGGCGCTTGCCGAAAACCTTGCCGATTTAAGGGAAAGGCTCGGCAGGATTATAGTCGCGCGCAACAGGGATAGAGGATTTGTTACGGCGGAAGATTTAAAGGCGGCAGGCGCCATGGCGGTTCTCATGAAAGATACTGTCAAGCCGACCCTCATGCAGACTCTCGAGCATACCCCCGTTTTTGTCCATGCGGGTCCGTTTGCAAATATAGCCCACGGCAACAGTTCCATAATATCTGACAGGATTGCCCTCAAGCTGGCGGAATACGTCGTTACAGAGAGCGGTTTCGGGGCTGACTGCGGAATGGAAAAATTCATGGATATAAAGTGCAGGTACAGCGGTCTCAAGCCGGACTGTGTTGTCATTGTGGCAACCGTAAGGGCATTAAAGATGCACAGCGGTAAATTCAGAGTCGTACCGGGCAAACCCCTCAGCAAGGGGCTTGTAGAGGAAAATATAACCGCCCTGAAAGAAGGAAGCTGCAACCTTGCCAAGCATATAGAAAATGCGAAACTTTTCGGTATTCCCGTGGTTGTCGCGATAAACAGGTTCCATACGGATACTGAGAAAGAAATAGAGGTGCTGAAAGAAACGGCCCTCAATTCCGGAGCCGACGATGTTTCCGTGAGCGAGGTCTGGGAAAAAGGAGGGGAGGGCGGAATCGACCTTGCTGAAAAAGTGGTCGAAAATTGCGGGAAAGAGAAAAATTTCAGGTTCCTTTATCCCGATGACTGGGAAATAAAGAAGAAGATAGAAACGATTGCCCTCAAGGTATACGGAGCTTCAAGGGTTGAATATTCGGCCATAGCCGAAGAGAAAATAAAGACCTATACTGGCTGGGGATTCGGACACCTGCCGTTATGCATGGCGAAGACCCACCTTTCGCTTTCACATGACCCCTCGCTCAAGGGAAGGCCGCAGGGTTTTACTCTTCCCGTAAGGGATGTAAGGATTTCAGCAGGAGCAGGTTTTTTATATCCTCTTTGCGGAGACATGAGGACGATGCCCGGCTTGCCTGCCGTGCCTGCCGGAACCTTGATAGATATAGATAAAGAGGGCAACATAACGGGTTTGTTTTAGAAATATCCGGAGTGAAAGACGTATCTACCTCTTCCTTAATATGCAGATGAAAGGCTTTTTCTTTTCCGGAATATCATAAAGGCATTAAAACAGATTCCTGCCGAAAGTATAATAATGCCCATTATGAAAAAAGCCGCAGGCAGATTGAATATATGTCCCATGGTGCCTACCAGAAGCGGACCAGTAAAACAGCCTGCACCGACAAGGGCTTCATGCGTTGAAACGGGCAATCCGTAATTCAGATGGAGCAGAAAACTATTGTGGTATGAGAAGGCGCCTGTGATGCCTATTATGACAGTGCCTGAGATAACCATGGCAGGGTGAGTTCCAAGACCTATCATGCAGCTGCCTGTGCAGAATAAAAAAGATGAAATAAAGAACCTGTAAGGGTGCAGGAGAAGCGGTTTTTTCCTGAGAATGAAGAAAGTGGCAAGACGGCTGAAGAGCAGAATGGCAAAAATATTGCCTATCAATGAGGGCGAAAATCCCCTGGCCAGTGCCAGTTTTGGAAAGAGAAACATAATTGCTCCCGATGCCATGAAATGTATATAATGGAGTGTTCTGACTTCTTTTACCAGAAAGGCAGAAGAGGGCATCTTATTTGCCTTGCTTTTTTCGTCTACCGGCTTCATGGAAAGGATATTTTTTTTCTGCCCGAGCAAAAGAAGCAGCGACAGAATAGCTACGGGAACTGCAAAGATAAAAGGGATTCTTGCATCAAGCGAATAAGCCTTGCCCGCAAAAATTGCCCCGCATATAAGCCCGGTTGGCCATGTGAGGTTAAAAATCCCGGCTTTTTTATCGCCTTCAGAACCTGTAAAACAGTGCTGCATTGACGGCCAGAATATGGCATAACAGTAACTGGCAATGAGAAAGAATCCAAATATCAGGGGCAAGGAAACAAATGGCAGTGCAATATAGCATAAACCGGCTCCCGCCGGGGTGTAAATGAACAATATGAGTTTTTTCCTTAATGAAAACCTCGGTTGAAGGAAAGCAACAATGGTATACAGGAAATTTCCCGCAAAGCCAACCAGTCCAATTATAAAAGAACTGCTGTGCATGCTTTCCGCAAGCAACATGGGCAGGCTGACAGATATCAGGCAGTTCATAAAGGACATCAGAAAAGATGTTATGTATATGGATTGAAAGAAAGGCATTTGCCGGATTCCTTTTTTCTGGTTATAATTTTAATGTAGCTGGAATCCATAATAATACTTCTGAAAACTTTTTCAGTCAAATAAAAAAGGCTTTGAAGCATGTTAAACAAACTGCAAATAATGAATAACAAACAATCCGCAATTCTCGTAGTCTATTTTCTTTTATTCTTCACGGGATGCCAGACTGCCTACAGGCAGCCTGCAGGCGCGGCATCATTTTCTCCTTTTGAAGGAAGAAAGGATGCTTTCTTCTCGCCTTCGGGAACTGTTGATTGCGGTAGCGTGGCATATTCTCCGGACGGCTTATTTTACGCGGGCGAAGTTGAACCTTACGGAGAAGGAAACATAGGGGTGCATGATGCTGATAACGGCGATATTCTCCTTAAAATAAAGGCTCAGGACGGCAAAAACGACATAAAGAGCCTTGCATGGTCTCCGGACGGTCTTGTAATTGCTGTGATGTACCACGGGGGAAGTCCTTCCGGAATAGTTTTCTACGACACGGCCAGCGGCGAGAGACTCAGAAGGCTTGAAATCTCCGAGGATTACCATTTTATGGTATTCGGAAAGACAAGCCAGGTTCTTTACCTGTCAAAAGACTCTATTGTTTACAGAAAGGTTAACCTCAGGAATACGGGTTTTGCAAAATATTCAGGATGCAATCTTCCCTGGATAAATTATGGCTGGGATGTGGGAAGGAATCCGTGGGGCGGTGAGCACAAGGGGTTTTCTGCAAATAAGGGGAGGCTCTACGAGGATTTCTCCTTTCTCATGGAAAATGGGGCAGGCATTGTGCGTGTTTTCATTTTCTGCGATATGAGAAGCGGCATGATTTTTGACGAATCGGGATTTCCCGTCAGGTTTGACGAATTTGTCGAGGAGGATTTTATGGCGCTTCTGGATGCGGCAGAAAAGACGGGACTGTTGCTGATACCTGTCGTTTTTGATTACACGATAGCCGACGGAGTAATGACGGAGGATGTTTCGGAGGTCGGAGAATACCCCCAACTGTTTATCGATAATGCAAAGAAGAAAGCTCTTCTGAAAATTTTCGGGGGTTTCTTCAGAAAGTTCGGGTCGCATCCATCTGTTTTCGCATGGGATATCATAAATGAGCCCGAGCATTTAAGGAATGTTCCCGAAGAAAAGATATACGGGTTTGTCAAAGATTTCATATATCTTTTAAGAAGGAATGCGCCGCGTGGCAGTGTAACTGTCGGGCTTCTCAACAGGAATAGCATGGCAGGATGGATTGAATCAGAGCTGGACATATACCAGTTTCATTATTTCGACTCTTTTGAATCGGATTATCCTCTTAACTATCCAGTTGTGAAACTCGGATTGGATAAACCTGTCATTGCGGGAGAACTTGAAACCACCGACATACCCGGCAAGCTGACCGTCGTATGGAAAAACGGCTACAAGGGGGGCCTTTTTTGGGCATTAAACGACGGCGGTTTCAGGGAGAATGCAAGGCTTTTCCGTTCATGGATGAGCGTACATTGAAATTGGCACATCATTTTTTTTGACATCCAGTAGCACAAATCATATAATAGTAACATCAATCTAATTTATATATGGAGGTGCTCCGGTGCGTATAAAGATAAGATGCATAAAAGGTATTGAAGGGAAAGCAGGGTTTACTCTTATAGAACTTCTGGTCGTGATTGCGATTATAGCAATCCTGTCGGCAATGCTTCTTCCCGCTCTCGGAAAGGCAAGAGAAAGGGCAAGGACTGCCGTTTGCATGAATAATTTCAAGCAGATTGGGATTGCTTTCGACATGTACAGAATTGACTGGAATGACTATTACGTTCCCCAGCAGGAATGGAAAACTATTCTGTGGAGGTACGTACATGCGGAGACAAGAAACAATATCTGCTTTTGCCCCAGCAGGCACGGCAAAACCATACCTTTCGAGAAATGGTTTTACGGACAGGGGTATAACATAGGTTACGGGAATGAATATCCGGGTTTTGCGGGAAGAAAATCGGATGAAATAAATAATCCGGAAAAGAAGATTTTGATTGTGGACTGGGGAAGGAGTCTTGACGGCCGCGGAGGATGTAATTCCGGCCCCCCTTATCAATCTGATGGAGTGGAAAGTCCTGAAGGCGTTGAATTTAACGGTGGGGCAACATCTTACTGGGTTGTTGTCAGGATTCATAATGGAGGAAGCAACATTCTTTTCGGAGATGGTCACGTGGAGTGGAAAAGGCCTGAGGAATATCACAGCAATGCAGACGGAAGCGGCAATAAAACTCCTTTGCCTCCGGATACAGAATTGAAGATAGCTTCCGAGTGGAGAAAATACTGGGATACATCGTATTAAGTTTACCAGCGAAAGGGTAATTTAAAATGAAGAAAATAATCGCAGTCCTGCTATTGCTTGTTTTTGGGAGATATGCCTGCGGACAGGATATCGTTGCAACCACCAGTGTCCTTGCTTCGGCAGTAAGAGAAATAGGAGGAAACAGGATTAAGGTTACTACTCTTGTTCCTTATGGTTCCTGCCCCGGACATTTCGATTTGAAAGCGAGCCATCTGAGGCTTATTGAAAGGAGCGGCGTTCTTTTTGCACACGGGTTTGAAGGATACCTTGAAAAGATTAAGGCATCCATCAGACATCCGGGTTTGAAACCTTTCAAGGTCATCCAAATTGTTGAGGTGGAAGGAAACTGGCTTGTTCCTGCGGCTCAGATGGAAGCATACGGGAAAATCAGTGAAATTCTTTCGGGTCTTTTTCCACGGAACAGGGATTTTTTCGAGGCAAAAAGAATAAACGCTGAAAATAAGATTATAGAAACAGACATTGCTGTAAAGAAAATTGTCGAATCATATAAATTGAAGGGGGTGCCGGTTATATGCAACTCCCACATCAAGGACTTGCTCGAATATATCGGATTTAATGTAATTGGCGTGTACGGAAGAAAGGAGGAGCTTACTGCTTCGGACATAAAAAAACTTGTCCTGCTTGCAAAAAAAGAAAATGTGCGCCTTGTTATTGACAATCTGCAGGCAGGCCCGGATACGGGAACGGTAATTGCTTCGCAGCTTAAGATATCCCATATTGCAATATCCAATTTTCCCGGTGTTTTTCCGGGTACTGATACTCTCAGGCAGACACTTCATGAAAATGTTAGAAGGATAGCAAGCGTTTATGAAAAGAAAAATAAGTTTTGAAAATGTTTCCGTGGGATACATGTCGGAAACCGTGATAAAAGACCTTTCACTGGATATTGCAGAAGGGGATATTGTGGGTATTTTCGGTCCCAACGGAGCAGGAAAAACGACTCTTTTATGTGCAGTAAACGGCCTTGCCAGAGTTCTCTCCGGAAATGTTTATATTGAAGGCAGGAAAGTCAATAAACTCAACGGCAATGTTTTAAGGAAGAATATAGGATATGTTCCTCAGCATTTTGAGATAGACTCCAAGCTTCCCGTCATTTCGGAAGAAGTTATATTGATGGGAAGTTATGGCAGGCTGGGCTTATTAAGATATCCAAACAACAGGGAAAAACTACTTTTGGATGAATTTGTCGGTATGCTTGATATGTCCAACATAATAAAGAAACCTTTCGGACAGCTTTCGGGAGGAGAAAAAAAAAGGGTTCTTATTGCAAGGGCTCTGATGCAGGCGCCTTCTGTTATGTTGTTTGACGAAATATTCGCATGGCTTGACAGGGACATGGTAAAAAGTTTTACGGACGTAATAATCAAGCTTCATAAATCAAATAACCTTACAACTCTTATTGTTTCACACGACATGCACATCATAAGAAAAATTTGCCCGCGCGTAATATGGATGGAAAAAGGAAAAATCATCATGGATGCCGGCAGGGATGAATTTTTGAAAAAAATAAGGGAGTCTGATGGAATTATTTGAATTCGCTTTTTTTCAGAAGGCTTTTCTTGCATGCCTTCTTGCAGGAACAGCCTGCGGCATAGTGGGAGTCTGGATTGTGATAATGAAGATTTCCTTCATAGGAGTTGCCATTTCCCACGCCGCTTTTGCAGGAGCCCTGTTTGCTCTTGTTTTTGACAAACCGGTCATATTCTTTTCATTCCTGTTCTGCCTTGCCGCCTGCGCCATACTCGGACCTTTGTCCGACAAAGGACATCTACATCCTGAAACCTCTATCGGCATAATATTTTCCTCAACTCTGGGAATGGCTTTTCTTTTCATGGGGCTTTTGCCCGAGGGGAAAAGCCAGGCACTGAACCTTTTATGGGGAAGCGTTCTTACAGTCGGCGCAAAGGACATAGGGCTGCTTGCAGTGACATCTGTTGCCGTTATACTGGCAGTAGTCCTGTTTTTCAAGGAGATACAGTCAGTTATTTTCAACCGTGAGCTTGCAAAAGCCAGCGGGATTGCGGCGTCAATCTTTTTTTATTTTCTGCTTGTTTTAACGGGAGCAGCGGTCAGTTCTACACTTCAATCAGTCGGAGGGCTTCTTGTATTTGCTCTTATCATAAACCCTGCAGCCGCGGCATACCAGATAACCTACAGCATGAAAAAAATGTATTTCCTGTCTGTCTTTTTTGCCGTTTTTTCAGGATGGACGGGCCTTTTTGCGGCGGCGGCTTTTAATCTCCCGGCCGGAGCTTCAATCGTGATAGTCTCAAGTGCGGTTTTTGCACTGGCAGTCATCTTTTCGCCAAAAAGGACGGCTAAGAAGGTTTTTTGAAAAAAACCTTATGAAATATCACGTTAAGAATAAGGAGAAATATATGTCGGACATGAGGAACCAGAAGGATTTCTTTAACACAAGGGCGGAAAGCTGGGACAACGGCCGCAAAATGGTATCTCGGGAAGATTATTGCAGGATTGTCATAGAGTGCGGGATATGTTCTGGCCAGACAGTTCTTGATGTGGGAACCGGGACAGGCGTTATTATTCCATATATCCTTGAAAAAACAGGGGAAAAGGGAACGGTATTTGCTATTGATTATGCAGAAAAGATGATTGAACGACTGATAAAAAAGAATTTCCCTTCCAATGTTAAGGCCCTTGTGATGGATATACATAAAACGGATTTCAAGGACAGTTTTTTTGACGGGATAGTCGCAAACGCCTGCTATCCGCATTTTGCCAGAAAAAAAACGGCTCTGAAGGAAATATTCCGTTTATTGAAAAAAGGAGGAGTTTTCGTTATTTCTCATCCCATGGGAAGGAATTTCATAAAC
>Ga0116143_10005497_pt1 | contig 11406 bp, 9 predicted proteins | sample AD_UKC034_MetaG_FD_89745 | JGI IMG/M metagenome (GOLD analysis project Ga0116143, IMG submission 89745) | Active sludge microbial communities of municipal wastewater-treating anaerobic digesters from USA - AD_UKC034_MetaG | ecosystem: Engineered > Bioreactor > Anaerobic > Digestate | place: USA...
CAAATGGTGCTCCCGGAAAATAATATATCGTATCCGGTTTCGTAAAATTATAAAATAAGTTTGTCATAAGGAGTGGTGATAAAATTGTTGAAATACTCATTAATGCAGTCATCATTCCCTGAAGTTCGCCCTGCTCATTGGGTGGTACTAAGCCTGATATAATTCCTTGAATTGATGGCGGACCAATGCCTCCTAATGCATAAATAAAAGTAAATGCATAAAGCATCCACGATTGATTGGCAAAGGCAAATAATGTTAAGCCAACAAGATAGAAAACAAGCCCTGTATAAATAGAAGTGTGACTGCCTAATTTTGTTTGCGACCATTTAATTAATCCACCCTGTACAATAGCAACCATAACACCAACAAAAGCTAATGAATAGCCAATCTCTGCATCACTCCATTGATAAGTAAACTTGGTATAGAATGCCCAGATAGATGGCATTACCTGACCTGCAAGATAAAGTAAAAACATGGTAAAGATGAGCGTTCTGATATTTTTGCTTTTCTTAATCTGAATAAATGCACCTAATGGATTGGCTCTTTTCCACTGAAATGCTCTCCTGTTTTCGGGTTTTAACGATTCAGGCAAGATAAAATATCCATATAGAAAATTTAGCAACGACAAAAATGCTGCAACAACAAACGGTGCACGCACACCCCAGTGGCTTGCTAATGCACCAATAACAGGACCAATAATAAAACCTACACCAAAGGCTGCACCCATCATACCAAAATACTGTGCTCTCTTTTCAGTTGGACTAACATCGGCAATGTAGGCAAAACTCGTTGTAAAACTTGCACCACATATTCCAGCAATAATTCTTCCAATAAATAGAAGTGTGAGCGTATGTGCTACTGATAAAAACAAGTAATCAATACCTAATCCTAACAATGACAAAAGCAGCACCGGCCTGCGACCATAGCGATCACTGATACCTCCAAGGACTGGCGAAAAAATAAACTGCATCAAAGCATAAAGTGTCATCATCCAGCCGCTGTAGGTTGTTGCTTTGTTTACGGGAACATGACTGACTTCTGTTATCAGTGATGCAATTACCGGAAAAATAATTCCAATACCAATACAGTCAACTAAAACAGTAATGAAAATAAAAGTAACAGGATTTTTTAAACGTTTCATACATTAACGATTTGTGTTATTAGGTTTTTAAATTTTGTGTTGGATAATTATACGGGATTATTTTGTCTCCTGTTCTTTGATAAAAGTCTCCCAGTTTTTTGTTTTATAAATATCTTCTCCATAAAAACGCACAATACTTTTAAAAACTTTTGGATTAAGATAAAACGGAATTGCGTCAACAACAGTATTCTTTTCATCCATAAATATCACTTGTGGAAATATTAATCCGTTGCGGCTAAGTGCATACACCAACTGATGAAAAGGCATTTCTTTTGAATGTATGTTTTCGAATTCTTTATCCTGAAAATAAAGTTTGTCGTTGGTTTCCGGATTGAAGTTTATCAATTCAAAATGTTTAGATAACAGACTACTTACGGCAGTATCACTAAAAGTTGTTCTGTACATAACACGACATGTATTGCACCATTCTGTATTGATAAAAACAATTTTCTTTTTCTCATCAGGTTTTTGGTCTTTTATAAAAAAATGTGATGGTGTTTGCCATTTAACAGATTCGTAAACCTTGGTTTGTAATGAATCATAAAAAGCTTTTTGAAATTGTGTATTAAAGTCTTCATAGCTGCTGTTACGAAACCCATTTTCTAATGTAAACACCAACATAGGTTCAATCTTCTTTGTTTCCAAATATCCCTGTGCAGACATGGTGAAGTTAGCAGACTTATTCATAAAAACAGTTGAAGGATACACCATAGTGCCATTCAGCATTTTTACTGCAAATTCATTCGGGTCGCGCTTTTGTGTACCTGTTGGTTTGTAAGTAACACCATCATACGCTATGGTGTCTTTAGTTTCAGCATCAAATTTAACAGGATAAAAATTGGTATTGATATACGATGCTATTGACGGGTCTGAATAAGTTGAGCTCATCATCACCTTACACCAGCCACACCAACTGGTATAAAAATCAATTATTATGGGCTTTGGAATCTCTTTGTTGCGTTTTTCGGCTTCGTTTAAGCTGATCCAGTTAACTAACGATTCTTTTTCTGTTGCTTTTGCAGGCTCTGTTTGTGCAAAGAGTTCTATAAAGCCGAATGAAAATAATATAAGGAAGAAAATTTTCTTTAGCATAACTTCGTAATGTCAGGATGGGCAAATGTATAATGACTTTGCTACAAAGCAAACAGAGGTAATAAATTTTATTAAACATTCATTTATTAAAAAAAAACGGAGCATTGCTGCTCCGTTACCCAACCTAAAACCAAAGAATGTTTTATTTCCTGTTTTTATTATTTTGTCAGTACTACAAGATATTTTGATGCACTCCAGAATTTTTCAGGATCTGTAATCAAAATGTCGCTAACAAGGTCATTGTTCTTTTCAATTTTGTATGATCCATCAGGGTGTGTAGTTACCAACTCAACTTTTTTACTATTCACAGGAATAGTGCTGATTTGGGTATAATCGATTTTGGTGAAATTATCGTTTTTAATTGCAGGCACAACTGTTGCTTTTTTACCTAAACCAAGCACGCCACCTTTTTTAGAAAGCACTTGTTTGTCACGCAGGCTTTTGTAATTTCCTACAGTGTAATATGCAGTGTGAATTTTAGTTGTTTGGTCAGCTATAACAGTAGCCTGATTTTGATTTGTTGTTGACAGCGAATCGAAGTTGGTTTTTAATGTAGCCAGTTCAACATTCAATCCTGCTAATTTTTCATTTAACAAAGCAAGCTCTTGTTCTTTTTGAGTAAGTTGCTCCTGAAGCGACTTAACCATTTTCTGAAATTTTGCTGCTGATCCGTTGGCACCTTTTAATTTCTTTGTCAATTGCTCAACTTTATCTTTGTTCTCCTGCATCATACGATTGATTTCTTCAATCTGTGCGTTGAGTCTCTCACGTGAGTTGCGCGCTGCTTCAGGATTGCGGTCAGCAGTCATTGCAATAGAATTTTGTTTTTCTGTAATCTTGCCAAGGCTGTTTTCTACGTCAGTCAATGTTGTGATAAACTCATCAATAGTTTGTGTTCCGGCAACATTCAATGAGACTAAAGAATCACGCTCACGTGTTAACTGTGCAGCTTGTTCTTTATAGTTTTCGCAACCAAATAAGGTCATTCCTACTATTGGTAATGCAATTAAAATTAGCTTTTTCATTGTATTTTATTTTTATTGATTAACATCAACAGACTATTAAATAATGTGCCACTGCCTTAGCGCTTATTGATTCAGTTGGTTTGTAAACATTTTAAGGTTATGCCAATCAATAAGTTATAAAGTTATTAACGTGCAAGTAATGAAAGTCTATTTTCTGATAAATAGTTTCATTTTGGGAAAATTATTCCTCCATTGGGAGATTTAGCGTTGTATTTTTGACTCATTATGCAGAAACGGTTGTATATAGTTTTCCTCATGTTACTTGCACTGGCAGTAGCATTTTTTCTGGCATGGTTTAATTATCAGAATACAACAGCACTTAGCAAAACAATTACACTGTTGCAGAAACCTGATACAAGACTTTCTGACCTGAAAGAATTGATTCTAAATGTTAACCTTGCAGAAAGCCATGTGCGTTCATTTGCTATTACACGCAATGAAAAAAACTTAGAAGATTATTATAAGCAAGTTGAGCAAACCGATTCACAATTGGTAAAACTTAAAAATCTGTTTCCGTCAAACAGTCAGGCTTTTGACTCACTCACAGCATCTATACATTATAAGTTTGACATTTACGATAAGTTGATTGAATTGCGTTACAGAGAACTTATCAATACTGCAATGAGTAAAATTTCTGATAAAGTTGAGGATGTAGAAATTTATCAGAATATAGATAGTACAGAAACTTCAAAGCCCGGATTTTTTAAAAGCTTATTTTCTTCAAAAAAGAAATTAAGGGAACTTGAAAGAAAAGCTTTGTTGCTTGATTCTTTAAATGACCTGCAAGCACAGAAGTTGAGTACTATCAAACAAACTGTTTCTGAAGCTAAGGAGAATGAGATTAGAAAGGTGACCCAGCTGAGTGATGGTGAGTTGTTATTACTTGAACAAGACAGATTGTTGAAAGAAAGAATTCAGTCGCAAATTGTTTTACTTGAAGGAGACATAAGGCATAACAATGAAAACAAATCATTGGAAGTAATCAGTAATTCGCAACAGCAATTAAAAACTGTTGTGATAGCAACTATTACAGCTTCAGTTCTCATATTAATACTTTCAATAATAATTCTTGCAGATATCAGTCGTGCCAACAGATATAAAATTCAGCTTGAGGAAGCGCGGGCACGTTCAGAGCAACTTGCACGATTTAAGGAGGAGTTTCTGGCAACAATGAGTCATGAAATCAGAACACCATTAAGTGCATTAACCGGTTTTATCAATAGGCTGCAAAAGACTAACACAACTACAGAGCAACAGCAGTATGTGAACACTATCAACATGGCAGGGCAACACCTGTTAAATATTGTAAATGATGTGTTAGATCTTTCAAGAATTGAAACAGGTAAGTTAAATTTTAAGCAGGATCCTTTTGTTATTTATAAGGAGGTGAATGATGTAGTAACTTTATTAAGTCAAAAAGCTGACGAAAAAAATATTGCATTAGTTTTAGAAGCTAGTAATATTCGTAATTTGACGGTTTCCGGTGATGCCTTGCGTTTGCGGCAAGTGCTCATCAATGTCATTGGTAATGCAATTAAGTTTACGGAGAAAGGCACCGTATTAGTAAAAGTTGAAAAACAGGAAGGGGAATTGTTTAAGTTTGAGGTAACAGACACCGGTATTGGCATTGCCGAAGAAAAGATTGCAAAATTATTTGATGCCTATCAACAAGCCGATAATATTGAAAGAAACTATGGTGGAACGGGTCTGGGATTAGCCATCACAAAGAGATTGGTTGAGTTACAGAAGGGAACAATATCCATGAAAAGTGTTCCCGAAAAAGGAACTACAGTAACCGTTATGTTACGTTTTCCTTTGACCCCAATGAATGAAACTAAAATTACTGAAAAAGAGTTTGTTTCATTACATGGATTTCGTTTGCTTGTTGCAGAAGATGATTTGCTTAACAGACAATTAATTACTGCCATGCTGAAAGATGGCGGTGCAGAAGTAATAACTGCTGAAAGTGGTAAGCAGGCAATTGAAAAAATTCTGTTGTATAATCCTGACGGAGTGTTAATGGATATTCAGATGCCTGAACTTGATGGATACAATGCTGCTTCTTTTATTCGTGAGCATATAAGTGCTATGTTGCCTTTGATTGGCATTACTGCCAATATGATGAATGATGCAAAAAACGAATGTATAGCCGCAGGGATGAATGCAGTCATTTTGAAACCATTTAAGCTTCATGAACTGACTGAAGTTCTTATACCTCTGATAGAGAAGAATCGTGAGGTGCAACATAAACCTTTGCTAAGTTATTCTCTCGATAGTTTATTCAGAACATCAAATGGGAAAAGCGATTTTGTTATCAGAATGTTGAAAGTTTTTATTTCGAGTAATCAAAGCTTGATTGAAAAGAGTATTCATTTCGCTAAGGAATCAGATTTTCAGCAATCGGCAGCAGCTGTTCACAGAATGATTCCGGGATTCAGGCAACTTGACTTAGACACCTTTGCATCAATCTTAAAAAATATAGAATGGCTGATGCTTGATGGAACTGAAAAAAATGCTGCTACTGAATTATTGCAGCAATGTGCAGAGCAGTTTGAAAAACTTGTTGCTGCAATACAGTCAGATATTGACCGCCTTGAAAAGGAAGCAACTACCTGATTTTATTCTTGAATAATTTTTTTTCCTGAAGCCAATCTAAATAGTTTATCAGTCCACTTTGATCTTCTTGTTTAGAAAAAGTTTTGAGTTGTGCTATCCGCAATTCAATGGCTCTGTTTTTTCTGTTGTTTACAGACATCATTAGTTTTAATATCTCACTCATCAGCTTTTCTGGTTCGTTTTCAGGTTTATTCAAGACGCCTCTGAAATCTTTTTTAAATTGTTTTAACTTATAATCAAAAGTGCTGTAGTCGTTTAACTCATGACGAGTCATAAGTTCAGCAACTGCAACTTTCATTCGCAGCGACTCATCAGTTTCTTTGTAATCAGGCATCATTTGTAATCGGGTAAAACTTTTTGCCGACAGGTTAAATTCTTTCTGATCAAAATAAGCCAATGCAAAATTCAATAGTATAAACTGACGGTAGAATAAGTTAGCATTAATTTTTTCATTTTGCTCCATCTCCTGCAATGTCACTATTTCTTTTTGTTTATCAGTTTTGGAATAGTTAATCACAAGAGCATTGTAGTAATAAAATAAAAATTTATCGTAGAAAAGTTGATTGTAAGCCTTCATCTCCTGATGTAACATATTTGTGTATTCAAGCGACTTTTTCAGCTTATTATTTTTATAAAGACTATTAACCAAATAAACTAACAGTTGAAGTTTGGTTTCGTGATTGTTTTTAGTAAAAAGCTTTTCCTGATTAAATATTTTTAGTGTTTTTAGCAGATAATCTTCTAATAATGTATATTGATGCGATTGCAGCAACAGCTGACTGATTGCATTGTAAATCCTGAAACGAAAGAGAGGGCTTTTTATAATTTTCGGGTCACCGATAAAGTCATCAGTAGTTTTCTGAAGGAGTGAAATTACCGTTTCGTCTTTTGATGATAAATTTTGAGTAATTTTTAAGCGATAGGTAACTACAGCAAGAATATCATCAATGACGCGGAGTTGATTGAGTTTCTCAGAATTTTCTTTTCTGCGATGAATGTAAAATTCCGGATTTATACTTGTCATTTCGCGTGCGAGGCGGATGTACTCACCATATATAATGTCTAATAATTCTAAGCTTTCTGTTTCATTGGCTTTTTGCTCAGCTTTGCGAAGAAAAAAATAGGCAGGTTTCAGTGCATTTTTATTCAGATAAAATTTCACCAGTGCCAGCAGCCTGAAGATATATACAACCATATCATCATCAAAATGCTGTAGTGTCAGACTTTTATTTACCTCTCTGATGAGTCTGTTTTTTAAACGGTAGTACGAATTTTTTTCTTGAGGTTGATAGAGCTTTTTAAAGATAATTTCATCTGAAAACCTATCTCCCGATTTACGGATATAATCAAACAATTGCACATCTTTACGGTTGTCAGTCTTCTCAACACGATTGATGTACATCTTAAAAAAACGCACTTCTTCTTTGTTAAGTCCGTTAATCAGTTGATTTAAAATATCCATTTAGTCCCTTTTGGGCAGGTAAGATAATGCGAAAATACATATTCAGCATTAAAAAACAATTTATACTTTTATTTAGTCTTTAGTTTAAAATATTTCATCATGAAAAAGGTTCAGATAATAGTGTTGTTTATTAGTTTGTTGTTTTGTGGCATTGCTTCGGCACAAATAGATTCATTAGGGGTTATTGCAATTTCACCTCAGTATCCACAGTGTCCTGACTCTGCTTTTATACAACAGCCTTATTTCAATATTCAGGTTACCATTAAGAATTATAATGCCAATTCAACTTTTTCAGGTGGATTGATGTTGAAACTTCAGAGTGATTCACTCCCTGAAGATTCTATAATTCTCAATTCAGGAACTGTATATACCATTCAACCTAATAGCAGTATAAACATTTTAATTCAGTCGCCCTATTTTTTCAATAGTACCAATTACAAAGTAGGTAGTAATGTAGTTGTGGTTTGGCCAGTCAGCACACAGGGAGGCACAGTTGTTAAATACAATCCTTATTTAGCTTGTGTATTATTTCTTCCATTTGTCGGGATGAATGAATATGACAGAGGTTATCTTGATGTTATTCCTAACCCTTCCAACAAATATATTGACTTAAATATACCATCAGATATTGGCCTTAAAAAGGTAAGAATATTAAAACCTACCGGTGAAGAAGTAAGAAATTATTCCGTTGACTTATCAAAACGGATAACGGTTGAAAAACTGTCAGCCGGAATTTATTTTTTAGAAGTCGTGACTTCAGACGATCATGTTTATAACACAAAGTTTATTAAAAATTAAAGTTAGCATCTATTGGTTACTTTTGGTGAATGTTATACATTGTTCCCACTCCTGTTGGTAACCTGGAAGATATTACGCTTAGGGCATTAAATATTCTCAAGTCATGCGACATCATTCTTGCCGAAGACACACGAAATGCTTCGGTGTTGCTAAATCATTTCGGAATTTCAAAGAAAGTATTTACACACCATCAGCACAATGAGCATGCAGCGGTGAATGAACTGATTCGACTTTTAAAAGAAGAACAAAAAACAATTGCATTAATCAGTGATGCCGGAACACCGGGTATTTCAGATCCCGGCTTTTTACTTACACGTGCCTGTATTGAACATGAAATAGAACTCACTTGTTTGCCCGGGGCAACAGCATTTGTCCCCGCTTTGGTAATGTCTGGAATACCTTGTAACAGTTTTGTTTTTGAAGGATTTTTACCTGTAAAGAAAGGAAGGCAGACACGTCTTAAACTCCTTCAGGAAGAAATGCGAACTATGGTTTTTTACGAATCACCTCATAAGCTTATTAAAACACTTCAGGATTTTATCGCCAACTTTGGTGCTGACAGAAAAGTTTGTGTGGTACGTGAAATTTCAAAAATGTTTGAAGAAAAAAAGCGTGGTGCAGTAGCAGAAGTTGCTGAGTATTATACTAACCATCCACCCAAAGGCGAAATTGTTATTATAGTGGCCGGTAAGGAGGCATAGTGTTAAAAGAGTATCCTTTTGCTGAAAGCTTTTCCAAAACAACAGGCAGCGTTTCACTTAAATTTTTTAATGCCTTTTTGCTATCGTGAAAAACAATGATAGACCCGGGGCGCACATGTTGCATCACATTCTGAATACACTTTGCTGGTGGTACATTTGTTTCAAAGTCGTAAGACAAAACATCCCACATTATAATCTGCCATTGTGAACGTAGTGAGCGAATTTGTTTCAGTGTAATTTTACCATAGGGTGGTCTGAATAAACCGGATGAAATATGGGTGCTGCATTGTTCAACATCTGCCAGATAAGTATTAAGATGATTATTCCATCCATTCAAATGATTCTGCGTGTGATTTCCAATTTGATGTCCTGCTGAAACGATTTGATTAAACAACTCCTGATGTTTTTCAATGTTATTTCCAATACAAAAGAATGTTGCAAGGGCATTCCATTTCTTTAATTGTGACAGTACGAAAGGTGTAGCTTCAGGCTCTGGGCCATCATCAAATGTCAGGTAAACTTCAGGTTGCCGTGTTGGCATACGCCAAATCAATCCTGAATAAAAAAGCCTGATTAGAAATGAAGGTTGAACAAATAACATTAATGAAAACTATTCTTTCTTTTTGCCAAAAATAAACAGACGGATTAAATCCTTGTTGGATCCGTAACTGTGAATCGCCACTATTAATAAAAGTATGGTTAAAATAGATACAATGGTTGCAACGGACAGGTTCAGCATCAAATTTTGTGATTGAGGCATCAGGTATTTTTTGTTTAACACAATTATTCTCTCCAGTTTTTTACCTTCCAATGTTTTATTGATTAAAAGATTGCTTCTGATGTTATCCTCAATTTCAGAAGTTAACATTCCCATTTGTTTAGTGGTTTCCATAATATTGTACTTAATAATAAGGAAATCATTAAAAGTCATTTCTTTTGGACGGTTGTGTCTAAGCTGTTCTACTAATTGTTCCAGATTTTTTAATTTACTGATATAGCGCGAGTCCAAGGTGTTAAACAGGGCTCTGTTAAAAGCCAATTTTTCATTTAACAATTCTTTTGTCTGATCGCGGTTAAAAGCCAAAAGCTCATTCATAATGGATTCAGCCAGGTTGGCAACAAATTCAGGTCCTTCTGCATCACGCACTTTCAGTAACATAATTTTACTGGAGGTTATTTCTACAGTAACATTTTTAACAAAAGAAGCGGTTAATTTGGTCATGTATTTTGGGTCTTTGTCATCTAAATGATAATGCTTTCCAAGTTTCAGTTTATCATCTACTTTCTGTATCAGTGCATCAGAATAAATGATTGCAAGAATCCTTTCAGTTTCTAAAGATTTACTTTTGATAACACTACTAATGCTGTTTTCCTTGGGCGAATCATCAGTTAGATTTAAATCGTTTAACAAGAACATAATATCAGCTTTGTAATAGTTGTTCAATCTTCCTGATATTTTATAACTGACAACAAAAGCTACCAATGCAATGATTAGTATCCAAAGGATATTTTTTCTGATGGAAAGGATGAGGGATTCAGTGTTCATTTCATGTGCTCGAAGGTGTAAAGATACTATTTCAGGATTTTAAAATACAAAAAGAATATTTTAAGTTACTTGCAACTTTTTATTTAAAAACAGCTCTTACAGTGAAACAATAAATACCATACAAACAATTAAATCCAAACTTAACAACTTGATGAGTATTTTTTAATTAAAAGTCGGATTTTTAGAAGAAGGCATAGTTTTAGGCATTTAGTTTATTGAGCCAGTGAAGATTCATGCTACTTCCAAAGTCTGTCATTTAATTAAAATATTTATGTTAATATTCAATGTCAAGAATTATCTTTGCTTAAAGGTTGTGTTAAGTGGAGAGGTAAAATAATTAAAATTGATGGCCATGTCAATCCAGAAAGCTGCTTCGTTTTTATTCGCACTTTTTATGATAGTGTTGACATTATCATTTTCATCTTCATTGCCAGATCCTGACCACACTTTAAGATTGTTAACTGCAGCAGTATTTGTGTTTCCATTCTCTGCACTTATTCTTTACGGAATTTATACAAAGAAAATTTCCTTTTCTCTATTCAATGCTTCCTTTGCACCGGTATTTATTTTGTTGGGTATTGTAGTCATCACCGGAATAGCCTGGAATAAGAGTTTAAGTAGCAACGATGGCTTATTTGAGTTTATCAAGTGGATATTATTGTTGTTCTATTTGTTTGTGTTTTCGATTATAAACAAATTGGTAGCAGACCCAATGAAAATGATTTCCAGAACCGTGGTAGTACTGCTGTTTATAATTCAGATTTATGGGGTTTTGCAGTTGATTAGTATATGGAATTATGCACACGAGCATAAGGAAGTATTTGAAATAAGTTATAGGCTTACCTCATTACTTTCCAATAAAAATTCATTTGCTGAAATGATTGCACTTTGTTTGCCATTGCAAGTTATGTGTATGCTGACAGACTCAAACAGGTGGAAAAAAGCAGCAATAGTTTCGCTTGCCTTATCATTGGTGTATTTGATAATTCTTAAATCCTTTTCGGTTTTTATAGCACTTGTCTTAG
>Ga0116143_10005498_pt1 | contig 11405 bp, 16 predicted proteins | sample AD_UKC034_MetaG_FD_89745 | JGI IMG/M metagenome (GOLD analysis project Ga0116143, IMG submission 89745) | Active sludge microbial communities of municipal wastewater-treating anaerobic digesters from USA - AD_UKC034_MetaG | ecosystem: Engineered > Bioreactor > Anaerobic > Digestate | place: USA...
ATTTGTATAAGTTGCCGGTATTGTTGTATGTCTTAGCTATCTGTTTATTGTTTAGCTATGAATGTTTTGGATGGGCCGGGCCGATAACTATTATTGGTGGTGCTTTATTCTTGGTATGGAGAGGTTATAAGAAACAACAATCAGCACAATATAATTTCTAATCAATACTTTTTTATTCTTCTAAATTAAATTATTATATATGCCCAAAACATCTAAAGTTAAATTGTATGTCCAAGCGAAGTCTCTTGAACACCGATCCCTTAAACTGGGGGCAGAGTTGGCCGGGAATGGAACCTGGTATAACTTAGCTGATAACGTCATGAAGTTCATGTTTGATAAACTCACGGCAGGAGATTATATCGAAGCCAGTATCCCTGATGATCCTAAGGGCAACATTACGTTTATCTCAATGGCTGATCCCTCTAAAGAACCCGGTCCACAACCAGTTGATAAGTATCCCTCTAAATCTGAACAAAAGATTTTGGATGATGGATTTAGGCAACACGCTATTATGTGGCAGAACATGATGGCACATGCTGAGAAGTGTATGGAGTGTGCCGGTGATTTTGGTTCAGATTATGAGAATGCCCGAAGACTGTTAGTATGTACTAAGTCCCTGTATGAAGCTTCCCTTGAATATCTGAATACACATAAATTACCAGAATGGTGTAAAACCGAATAATTTTTTATTCCCTGGTTTATTCCCTGTTATTAGGGAGGTGTTCGTATCGAAGAAGTAGAAGTAATAGACTATTATGCCCTTTGGCGACGGGCATTGCTTAATCAACGTTCTTCCCTTTCAAAAGTGAATGCCGGAGATGCTTCCCTGTTTTTAGACCTATCGAAAGTAAACAATAAGTTATTCGAACAGGTGTATACAAAACATGTCGATGCCATAACCATAATTAAAGAATGTGTCGAAAAAGAACGATTATGTAAACACGTCCCTCATATACGATTTAACTTCCCTCGGTTTACTGATCTTCGTGACCTTAAATCAGACAGGTTAGGTAAGTTTTGTGCGATTAAAGGTATTGTCCGGTCAATCAGTAAGGTACAACCCTGGATTATTACTGCTGTCTTTGAATGCCGGGCGTGTGGGACGAGAGTACGTGAGAAACAAGATACGTTCCGGTTATCATTTCCTGGTCCCTGTAACTGCGGGAAGGTTCAATGGGAGCTTATCCCTGAGAAGTCCCTTACCATAGATTACCAGATGCTTACCGTTCAGGAATCTCCCGAAGGGTTACGTGGTGGTGAAGTCCCTTCTGATGTTGAAGTCCGGCTTACTCATGACCTGGTTGGTCTTGTGAATGCTGGTAATCGCGTAAACGTGTATGGAGTACTGAAAACTATCCCTATCCGTAAGAACGAACTGCGATTGAAAACTATTTTTGATGCAAACAACTTAGAGATAATACAAAAAGAGTATGAAGATATTGAAATAAGTGATAAAGACTTAGAGTTGATATTAGAGTTAGGTAAACAAGCCTCGGTTGTCGATAGGTTGCGGTTAAGTATTGCGCCCTCTATTTACGGACATGAAGTTCTGAAAGAGGCTGTGCTCTTACAGTTATTTGGTGGAGTGCGTCATAAGAATAAGGATGGTACTCATAACCGTGGAGATATTCACGTACTTATTGTTGGCGATCCGGGTGTAGCCAAAAGTAAATTGTTAGAGTCTGTTCTGTACTTGTGTCCCAGAGGGGTAAAGGCATCTGGTGGGGGCAGTACGAAGGCCGGTCTTACCGCAACTGCGATCCAGGATGCGAATGGACAGTGGATGCTTGAGGCGGGGGCTGTAGTGCTTGCGGATAAAGGGCATTTAATCTTAGATGAAGTTGATAAGATGAATGCTGATGACCGGAAGGCTATACACGAAGCGATGGAACAGCAGGTGGTTTCAATCAATAAAGCCGGAATAAATACTACCTTACAGTCTAGGTGTTCTATTCTCGCTGCCGCAAACCCTAAGTCTGGTCGGTTTGACGATTACTTAGACTTAGCACAGCAGATAGATTTGCCTCCTACGTTATTGAGTAGATTTGATCTTATCTTTACAATGACGGATAAACCGGATAAAGACCAGGATGATGCACTTGCCGCGTTCTTGTTAGCTCGCGATGACCAGTCTGATGATATTCTTGATACTGAGTTTATTCGTAAATATATTTCTTATGCGAAGATGAATGTGATCCCTAATATGACCCCGGAAGCACGGGCTGTCTTAAAGGATTATTATGTAAGTGTCCGGTCCCTGTCGGGAAATAAAGCAAAGAGTGTCCCTATTACTGCACGACAGTTAGAAGCCCTTATGCGGTTGTCTGAAGCATCAGCTCGTATGAGGTTATCTGATACAGTATCAGTTGATGACGCACAACGTGCAGTCAATATATTGGACAAGTGTTTAAGATTCTTAGCATACGATCCTAAGACGGGGCAGTTGGATATTGATAAGATAACTGGTACGATGTCGGCTCAGTCGAGGGATGTTGCAAAGTCCCTGTTAGAAGTAGTCCATCAATTGAAAGACCCTCAGACCGGCCATGTGAATAAGAGAGCTATCTTAGATGAAATGCAGAAACGAGGGTTTGATAATATGCGTACTGATGGTGTACTTGAACAGGTAATACAGCGTGGAGACCTGATGTGGGTGGGTCCAAGATATGACCGTGTAAAGTTTGTTTAACATCATACATAAAAATGCATAAATGCATAAATGCATAAGTGCTAAATTTTTGGGAGGGGGTGTCGTTTTTTATTTTTTGTAGAAATGTAAAGTATATTTTACTAAGTTAGATAGTAAGGTATTTATAGTATTACTTACAAACCAATACAACATCCCATCTCAACATCCATCCATATCCAATCCATTTCATCCCTTTAAAAAATAATAAGGGGTCTTCCCTTTTCTAAGGCATTTATACATTTATGCATTGTGATGAACAAATCAACTATACATTCTGACAGATACCTTTTTGTGGTAGTAAATTTAATACATGATCATGTCAAGGAAACTCGTAAGAACAACACTTTACATGTATGAAGATCAGGTCACATTCGCAAAACAGTCTCCAAAGGGCCTCAGCGAGTTTGTACGGCAATCCGTTGACAACGAGATAGAATCATACCCCGTCATCTCAAAAGCCAAGGTAGCTGCATTAGATACCCTTACTGAGAACCCTGATATGTGTTCACCTGCCACACTCTACGATGTTGCAATGCGACAGGGTATCATCATCCCTTATATCCAGATCGAGAAGTACCTGAAAGAGAAGAAAACCAATAACCATTTATAATTCTTTTTACAAACAGTTAAGTATGCCTACGCGCGTACGGTTGAACTGTTCTCATTGCGGAATAGTTGAAACATATAATTATGATTGGCCGGATGACCAGTCTGATCAACAGCATTGTCCCTTCTGTACGGAACTCTCCGAGTTTGTATCGGCTGAAGTCGTACCCGTAGAAGGAGTACCGAGTATCATTGAACCGAAAGAGGTAACTGAATATGGCAAAGTACCAGAAAGAAAGTCCCGAAAACGTGGAAAGTCCGATAGTTAAAGATGAACCCTATCCGAAAGCGGATTGGATGGATATTCGTTCGGACCCAGAACTGAACAAAGTCATTCAAATTGAATCTTACGAGAAAGCAATGCTTATCCTGCTCTGGCGTATCCTAAAAGAACTGAAGAAGAAGTGATATCTCCTGACACGCGCCAAGCGGAAGAACAAATATAATTCACGGAAAGTACAGGTAGACGGGATATGGTTTGATTCTAAAGCCGAATCCCAGTACTACCTTATACTGAAAAGCCTGAAACAAGAAGGCAAAGTCAAAGAGTTTAAGTGTCAGGTCTCGTATGAACTCATACCAGGATATAGGGATAGTGCCGGAAAGAAGATACGGAACACTCAGTATATTGCCGATTTCGTAGTCACGTATCCTGACGGTACTGAAGAAGTTATTGATGTAAAAGGGTCACGCGGTATTCAGACAGATGTATTTAAGATCAAAAAGAAACTGTTTGAATGGATATACAAAATACCACTAAAGATTGTAACGGTGAACGGGAAATGACGATTGAATATCGGTGTAAGATAGATACACCTTATGAAAAGAAAGGTGGATATTGTATCGGACAGAAGAAATGTCATATAGGCAGGAAATATTACGAATCCGAAACTATCTGCCCCTATCTTGAAATGGTACTGAGCTTTGATCCCTATGTTCTTTAAACGCGACTTGATGACCTATTTTAATAAACATTTCCCTAATTCTAAGTATATTTTAATTAATAAAGAACTGTTTCCTGCGGTATGTACTTCGGATGGATACTGCTATTACCATCACCCGGATTTAGTTACGCATCAGCAAAGTATGGAACAGTATTCATTAGAGGGTCTACGGAAAACAGATATCGTAATTGACTTGGGTGCAAATATCGGGGCGTTCTCAATGAGAGCCGCCCGTTCAGGATGTAGACAAGTCTATGCGTATGAGCCTATTACATATAAAGTTTTGTGGGACAACATCCATTTGAATAACTTACAGGATAAGATTACTCCATCATGGATAGCATTAGGGAACGGCGACCTTACTACTGTTGAATGGAATGGGTATAAAACACCGGCTTCAACAAAAACAATGACCCAGATCATAAAAGAATGCGGAGGATGTGATTTTCTTAAATGTGATGTGGAAGGCGCGGAATGGCTGATCAACCCTGACGAATTAGCACACGTACGACGTATAGAGATGGAGTTTCATATGTTCAGTCCCTATGCAGATGAATCTAAAATCGAAGCGTATAACCAGTACTTCAATATGGTATTCCAAGCTCGCCGGGGAAAAACTTTATGGTATTCCGGTACAAATAAATATGTATGAGGAAAAACTGGGTTTGGCATGGTCATGCGGGACACTTGTGCGTATCAAATAGGTGCTATTTTCATTTATGTACTGATGTAGGAAATTATTTGGTTTCAACCGTAGGTGATTTCCATCCAAATGTAGGGAGGTATGGCGAGAAGTATATAGATATAAATAAGGTAGAAGAAATTGGACTTGGAAGATTGTATGAAACGATGGTGTTTAAAAAGACTAGTGGAACTTGTAGTTGTGGGTGTGGATTACCCAATATTAATTTAGAAGACATTTATATGCTAGCGGCAAATTCACCACAAGATGCAAGGAAAAATCACATGTTGATGTGTTGTAAATACGATGCCTTATGATATCCTGCCTCATCTTCACGAAGGATAATGCGGATGCTGTTACTAAGCAAATTAAGTTGGTTTCCCAGTACGTTGATGAGGTTGTTGTTATCTGTTCGGATTGGGAATGTAAACGCAAGATAAAGTATGCTTGTCCTTTCGCAATTGTACATTACATGCCACCCGAAGGATACGTAGAAGCGTATTACAGAGGCGGGATAGATTCGTGCAGGGGCGATTGGATATTCATGCTCGATGATGATGAATGGCCTGATTTCATGTTCCTTTACCACTTGAGAGACATCAAGGATACCCCTGCTTGTTATGAAGTTAATCGCCATGAACCAAATGGAGGGATATCTAAAGTAATACGATTATTCCATAAAGATAGTGTAATCATAACAGGTTTAATTCATCGGGGTATTGTTCCCTTACGTAAACCAGATACCCTTTTACCTACATATAGTATTACACACACATCAGAGTACTCAGCAGAGAAATCGAAACGATATGCGAAGATTGAAGCGAAACAGTATCCCGATATTATTAAATCATCTGCTGAAAACTGTAAAGCACTCCGACTATTTTATTTCTTTGTAAGTAGTATACATAGAGTAATGACTGCACCGAATAAGAAAGATACTTTAGTCTATTGTTATCATTTGTTAAGAGAGTTGATATGAGACATATTGAGGTATGGTGTGAAAATTGTGGAAAGAAATGTGAGATCGGTTCTTTCTACACACTCCTCCTAAAGAAGGAATATCCGCTTTCGGGGGCGGTTCCGCTTGTTGAATTAAATGTTGATGTATGTAGTCGCAAATGTGCATCAGAAATAATACAAAGGTTGGGTTAACATGAAAGTCTTATTCAGGAAGGAGCTTAGATTAAAATGATGGAATTTGATACTAATTTTAGTATGCGTATAGGAAATTTGGAAGCAAAAGCATGTAATATACATCTTATAGGAAAAATACCATTCACGTATGTAGAAATTAGTAAATGGAGTAAAACACAAATTAATGGAGTTGAACAAGAATACCGTTATGTTATCGCAGTTATAGAACCATCCAAAGATGAAGACGCAGATATACGAAGTATAGGGATGAGGATGTGGGATGAAAAAGATATAGGAACAATTGAACATCTCCATAGAGTATCCTCAAAGTTTTTAATTGATGAATATACGAGGCAACACGAATGAAAGTCTTATTTTTACTCCCTCCGGCAGAGCATTCCCTGAGAAAAGCAGATATGAACGACAACGGGTATGGTCTCGGACGAGCGTACCTTATGAGTTATCTCAAAGCTCATGGGCATGAAGTTAGTACTATCCCATTCAATTTCCGGTCTGATGAGTACTATTTGGGTGAATTAGATGATCAACTGAAAACATTCAACCCCGATTTCGTAGCAATCACGATGTTCTCAGTCAACAGGGTAATGGGGTATAAATGTGTTGATTATATCCACATCCTCCATCCGGAGATTAAAATTGTTGTGGGTGGCCATCATGCATCAGCTCTTCCCGAACAGCTTATCAAAAAGTATCCCTTTATCCAAGTGGTGGTTGGTGAAGGTGAAGTTGCACTTCTTGATATTGTTGAAGGACGCGAAACAGGAAAGATTGTTCAAAGACCGCTTATACAAGATTTGGATTCCCTACCATTCCCTGATCATAAATGCTTCTTCGATGCCGAACCCGATAGGAAGAACGCGACAATGGTTACCTCTCGGGGATGCCCGTTTCATTGCTCCTTCTGTAGTTTGCCTTCAGTCAGCCATAGGAAATACCGGAAAAGGTCAGTCCAAAACGTCTTTGATGAGATTAAATGGTTAAAAGACAACTTACCCCAGGTAAAGAACATCGGTTTTCAGGACGATGCGTTCATGCTCGATAACCAGAGAGTTATTGACCTATGTAAAATGCTCGTTGAGAATGATATACACTTCAATTTTGCCGTAAGTGGGAGGGTCCATCCTGTATCAGACGAACTTCTCTACTGGATGGATAAAGCCGGTATGCACATGGTAAGTATCGGGCTTGAAACCGGCAATCAACACATGATCAACAGGGCTAATAAGAAGATAACTCTCGAACAGGTAGAGAATTACTTTGCGCTTGCAAAAAAGTATCCAAAAATCGTAATTACTACCTTCTTAATGGTTGGTCTTCCAGGGGAAACATGGGATACGATTAAAACTACAGTGAAGTTCATTCACAAACTCCAGAAAATTAAGTACGATTACATTTACGATGCAACTCCAACTTTTGTTTATCCCGCAACCGAATTGTACGAAATGATGAAAGAAGCGGGTAAAATAGACGATGATTACTGGTTGACTGATGGGGATTGCCCCAATTTCACGTTAGAGCACGACTTACATACTTTAATGGAGATGCGAAGATACTTACTCAAGCGGGTAAGTTTCTTGAGAATATTTACTCCTATAGGGTTTGTAACGCAGTTCTTCAACGCACCCAAAAATCTATTAGAAGTAGTGTGGTACCACCCAGAAAATATTAAGTACGCATTAGGAGATAGCTTCAGCATAATGTTCCCTAGAATGTATAGAATTTTAAGGGGCGATAAAATTGAACGGAGGTATGAATTGTGAAAAAACTATTTAATATTTTGAGAAACTCTTTTATAAAACGTAAGACCCCCACTAAAATTTGGTTTGGTATAACCGAAAAATGCAACTCCGAATGCACCAACTGCAACATATGGAAACAACCGTGGAAGGAAGGCGAACTTACTCCGGCTGAAATATTCAAGATATTCAGTGACCCCCTGTTTAGAAAAGTTGATCAGGTACTCGTATCGGGTGGAGAACCCACAGTAAGAAAAGATTTAAAAGAGTGTATATTAGCAATATACAAGGCACTTCCAAAGGCAAAGATCAATATAGCAACCAATGGTATATTGAATGATTATTTCATAGATGTAGTAAATTCCCTGTTAGAACAGGGTATCCCTATACAGGCAAGCACCAGCCTTGAGGGATGTAAGGAAACTCATGATAGTATCCGGGGAAAAGGGAGTTGGGATCGCGTAGAGAAACTTATTATGATGTTGCTCGAACTGCGTAAGATATATGGAAAAGATATGTTGCAAATAGGGGTTGGCACAGTCCTCACTGATGAAAACGCCGATGAAATACCAAGGATCGTATCTATCGCCGAAAAACTAGATTTATATTACCTTATCCAATGGTATAATAATTCGTCGTTCTATAATAATTTAGAGGATGATGCAAAACGGGAGAAAGAACGAAAAGTAGTTGAATCGTTGGATGATTTACGGTTTGGAATGCTGAAAGAGAAATGGTTGGTCTATCTCGATGACAAACCAATAAAGTTCAAATGTTATGCGTTACGTGATTTCTTAGTGATTAAAGCAAACGGTGATGTAGTTCCCTGTTTGTCGCAATGGAACTGGGTAATCGGCAACCTGAAGAAAGACCCGCCACTTAAAGTATGGGACGGGTGGTTACGTCAGAAAGCGTTACAGACAGTATCGAACTGTCAAGGATGTCTTAACAGTTGGGGTACATACTGGTCGTGGGAAGCCGATGGATGGCCTTATATCAAATATTATTTAAGGCATCCTCGCCAACTACTAAGTAAGATTAGTACTAAGGAATATTAGGGTATGAACCCTGAACTTGCAGAACAGCTTACGAAAGATAAGACACTTGCGGATTTGTTTGAGTGGTATATCCATTACATCCCTGATATGCCCCCTGAAGAACTCGCACGGTGGTTGATCATCCTGAAACACGAAATGGAGTATCGTAACTTATGGTAAACGTTTGCGTATTAACTACGTTGGATACAACCGTCACGGGAGGAGCGCAGCGGTTCCTGAAAGATATCCAATATGCTACTGGGTGCAGGATTATCAATCCGTTTAAAGAAAGAGTGCCTAAAAATACAGAGTTTATCATTTATTTTGATGATCTTTCCCAAATATTCAGGTTAGTTTATTATAAAATCCCATATTTAAGGTATTATTTAACACCGCGTCGTGCGTTTTACGATATGTATTACCTGTCTCCACTCAAATACAGGATGCTCGCATTACTGTTCCGACCAATTGACCGCCTGTTCGTGAAAATGTTTATCCATAATATCGTATGTATTTCGCATACTGTGAGGAACAGGATATATAAAGTATACCAGAAACATGCTGATGTAATTTATTCTCCAGTTCATGCAGACTGTTATTACAAATCCGCGTTTCTCGGAGAGTTTTGGTTAGTAGTATCAAGAGTGGATAAATGGAAACGGATAGAACTGATCATAGACGCATTCAATAAATTGCCTGATGAACAGGTTGTTATTGTAGGGCCGATATACGAGGAATACGAACACCTTGCAGTATCAAAGTACCCGAACATAAGGTTCTTCGGGAAAGTAGAAGAAGAATATCTCAGGAGATTATACGCGATGTGTAAAGGTGTGATTTGCGTGTCCATAGACGAAGACCTTGGACTGGTCCCGTTAGAAGCGCATGCAAGCGGAAAGCAGGTCATTGCCGTGAACGAAGGCGGGTATATGGAAACCGAATGTGATATATTGATATCACCCACGGTGGACAATCTGGTAACGGCAATTACAAATTTCCTGCCTGGAAACAAACATTATAACTTAACTAAATTTGATTTCCCTACGTTTTATACACGGCTTAACCAGAAAATACGGGAGATTTCAGGATGAAAATTATATTTGTATTACCATCATTGAACTTCAGTGGTGGTGTAAAAGCAGTAATCCAGATAGCAAATGGGTTATTCTATAAAGGGTACGACGTTTCCGTTTACGTTCCCCGGTTCCCTAAGAACGGGACAATTAATATGCGGAGATTGAAGGGATGGATTATTCCTCTCTGCCCCGTGAAAATGTATATTAGTAATATACAATTTCTGAAAGATGTGGATATTATAGTTGCCACTTCCTATGAGACGATGTATATTGTAGATGAATTGTGGCATTCCCGGAAGAACTTTACACCAGTATATTTTGTCCAGCACATTGAGACATGGGATTATTACAATGAAGGCGAATATTCAGTCAAGGATTACCTCGCACTAAACACGTATCTCACACCATATCCGAAGATCGTTGTCTCTAAATGGTTGTATGACCGTATGCCGGGAGAGAAATACTTAGTGCCTATGGGCATTGAACCCGTTTCCGATAATATGGGTATGAAGTATGCACATCTTGACGAATGCCCGTTTATAACCGGCATACTTCGTGGTATTCCGTGGAAAGGCGATGATATTATTATTAAGGTGAGTGAAACACATCCAATCAATATCTATAAGAACCTGTCCAACCAATACTTAGATCAGATACTATGGAAGACAGATATATTCCTGAGTGCAAGCCTGTACGAAGGGTTCAACTTGCCGGTACTGGAGGCGATGGCACATGGATGTTGCTGTGTTACTACTAATACTGGGGCTATCCCTGAATACAGTGATCGCGGCTCTGGGGTGGTACTTGTCAAGGAAAGAACTCCGGATGCGTTCTGCCGTGTCATTGATGATCTACGAAGCAGACCGGAAGAGATACGAGAAGTTGGTTGGAAAGCCCGACAACTGGCCGAACAATGGACTATCCAGAAAACAATAGATAAATTCGAGAAGGTGCTGAATGATATCCGCTGACCAGATTACCGCTGTTATCCCTACACATAACAGGTTATTCGAATTGGAACGGTGTATCAAAAGTATATTACCGTACGTAAAAGAAGTTATTGTAATAGATAATAATAGTACTGACGATATCCAGAGTTTAGAGAAGAAGTACGACGAAGTGCACGTGTTTACAGTCGGATACAACATGGGTCCGTGCGCCGCAACCAACTGGGGGATTGAACTCTCGGAAACGCCGTATATCCTATTGGTTGATAACGATGCGGAATGTCTACAGTGGAGTTGGACGTACCTTGATATGGATGGGGATGAAGCAGTACAGGCGTTCAGAATACTTGGGGATAAGTACTTCCATACGTACTCGAACAATCCAACTCATCCTGACTGGCATCAGTCTCTCCCTTGGTTTTACGGGTGTGCCTGTTTAGTTAACAAGAAACTATGGCAAAAAGTAGGAGGATACAATGAAGATTACTTTGCGTACTATCAGGAGTGTGATATATCGGCGAAATTCTGGAAGA
>Ga0116143_10005507_pt1 | contig 11392 bp, 18 predicted proteins | sample AD_UKC034_MetaG_FD_89745 | JGI IMG/M metagenome (GOLD analysis project Ga0116143, IMG submission 89745) | Active sludge microbial communities of municipal wastewater-treating anaerobic digesters from USA - AD_UKC034_MetaG | ecosystem: Engineered > Bioreactor > Anaerobic > Digestate | place: USA...
GCCGAGTCCATCACAAAGGGAACGCGTCTGATTGTGACCGGCCGTCTTGAGCAGCGTTCTTGGGAAACCGAGAACGGCGAGAAGCGTTCGAAGGTTGAGGTTCAGGCCGACGAGGTCGGTCCATCGCTTCGATGGGCGAGCGCACAAGTTTCGCGAAATGAGCGGCGCGGCGGGTTCGGCGCAGCGCGGCCAAAGTCCAGAAATTACAACGACGACGAGGAGCCGTTCTGATGCATACGGAATACTTAGTGTGCCCGTCATGCTAGTTGCACAAACAGGAGATGTCAGCAATGGATGACAAACTGAATGAATTAGAAGGAGCGCTTACCGAGAACGGGATGCCTGACGATGTGGTGCATGACTTCGCAATGCTGATTCGGGCTACAGGTTGCGACATGGATTTGGCCAGAATTGCAGCGCCGCACCTGGTGCAGATACTTGCGGGAATGACAGAGTCTAGCGTATCCGTACTGCGACTCGTTGCGGAGTTCATCAACATGGTGTCAGCGTCCGTGTCGGAAGTGCTTGAATTAGTCGCCCAACGGAAAGAACCCAACAATGAACGATGACCTGAACGAATCGGACTTGGAACGCCGCACGGCTGAACGAGAAACGAAAGGCAAGCGCAACACCACGACAGGGAGACACGAAGCTACTGGTGTAGGCACACGCCTCACGGTCCTCGAGGTGTGTGCCGGCGGCGGCGGCCAAGCTATCGGTTTGCATCGCGCCGGGTTCGATCACCAAGCGCTGGTTGAGATCGACCGGAACGCCGTTGAGACATTGCGTCTCAACGGGGAGAGGCTCGGATGGTGGTCGGCACAGAACGTCCATTGCGCATCGCTCATTGGATGGCATCCACCACCAGCCACGAGGGTAGATCTGATAGCCGGCGGTGTGCCATGCCCACCGTTTTCGATCGCTGGCGCCCAACTCGGTGCAAGCGATGACCGCGATCTCTTTCCGGCGTTCTTGGACTTGGTGGATGAAGTGCGACCGACCGCGGTGATGATCGAGAATGTTCGGGGGCTCCTCACCAAAAAATTTGACACATACAGAGCCGAGATACTTTGCCGACTCGAATCACTCGGCTACTGCGCCGAGTGGGCGCTGATAGAGGCACACGAGTTCTGTGTTCCGCAACTCCGCCCTCGCTCCGTTTTAGTGGGAGCGAAACCCTCGATCTGGACGTTGTTTGAATGGCCTGCCGCAAGCTCAGCGCACACGCCAAGCGTCGGTGAAGCACTACATGACATGATGGCCAGTCGGGGCTGGTCTGGAGCAGCGGCGTGGCGTGACCGTGCCACAGGAATCGCACCGACGCTCGTCGGTGGGTCACACAAACACGGAGGCGCCGACCTTGGACCGAGTCGGGCCAAACAAGCATGGCTTGAAAAGCTTGGGGTGAACGGCATATCTCTCGCCGACGACGCTCCGCCCAAGGACTTCATTGGGGCGCCGAGGTTGACTGTGGAGATGGCCGCAGTTATCCAAGGGTTTCCTGCTGATTGGGAGTTCGTCGGCGGCAAGACGGCACGTTACCGGCAGATTGGCAACGCCTTTCCGCCGCCCGTGGCAGAGGCGGTCGGGGTGCAGATACATCGAGCTATTCAGGCATGGCCCAAGGAAGCGAATTATCCACTCCAACGGAAAGAACGCAACAATGAACGATGATGGTTTTAACAAATTGAAGGAAGTGCTTGTCGAGAGCGGACTGCCCGATGACACGGCGGCCGATATCGCCATGTTAATGCGGTTGCGCCACGGCGATGCAATTTTCACCGACAGCAATCTAGATCGAGCCAGGCATGTCGCATCGTTGCTGGCGCAAGTGCTCCCAGAGATGAAAGAAGCCGCTAAGGCTATCCGACGCTCGATTGACGACCGTCCTTCCGGCCGTGGAGCCCAACAATGAACGATGAACTGAACGAATCGGAAGAAATGCTCAGTCCAATGAATGAACTCACACCGTTCGAGCAACTGGTCACGGATTCACAGGTGATTTCGCGGGCAACCAAGCTGCAAATTCTCAACCAACCAAACGATGGCGACCACGGCAAAACTTGTGGATGCTGGGGCACAAAGACGATCCAACTCTGCACGTACCACGAAGGTTTTGATGACGGTTTTGACCTCGCGTGGACCGTGCGATCGAAGTGGACTCGTGAGCGCTAATCCAACCGTTTGCGCGTCCGACCCGACCCGACACCGCAACGCCACAGCAATCCGGGAATTCGCGCAGCTTGGGCTCATCGGTCGGACAGTGCTCGACCTGACGCACAACACCGGCCGCTTCTGGCGTGAGTGGCAACCTGAGGTGCTCGTGCGGATGGACCTCGATCCGACCATGCCAATCGACATCCAGGCAGACCTCCGAATGGCACCATTCCGCACAGGCTCATTCGACACGGTTGTTCTCGACCCGCCGTACAAAATGAACGGCCGCGGCGGTTCCTGCCAGGAGGACGCAACCTACGGGGTCGCTGACAGATGGACACGACGCGATGGCCTCTACGGCTTAGGGCTTGCTGAAGCGCTGCGCATCTGCAAACGGAAAGGCACGATCATCGTCAAATTCCAAGACCAGATCGCAGGAGGAAGAGTCGTGCAGCAAAGCGTCTGGGTTCATGAAGCGATGGCCGGCGCGGCGGACCTTATCGGCCAGCTCCTTGTCATGACATCTCGCAAGCAGCCGTCGGGCCGGGAACAACGGACACCGCGGAACAACTTTTCGACAATGCAAGCCTGGAGGACCCGGTGAAACCTTTTGCCAACAAGGCTCCATTTCCGTGGTTCGGTGGCAAAAGTGACGCCGCCCCAACAGTCTGGAAACTGCTGGGAGATGTCGAGCATTACATCGAGCCGTTCGCTGGCTCGTTGGCGGTGCTGCTCGGTCGTCCTCATCCGGCGAACCGCAAGAGTTTCTCGGAAACAGTGAACGATCTCGACGGGTTCATTTGCAACACGTGGAGAGCGATCCACTTTGACCCCGTGACGGTTGCTCACGCCGCGTCGTGGCCAGTGATCGAAGCGGACAAGACCGCTCGGCAGATCGCTTTACTGAGGTGGCGTGACAGTGGAGCGTTGGAACGTCTTGCTGGCGATGCTTGTTGGTATGACCCGATCATGGCTGGGTGGTGGCTGTGGGCCGTAGCTGTTCAAATTGGCGCATTCACTGGAGATGGACCGTGGACAGCGGACCCACACACGGGACAGATTTACAAACGGGATCGCAACAACCGCGAGCCTGGTGTCTCGCGTGGCCGTCCACACATCGGCGACAACGGAATGGGCGTGAATCATCCAGGGTTGCGCGAGCCGGGTGTCCAGCGTGACCTGCCACACATCGTCGGCGCAGGGCAAGGCGTGAATCATCCAGGGCTGCGCGAGCCCGGCGTTCTCGAGAGCCCAACCACCGCACTGTCCGCACTGGACGGCACGGATTGGGGTGAGTGTTTCCACGATCAAACGATGCCTGGACTCGTGAAGTGGATGCGATATCTTTCCGCACGTCTACGGCACGTCAGAGTTCTCAACGGCGACTGGAAGCGTGCGGTAACAACCGGAGCGTCCAGGACCCTGTCGGTGCGACAAGGCGGGCACTGCGGCATCTTCCTTGACCCACCATATGCTGACACGGCAGAACGCCGAGACGAGCTCTACGGTTGCGACTCCCTCACAGTCGCGCACGACGTTCGCGAATGGTGTCTCGCGAACACTGACCGGCCAAACACCCGCATAGTTCTTGCAGGGTTCGATGGTGAGCACGGCAGCGCCCTCGTTGAAGCTGGATGGACCGAGCACGAGTGGTTCCGCACCGGGTTCATGAAGGGCGGCATGAGCGCGACAAAACAACAGCATCGCGAGCGCCTGTGGGCATCGCCACAATGCCTGTCCTCACCAGGGACGACATCATTGTTCGACGAAGAGTAGTTCTTGCATTACCGTCAACAGTGCGCTATGTTTGAAGAATAGTGAAGCACCGCCAGTGGCTTATTTCCTTTCGTTGCGGCGGTGCTTCACTATCTACATGTAGCGCAGCAGTCTTATCTGGATTTAGACGCCAGGGTAAAGGCTTGCCCATGTCGCCGGTCCCACAACACCATCCGCAACAAGGCCGTGCGAGCGTTGCCACGCCTTCACTGCTTTGAACGTCACAGGTCCGAAGTCGCCGTCAGCTTTGATACCGAGCTTTGTTTGCAGGAACACAACGGCGGGACCCTTAGCGCCCTTGCGGAGCACAAGCTTCTTTGATTCCCTGATTCCTTCAGCCAGCTTCACAAGGGCTGGCACGTCGGCCTCTGGGATGGGTGCCGGTGCCGCGGCGCACGCGGCGAACGGTGGACGGAGAACACATGCGATTGATGACAGTGATCGGACCCGCTGGAACACCCCGCCGCCATTGTCTTGTGACCCTTTCACGGTCGGCGCCGTGTTCCCTTCGATCGTTACGACGAGGTCGCCGGGCTTCACACCATCTTCCACGCAGATTCCGACGTGGCTGATTCGTGACCCGAACTTGAACAGCACGATATCGCCCGCTCGAATCTCCCGTACCGGGACTTCCCAACCTGCTCTGCGGCCGAGCGCCGCGAATGTCGGAGTGAATTCCAGCCCGCGCCCAAGGATCGTACGCAGGTCCATCCCAGCATGATAGAACACATAAACGACAAACATGGCGCACCACTTCAGGCCATTCATGCCGTACCACACGCCGTACTTTTGTTTGTTGCTGTCAGGCGGGCTCTCAACGGTGTTGAGTTCGCCCCGCGCGATCTCAACAACCTGGCACGCGGTCGTCATGGTGCATCCTCAAATTGGCCATCGATCCACGCCTGCACACGGTCGCGCCAGCGAACCAAGTTCATGGCAGCGGAAACTGCGGCAGCGACACCTGCCGTTGCGCAGATGGTTGCCCAATCCGGGTTTTCGGCAACAATGATTCCGACGGCAGTCTGGAAAGCCGTCACGGCGGCAACGGCAAGAATCGATAATGCTAGCTTCATTTCAATATCTCCACGTGTTTGGGGTCTGTTGATCGTCGCCCACCCGTTCGCTGCGACGCAACCAAGTCAAGCACCACCCTGCGTACGGATTCTGCTTCTTTGTCAACCTGTCCGACGCGCCGATCGAGTTCGTTCACTTTGTTCTGTATGTTCTCGGTCTGGTTTTCGATCTTTGCAGTGCGGTCAAGTAGCTCCTCGACCATGCGTGTTACGGGGCCTCGCCCGTTTTTGCGACCGATGTCCGCAGATACCTCCTGCAGCGTGCGTGCTACGTCGTAGTGGAGTTTGCGTGATTCGAGCGCATACCTCACCGCCAGACCTGCAAGCACTCCAATAAGTCCTAACCCCGACGAGATGAGCGTAACCATGATTGGTGTTTCGATAACGGAGATCATGAAATGAGTCCGCTTTCCTTGAGCGCTTCAATTTGATCAGGCGTGAATGCGCTGGCCAGAATTTTCATGCGTTCATCCGCATGCCTCTTGGCTTCCTCTAGGCCCTTCTGCCACTCCGATTCGACATACGCACTCCACTCCTCTCGTGCCTTGATGAATGCTTTTTCTGATACCTCTTTGGACCCTTCTGGTTCCTGCCCGCATACCCCGACGAGCAGATCGTCCATCCACACGTACGTGACAGATGTCGGCTCCGATCCCTTCGCTATGAAGTACTTGATCTCCTGCGTGATCACAACGTTTTCCCTTCGACGTGAAACTGCACCGTCATGTTTCCTGTCCCGTTGCCCGGGGTGCCCGCTGTTGCTGCCAGCACCGCTCTGGCTATGAACGATCCGCTGCCACCCGCAGCGATCGACTGGTTGACAATCCACCAACTCACGCTGCAGTTCACTCCAGCAGGAAACGCCGTGGGGCCTCCTGCCGATATTTCTTGGTCCGGACCCGTGAATGTGCCACCGCCGGGTGTCGTTAGTTGGATTTGTATGGCGGCATTCGTCGCGGCGGCGGACCATTGCGACAATACGGTAATGCCGATAGAAAGACTCAACACCCGACACGACGACGGGTTGTTGATAGTAATGGCGGAGGTGCAGAGCGTGTTGTCGTTGTACGCAGGATTCACCACAGAACCGTTGCCAAACAGTGCCAGTACATGATGTCTGGCAGGTGCGTAGGCAACTATTTGTCCAGCGTTATTGACAACTGGAATCGGCTGCAGTGGTGCGCTTATTTGCTTCGGTTCGCATGTCGCTAGCTCTGCGGTTCCGTCTGATGTGGAAACGCAAGACTGGATCGATGCGCACGGAACAAGCAGCGCCCCATTGATATCGGTGGTGAGAACATTTCCAGCTTGCGGGCTGAGTACCGCATCTGCGCTCACAACGTATGGATCAATACCCGATCCCGCCCCCGTGACGTGCGTTTCGACAGAACCAAAATGCGGACCAGGCGTATCCCATTCGCCCATCACCAGGCATCCGCAGGATTCGATCCCGCTGCCGCACGTACCACATGGTGTTTCCATGCGGTAAGGGTACCATAGCCTATGGTTTACTCATGGCAGAGTGGAGCGCTAGCAGCGCTTCGTCGACGGAGCGAACAACTGTGGCCACAGCGTTTCTGTTAGATATTTGTTTTAAGTGGTATTTTTGCATTTCTGTCGCCCTGCCCGTTCCCGTTTTCACCTCGAGCGCCATGAATCTACCGTTCGGTGTGCAGCACAGGATGTCTGGAGCGCCGCGCACGCCCATGCTGTCAGTGTGAACCTTGATAACCCAGCATCCTTGCTCTCTGAGCGCTTTTTGTATCCTGGTTTGCATCGCTGATTCTTTCACGATGCCACGCCCCATCCGTGGCGGTGCACATACAGTGGGGAATCGTCCACGTACACCACGCGTTCGGCGCCAGGCAAGGCGATTGTGGGCGTACCGTCATCGAATGTGAGGAAATCCACTCTACCAACAGGGCACGGTCTGCCGTCTCCCGCGTCCACGGTCGTCCAGACCGCAGTATTTGACACATACGAGAACAGCATGTCTCCCGCGTGTCCAAGCCTTCCATCATTGGCGGCGATGCATACGAGCGGTCCATCGACCCTGAAATTCCATTCGACAGGCACGGACCACGCTGTGAGACCGTCCGCCCACGATGTCCATAGTGCGCCGCCAGAGCAGTGAAACTCTTTCACGCCGGTTTCACGTATGCGGTGGATGAGGTTACCGACTTGGATTTGGTTGTTGGCGAGCGACTGCACTGTGTGAAGGGTTTCCATCATATTCGCAGTGGATGCAGACATTTCTTCCGCTGACCGCATAACGGTAGAAAACCGTGCGGCGGGCTGCCCATTGCTGTAGGTGAGTTCGATGCGATCGTCGTTTGCGGACACAGCCAGACCGTCCGTGGTGTGAAAGTTCTTACGTGTGATTCGTTCGACATGCCCCCAGAATGCGCACGGATCGAACGCTATCGGACCGCACGATGAACTACCGGCGCACTCTCGTGGTGGGAGTTCCACCACACATTTGACCCTCGATCCGTAGGACACCAGCGCCGTGCCCGTGTACGCGCCAATCCATCCTTCGGGTTCCCACACTGTCATGGATCGGAGCATTGCCCACGCAGTTTTGCGCCATTTCGACTTGTCCATCCAGTGGGCCATTAGATGCCCCTGGTTCGTTCTATGGCGTCGAGCGTTCTCGCATACCATTCTAACGGCTGCTGCCTGTGCCCCCATTTTTGCCGGTACGCCATCCCTGACGAAACCGTCAGGACGCGCACGGTGCCGATGTCGCATGATTCCACGATCATTGCCCACACCCTTGACATAAGGCTCATTGTTATCCCGCTCGGACTGGTGTCGGTTATTCTGGGTGGAATCTGGTTTTCTTTCCACATGAGCGCCACTCGATAGTTTTCAAACCCGTAGTCGCTCATATTGTCCAGGAATTGGTATCCGATTCTTACGGAGGATGCGCTGACTGATTTCATCGTGTCGGCGCTCGCACGTTCTGCGGTGTCCGTGTCTGGCATGTCCGCAACAGGTAGTCCTGTCATCGAGTACGTATTGAATGTTGAGATATCTTCCAGCGTTGCGACGTATCCGGTTTTAGAGTTGATTGAGGATGGGGGACGGAGCACTCTGGTAACGTCATGCGTGTAGTCAACGCCAATCCCCCCAGTGATTTGCCTGCATTTTGCCTGCATTGATTTGAGTGCCCGTTCTGCGTGCTGGATGGATGTGATCGGGTTCTCGAGCATCCACCAGAAGTGGCCACCTTCGGATGTTCGTACCACCATGGATGGCGCTAGCCCTTGCGTTTTCAGGTCATAAGCGAGGTCGCACACGTCGTGCCAACTTGATAGCGATGGTTTCTGGTGCGTGGTCCCTGCGTCGATGTCCGCCCATAATGCTGTGACCATCCTCACGTCTTGCTTTTTCCCACGTCCAACCGCTGTGTGGCCGTAGAGAGCGCAGCTTATGTATACGTCTTTGGTGCTCATCAGTTTCGGGTGATACCGAGGGTTCCATTTTGTCATTCTGGTCGGTTTGAACTGGATCGTGTAGTAGTGCATGTCGTCGTCGGTGTCGGTGCTCGCAGATTTGTAGACGTTTGATACGAATAGTGCTAAGTCGTCGTTCATGGTGGATCGCGTTTTCCTTTCGCTATTTGCATTGTATACAATACTGCTGATAGGATGCAACGAATATGGATGAATCAACACCGTCGTCGCGATACGAGGATGCAAGAAGGTTGCATGACGCAGCGAGGGAGGCACTTGCCGTTGCGAAGAGGGAACTCAAAGATCGCGAAGCAGAACTCATCGAATGGCTGTCCGAGCACGGGCTGAAATCCGTCAGAACGAATACATCGACTCTTACCATCGTAGAAGATCATTACGTAAGCATCAGGGAAGGGTGCAGGGAAGAACTCGTTGACAGGCTACAGAGAAGCAGGTACTTCACAGGGCTCGTCACGCGGTCCGTGTCTATGCAGGCACTACGCGGACTGCTCAATGAAGGCACGGAGCTGCCTCCATGCACAGAGGATCTCGTCAACGTGTACCCAGTCTACAAAATATCCGCTCGCAAAAAAGCGTCACAATCAACCAAAACAACAAACCAAACAAAGGATGAAATCCAATGACATCAAAAACACAAGCACCAGAGCAATACACTCCCGCAGACTTCCCCGGACTGCGCATGCTCTCCGACCCGGAATTGGCTGCGCTTCTGGCGGAAAACACTGAAACGGGACAAGTATCCGCCAGCGACTTTCCTGTAATCAAAGTGCCATCAGGCACCGGAGTTGGAAAATTTTCCATCTTCCAGCCCGGCGCGGATTCACCGTCAGACGACATCGCAACCTTCGATGGGATCGTTGTCAGCAGGTTCCGCAGGCAAGCGCTGTTCCCGCGTCCTTTCGGCGTCGGGGGCACGGAAACGCAGTCTCCGGTGTGCTCTAGCTCTGTCCTCATAGGTTCAGGACTGCAGGCTCGAGGATACGTCGACGAGGCTCAACTGGTGGATGAACTCGACGAGTCAACGGGAGAGGTGCGCATCGTTCCAGTCGGCGCAACATCGTGGTCACCGGCGTGCGGGTGGGACATGGGCAACATCTGTTCCGAGTGCCCACTCAACCAGCCCGGTACGGCGCATGATGGATCGGGCCGCCTATGTAAACCGAGCGGACTGGCTATCGTTGCTATTGCTGGCATGCCCGGACTGTACCAAATGCGCATTCCAAACATGTCAATGGATGCCCTCAACCGCGTAGGCACTGCCGCTGCGTTCCAGGGACACCGACTGTCCGAGCGGGTCATTCGTTTCGAACTCGAGCCGGAAAAGAACGCGTCAGGTATCTCGTATTACAGGATCAAATACACGCTGCTTGACGGCAAATTGGATTCCGCTGATGAAATCAATGCCACACGTCAAGCGCTCGGCACGGCCATTGTCAACGCCGACGGTCTCAAGGCGCTGGCATCCGGTACTAACGCACCGGAACTTGACCCCGTCAAGTGACTTACACTAACGTATCCTGATGACGCGGGTGCGGCGTTACTGCACCACCAGCCACACCCGCGTCATCATTGACTTTCCATGATCGTTGCAAGCTGCCACCGTTCCTGGAAGCGAACGTAGACGCCTTGACCGCCGATGTGAATGTGGTCGTTGAACCGTCAGGCATCGTAACCGTGTACATCAGCTTCGAATTGCTTGGTGTTGCGCTTTTTGCCTTAGACTTACCGCACATGCACATGGTTCGACGCTCCACTTCGGGTGATTTAAACATCATCATAGTACGGCTGCAATGTGAGTTCTACGGTGCCAGTCTCATAAGACTTGGACGACCACCACCACAATGCCCTCTGCATACGCATCTTGCGCCGTGCGCGGTCCTGCCCACACCATGCGAACGCCACAAACATGGTTGTTCCAGGTGGAACCACGGGCGTCAAATGCTCCGGGGGACACAGCAGTGTGGCTGCAAATCCAGAGTCATCGGAACCGATCGCAAATCCAGGTTTCGGTCCGAGCCTTGACAGCACGCGCTCGGCCACTTTGGTTGAGTCATCATCCGTGCCGACCCTGTCATCCACCTTGCGCTCCACCAGTCCATATCGTGGAGATGCGCCACCGGCATATCCGACTGTCGGCGTTGTGCTCGATGTGTCAGCGCCAGTCTTGCCTACGCTCACAACGGCAGAAGCCCACTCATTGCCACGCAGCCCAAGCGTAGGTATCTCATCGAATTCAGCAATATCAATCATGACAGAATTGCCGAGATCTCCAAACGCTGAGCCCAGAGGCGCAATTAGAATTCCCTTGCCGTGGGCCGTTACGTCGATGGTTGATCCAAGCATCGGCTCAATTCCGTCGCTCCAGATGAAGTGTCCTTGCGACGGGTCAACCTTGCGCTGCTCTGTCGTGCCTACCGTGTCCAGCACGACAATGTTCGGCATGGTGCCAAGCGGGTCATCCGGTGCTAATGCATCATTGAAAAGTTCGACGGCGAACGCCGTCGGCTCGATGCCAGTACTTGGCGGTGCCGCAGTTGAAGTGTAATCGTGAAGCGATCTTGCTTTGCGGACCATCGTCCACGCAAGGGAGTCTCGAGAGAAGATCGTGTAAGCGTTCGTTGACCTCTCAACCTTGTTTACGGGGCCGACGAAGAACTCAGATCCATCCCACACGCAATGAATCTCGTGCGCCCACGGCTCGACGAAAAAGCAGCATTCGGGTGGAAGGCTTACCTCGCAAACCGATGACGCATTGAGTTCTCGCACCACGCGGATGTCGATGGCTTCCGTGATAATGCCACCATCGACAGTGCGTCCGTATCCGCGGTCGGTGAAGAATACGGAAAGTCCACCCATTTACGGCCTGGCCTCGCGTCGCGAAACGGTTATCTCCACGTTCTCTATTCC
>Ga0116143_10005512_pt1 | contig 11384 bp, 13 predicted proteins | sample AD_UKC034_MetaG_FD_89745 | JGI IMG/M metagenome (GOLD analysis project Ga0116143, IMG submission 89745) | Active sludge microbial communities of municipal wastewater-treating anaerobic digesters from USA - AD_UKC034_MetaG | ecosystem: Engineered > Bioreactor > Anaerobic > Digestate | place: USA...
CGGGTTGGAGATGGTGCTGGTGTGGCATCTCTTCTGTCTTTAGTGGCCCAAACACGGCTGTGACCACAACTGGTTAAAAAAATTGCAGCTGTTACTATAGCTGCCACAGGTAAGATAAATGTTCTTTTCATGTGTCTGATTTTGATGATTAGGAAATACGAACATATTTTACAGCAACAGGGATTGGTTAATTATTAATCTCTTTTTCTTTTTGTTCTTACTTCTCCGGGTTTATTGGTTTTCGCAACAGGTTCATTTGTCCCGGCTGGTGGCTTGGTTTCAGCAACCACTGGTTCAGGTTTAGTAACGGTAGTCGAATCCTTATCAGCGGCAATCTCAGTTTTTGCCCAAACAAAATTGTTTTCTTGCAAACTATCATTATCCAGTTCCAGGAACCTGATAGCAACAGCCTGGGTGTCTTTCATCAGTTTATTTCCTGGTCTGAATAACCGGCTGGTATAATCCTTAGTGGTTGCACAACTTGCAGCCAGCGCCACTATTATCATCAAAATAACCGCTTGTACTATTTTGGCTGTTTGCATGGCTATATATTTTACTTTAGTTACCTTAACAACGTAATTACATTTCAATTCATTTGCCATAAAATCTTAAAATCACAGATCATGAAATACTTTTTCATACTATTAACAGTAGTTACTTATGGAGTAACCGTAAAAGCTCAAACAGCTGAAGATTCAGTTAAGGCTGTTATCAATAACTTGTTTACAGGAATGAAGAATGCAGACGCAGTATTACTAAAAAGTTGTTTTGCGGATAGTATGGTTTTACAAACCATATCAAGGGATAAAGAGGGAAAATTAGTTGTTAAGAATGAGGATCCTGCCGGATTTATTGATTTTGTCAGCAAGCAAAAACCAGGAGCGGCTGATGAGAGGATCAGTTTTGAAACTATAAAAATAGATGGGCCCCTTGCAATAGTATGGACACCTTACAATTTTTACTTTAATGGCCAGTTCAGTCATTGTGGTGTAAACTCATTCCAGGTTATCCGTTTTAGTACCGGATGGAAGATTCAATACCTGGTGGATACCAGGAGAAGGCAGGGTTGTGCGCAGTAGCCAATAAAACAATGATAACCTGGCAGGTAAAAAGAAACCCTCCGTGGAAACGGAGGGTGTAAACCAAAACCAACTGCTTATGAGAAAACTTTTATGGTAAGAACTTATTTAATTACAATTTCTGTGGCTGATGCTTTGACTGCTTCTTTCTTCGGAAGGTTTAATATCAACACTCCATTGACGTAAGAAGCTTCGATGTTCGTTGCATCAATTTTTTCATCTAGTGTGAAAGATCTCTTAAAAGAACGGAAGCTGTACTCTCTGCGAACCTGCTTTTCATTTTCTGCTTTTGCTTCACTTTTTTTCTCGGCTGAGATGGTAAGTAAATCCTGGTCAAGGTTCACCTTAAAATCGTTTTTTTCAAAGCCTGGAGCTACTACTTCCAGCAGGTAACTCTTTTCTGTTTCTTTGACGTTTACTGGTACCGACCCCTTTCTTTCAGGATTGTTAAAATCGGTTTTAAACAATACAGGTAATTCAGAAAATAGATCATCAACAAAGTTGTTGAGTGTTCCTTCAAAAGGTCTGCTGTTGAATTTTACGTAAGCCATAATTATTTAGTTTTATTTTTTGAAATTCTTGGGCACAGAAACTTTGTCAAACTGTATACCAGCAGGTTTTACAGCATTTTTTCATGTCAATCATGGCAATCGTTGCTATTTTCAAGGACAAAATTTCCGAAATGGGGAATTTTTGCTGACATAATTTCCTCTGGATTATACTATTACAGGACTACAACGAACTATTTCTTTATTTTTGCGTTCCAATAAAAAACAAATTATGTATCCTGAAGAAATAGTAATTCCGATGAAAGAGGAATTGACGGAAAACGGTTTTTCTGAGATGTTGACTTCGGCTGAAGTAGAATCACAATTGACAAAAGAAGGTACAACGCTGGTAATGATCAATTCTGTTTGTGGTTGTTCTGCAGGTACAGCCCGTCCCGGCGTATTAATGGCTGTGGCTAATGCCGCCAAAAAACCAGATTTTTTAACTACTTCATTTGCAGGTTTTGATATTGAAGCAGTAAAGACCCTGCGCCAGCATTTGATGCCTTATCCGCCTTCGTCACCTGCTATTGCTTTATTTAAAAACGGACAGCTGGTACATTTTATCGAAAGGCACCAGATAGAAGGCAGGCCTGCCCAGGTGATAGCGCAAAATCTCATTGGAGCGTTTGAGCAGCACTGTAATTAAAAGTTTTTAGCATTGATTTTTAGCTTCGATCCCCTGGGCTCGGAGCTTTTTTGTATAATAAATACTCCCGGTTTGAGAGTAACAGCTCAACGCTTATTAGTATATTCGCCTTCTTTAAATAACAACATGTATCCCAATCTTTATTACGCTTTTAAGGACCTTTTTGGAGTAGAATGGACCTTTCTCAGGTTTGTTAATTCTTTTGGTTTTTTTGTTGCTATTGCATTCATTGTTGCAGCTATGGTGCTTGCTGCAGAATTACGGCGTAAGAGTAAACAGGGACTTTTTCAGCCTACGGAAATGCAGGTAATGGTAGGGCAGCCTGCAACTATAGCTGATCTGTTACTCAATTTTTTATTAGGATTTCTTCTTGGTTATAAGATTGTGGCACTTTTTATACTGGATAGCTCTGCCACTGAGGATCCGCAGGCTTTTATCTTTTCTTCGTTGGGCAGCTGGCCGGCGGGTATTGTACTCGGGTTGTTTTTTGCCGGCTTGAAATGGTGGGAAAAGAATAAACAAAAACTGGATAAGCCTGAAAAAAGAACAGTTAGAATATGGCCACAGGACAGGGTCGGTGAGATTACGATTATAGCCCTGGTCTTTGGCTTGTTGGGGGCTAAGCTCTTTGACATTTTTGAAAACTGGAGTGATTTTCTCAAACGTCCCTCTGATTATATTTTCTCAGCCAAAGGCTTAACTTTCTATGGAGGACTTATTTGTGCGGCCCTTGCAATTTGGTGGTATGCCAAAAAGCATAAGATAGGATTTTGGCACTTGAATGATGCCCTGGCGCCAACGATGATGCTGGCTTATGCTGTCGGAAGAATAGGATGCCAGGTCTCCGGAGATGGTGACTGGGGTATAGAAAACACTAATGCAAAGCCTTTTAGCTGGTTACCCGACTGGATGTGGTCTTACAAATATCCTCATAATGTGAATGAGGTCGGAATTCCTATCCAGGGATGTACAGACACAAAATTTTGCAATGAACTGCCAGTCGGGGTGTATCCAACTCCATTTTATGAGATAGTCGTTTGTTTTATCCTGTTCCTCGTTCTTTGGTTGCTTAGAAAAAAACTTAAGATACCCGGAACAATTATGGCTTTATATCTTATGTTGAATGGATTGGAACGCTTTTTTATTGAGAAGATCCGTGTGAATACACGGCTTAATATTTTTGGTTTTCAACCTACCCAGGCCGAGGTTATTTCGTCTATGCTTTTCGTTTCAGGGTTAGTTTTATGGATATGGCTTAACCGCAGAGCGAAACAACAGAAATCCACAAAGGAGTAGAAAAGGGCACCTTTTTTTACTTTTTTTCAGAACCTTACTTTTTTAACCACTGCTCCAAACCCTTGCCAGAACTGCATTTCCGGGGGTAGTTAAAATACGGAATCGTTTGCGGTACATCTGTGGGTAATTTTTCACGTCTAAACGCTATGAGAAACGGCTATTTTTAGCTATTTTTGCAGACGGTCCCGGACGGTAAATTCATACTCTGCAATTAACTATCCATTTGCAACAACTTGCAAACAAAGACTGTCTTCTATTTGTTGATATTATTAAATTTCTTAAGTTATGAGGCAGCTCAAAATTGCTACCCAGATTACGAACAGGGATTCCCAGGCCGTAGAAAAGTATTTACAGGAGATCTCAAAAATTTCTATGATTACGCCGGAGGAAGAAACAACTCTTGCCCAGCGTATCAAGATGTTCAACAGAAATCCCGTTGATTCTCAAAGGGCTTTGGATAAGCTTGTTCAGGCCAATCTTCGTTTCGTAGTATCTGTGGCAAAGCAATATCAACATCAGGGGTTGTCACTTAGTGACCTTATTAACGAGGGTAACCTCGGCTTAATCAAAGCGGCACAACGCTTCGATGAAACCAAAGGTTTCAAATTCATTTCTTACGCCGTGTGGTGGATTCGCCAATCTATACTGCAGGCCTTGGCAGAGCAGGGCAGATTAGTCCGCTTGCCACAAAACAAAATTGGCACCTATAACAAAGCTAACAAAGCCTATATGGCTTTTGAGCAAGAGCATGAGAGAGAGCCTTCTACTGAAGAGCTGGCTGAATTACTGGAGATGAGTGAAACTGAGATTAACAACATTTTTCAGAGCAATACCCGTCACACATCATTGGATGCACCTGTGCATGAAGCAGAGGATGTAGCTATGGGTGATTTGCTGGAAGGTAGCGATGACACTGATGATGACGTGATGAAAGACTCATTGCGAAATGAGATACGACGGGTTTTAAAATCATTGTCTCCAAGAGAAGCCGAAATCGTAAATGCTTATTTTGGCCTGGATGGAGAAAATGGAGTAACTATTGAGCAGATCGGACAGAAGTATGACCTTACAAAAGAACGTATCCGGCAGATCAAAGAACGAGCTATTAAGCGTTTACAAAAAGCCCGTTACAGTAGTGCATTGAAAGCCTATTTAGGTTAAGATATCTAAGATCGTGGGTTAATTTAAAATAGTTCCGGTTCTCGCTTATAGTGAGACCGGAATTGTTTTTTCAAAACATTTACTATTCTTACCTGTTAAATAGATCTATGAGAATCCATTTCTTATCTTTTGTAATAGTATGTATTTCACTTATTTCCTGTGAAAAGACTGTATCTTTTAACCTGGATGAAGTTGCTCCCAAACTCGTCGTTGAAGGAACCATCGAAAATGGGCAGCCTCCGGTAATTTATCTTTCCCGCAGCCTTGATTATTTTTCACAGATAAACCCTGACATATTAGCTAACAGCTTCGTAAGAAATGCTGAAGTATTTGTTTCAAACGGTATTTTAACGCATAAACTGAAGGAATACACTTTGCCTTTAGGCGGCGGGTATAATGCTTATTATTTCTCTATCGACTCTGCTAATCTCGCAACCGCTTTTACGGGGCAATTAAATACCTCCTATTCTTTGCGAATACTTTGGGAAGGCAAAGAGTATACAGCAACTACCCGTATCACTAATATTACACGGCAAATAGATTCAATTTTCTGGAAGCCTGCTCCTGCAGGTAATCCTACAGGGAAAGTAGCCGTGATGATAAAAGCTACTGATCCTGCTGGCTTTGGAGATTATGTACGCTATTTTACAAAACAAAACGGGGATCCTTTTTATCCGGGGCTCAATTCCGTGTACGATGACCAGGTAATTGACGGATCTACATATGAGGTGCAGGTCGAAAGGGGTATTTTGCGTACTGGTTCTACTCCGGAAGCATATAGTTTTTTTGATAGAGGAGATACGGTTACACTCAAACTCAGCAATATTGATAAAGCAACTTATGATTTTTGGAGAACAATGGAATTCACTTATGCCAGTGTAGGTAACCCTTTCTCTTCCCCGACTAAGGTTATGAGTAATATAAAAGGAGGGGGGCTGGGGTATTTTGGAGGCTATGCATCCCAATACAGAACTATCATTATTCCCCAATAGTTTGCAGGTTATAAACATAGTATATACATCTCGTTTAAGGTGATGTATGTTACATCAGCATTACCGATTTACTGCTAAATTTGCCATCCTGTTTGAATAACAAACAGAAAATAAGTTATCAGTATGGAAGCAACAGAAAAAGTTCATTGTCTCATCATTGGTTCAGGCCCTGCCGGTTATACTGCCGCTATATATGCCAGCAGAGCTGGGTTAAACCCTGTATTATACCAGGGAATTCAACCCGGAGGTCAGTTAACCATAACTACGGAGGTAGAGAACTATCCTGGTTATCCTGAGGGTATACAGGGACCTGAAATGATGGTGCATTTTGAGAAACAGGCGGCCCGAATGGGGGCTGATATCAGATATGGGTTGGCTACGAAAGTTGATTTTACAGGCCCGGTGCATAAAGTGCAGATTGATGAGGAAAAATGGATTGAGGCGGATGCTGTAATTATTTCTACAGGGGCTTCGGCCAAATGGCTGGGGCTGGAAAGTGAACAGCGGCTGAATGGTTTCGGAGTAAGTGCCTGTGCAGTATGCGATGGTTTCTTTTTTAAAGGAAAAGAAGTAGCTATTGTAGGAGCAGGTGACACAGCAGCTGAAGAGGCTTTGTACTTATCAAAAATATGCTCACAGGTGCACATGATTGTACGCCGGGATGAAATGAGGGCCAGTAAAGTGATGCAGGATAGGGTGAAGAATGCAGCTAATATTAAAATATACTGGAATAGTGAGACGGATGAAGTATTGGGAGATAAAAAAGTGACTGCGGTACGAATTAAGAATAATAAGACCAGTGAAAAACAAGAAGTGCCTGTCAGTGCATTTTTTGTGGCAATCGGACATCAGCCAAACTCTGATATATTCAAAGGTTGGTTAGATATGGATGAGTCCGGTTATATCAGGACTATTCCGGGTACCAGCAAAACAAATGTGGAAGGGGTATTTGCGTCAGGGGATGTTCAGGATAAAGTTTACAGGCAGGCGGTTACTGCAGCGGGAAGTGGTTGTATGGCTGCTTTAGATGCTGAACGTTACCTTAGTGTAAAAGGAGTTCATTAATCTGATATTATGCATGGTATAATGACTATTGAGCTCAAAGAGCTGCGTTTTCATGCTTTTCATGGACTTTTTCCGGAAGAGAAAAAGACAGGTAATGATTTTGAAGTAAATATCCTTGTCAGTTTTGTGCCAGACAGTGCAGTAATCAGGAATCTTGATTCAACAATAGATTATGCAAGGTTGTATGACATACTAAAGGTGGAAATGAAAAAACCAAGAACATTGCTTGAAACGCTGGCCATGGAAATCGCAGAATTAATTCATTCTTTGTTTCCTGAGATCAGGAAAATTGATATAAGTATCAGGAAAGATCAACCTCCAATTCTTCATTTTACAGGCAATACCGGGGTGAGATATCAAATAGAATATTAGTTCAATACTTTACTGGTCTGGCCAATAAGATTCCCGCTATGATATAGTTGTAAAGTGTAATTGCCCGGCAGGTAGTTGTCTGCATTAAGTGAAAAAGTGAGCCGCTTTGTTTCACTTTTCAGGTATTCAAATTTTATTTTACGGGTATAGCTTTTTCTCTCACCTGTATGGGTAATCATTGGTGATGCAGATTCCCATACATCGGGGGTCAGTACTTTACCATCTGGCTGGGTGATAATAATAAATATTTCAGCATTGTTGTAGTCATTAATATTATTCTGCACAGCAAAAGAAACTATCAGCTTACTTACCTTTTTAGCAATATTGGTTTCCTGTTCTTTGTCATTTTTTAGCATAACGGGTGATAGCCTTATCTCTGACGCAACAAATAAGGAAGCCCGGTCAACTTTTTCAGATAAGATCCTGTTTTCATCCCCAAGCTTTTTCATTGACTGCTGAAGACCTGTTATCTCTCCATTCAATTGCAACATCACCTCATTTAGCCTTTTCTTTTCCTCTTCGATATTAGTTTTTTCACCACGCAGTTCATCCACCAAAACCTGTAACTCAGCTATTTTTTTCCGGGCTGTTGTCATATCAGACTGACTGGCACCACGATTTCTGAGAATTCCATTTATCTCGGACCTTAACCTGTTGATTTCTCCCAGTTTCACATTTAATTCAGTCTTTAGAGAATCAGCACCGGAACGGGTGGCACTTAACTGCTGATCTAAGTTATTAAGAGAAGTAGCATATATTTTTCTCAGTGAATCCTGGACAGCCTCCGCTACAGCTATTGAATCTTTAATAAATATTTCTTTCCGGTGGTTGGTATATTGTGTTTTGTCATAGAGGTGATAAACCCATGTGCCTACCAAGCCGACTGAGAGCATAACCAATAACAGGGTTTTAATATCCTTCATAGGGACAAGCTATTAATAGAGAGAAATTTATTTTTTGAATGTAAAACCTTTGGGAGCTTTTAATATACCAAAGTCGTACATATTTATATAAATGTAAACAGGTTTTGCAAGACCCTGGTAGGTTACTTCATACCTGTCAAGCAAGCCGCCATTATTGATAAATCCGTTAGGTGTGGTGAAAGGACAGCAACTACCTTTTCTAACATATTCCACTTCCTCGCCATCTGGCCCCATCAATGCATTCAGGAATCTTCTTTCATTAAGCGGCCCTTCGCTGCTTTTTACTCCACCAACCATTATAGGGTTCTTTTCAGTATATCCATATGTTTCATCATCTGAGATTTCTTTCAGTTCAAATGTATTATTATTCAATAACCGGGCCTGCGATTTGGAATAGGTCTTATTACTGCTTTCTGATGCGGAATAACCGCCAGCCGAACCGGCAGATGTTGTTTTTTTGGATGATCCACATGCACTCAGGCTAAACACAACAGCCAGTAAGATGAATTTATACATTATACTATTTTTATTGATTTACCTCGAAATAGTCTGGTCTACATATGCAGAGACCCAGCCAACCTGTCCATTTTTTACAAGGTAGAATTGCTTGGTTTCAAAAGCAGATTCAAACTGACGCATGATTTTCCATAAAGGACCTGCGCCTGACATAAGTGATTTTTGATCAAAAACCTTATGCACCCTGGCAACTTCCTGCTTTATTTGTTCTTTTAAGTCAGGCCTGTCTACAACAGAAGAAAGGAAATCAGCTGAAAGAGCCCCAAAATTATTGACAAGTTTTTCATTGAACTTTACCAGCTCATTAAAAGTAATTGATATAACAGGGTAGTCAATCAATTCCGGATGCATAAGTGTAGCAGCAGCCCAGGCGATACCACCACTAACTGCAATATTATCACTGAGCGGATAGGCACCACTCGAGTTAACTGCATAAATGATATCTGCATTTTCAGCGTTCATCAATACCCTGGAAAGATTCTTACCGAAATTGGACATACTCATATCTCCGTCACATCTTTTTTCTGCCTCGTTGAAAGTGCTTTTTGTACCCCAATTCAATTGAAACAATTTAAAATTGCTGGTATTCATTCCATCTGGGAAGAAGCCTCCCTTTGTATTACCACTCCCGATATCAATTAGAAATGTAGTAAATCGTCTTTTATCAGGCACTATACCCAGGTGCGAAAGCCGGGCTTCCTGCATCACATCCACTATTTCCACCATTCTTTCAGGCTCGTTGATCCTGCTCCTGAATGAATCTATCAGTTGCCTGACCATACTTGTTTTCTGGTCTTTTTCTGCCTGCATTTTTACCCCACTGCTAATAACGGTGAAAATTCTTTTAGAAGGTATCTTTAGATCCTTTGTCGCTTTTGTATACAACCCATATAACCCATCCAGGGTAGCATTAAATGTTGGCTGGGAGAAACTAATAAAATCTGTATTTACAGATGTATCCTTAATAATATTAAATGCGCCGGTGCTTTGTGCATTTTTCCCAATTTCAATGATACTCATCTTTACTCCCTTTGAACCAACTTCAATACCGGTGTAAATTGAAGAATTATTATACTTGGGCTGCACAGTATTTTGAGCAACAGTTATTAAGGATGTTAGAAGAAGAGTAACAGGCAAAACTATTTGCCGGTAAATTTTGTGCAGCATGTTATATTTTTTACTTTATGATAAAAATACTACAATACAACGCAGTTTTACTTTATACTATTCAGGAAGGGATATAATGTGAAAAAAATGTGGTTAACATTCTTTCTGTTGCGATAAGACAAAAAAAACCGCCTCGAATAATACGAAGCGGCTTCATGCAGGAGTTATCTGCTTTTAACTGAATAAACCACCTTTTTTCAGGCTTCTTACACCTTCACCGATTTTAAATCCATTATGGTAGATTTCAACTTTATAATCACCAGTTTTGAAATCCCCTTGTTTGATAGGGAATTGAACCGGTTTACGGGTTCCCTGCTCATAATTTACAGGAATTCTTGCTGTAAATGTTTTTTCACCATCCTGACGGGTATTCAAAACGCTTCCTGCTTCAGAAATTACTTTTCCATCAGGAGCTGTTACGATCAGATACATATCAGCAGGACCTGATTTTGCAATACGGTTTTCAACATCAAATGAAACTACAAGCTTATCTACTTTCTTCGCAGTGCTTGTATTTTTCTCTTTTCCGCTTTTCTTTTCATCAACAGGAGTTACCTGTATGTTTGAAGCGCTGAAAGTAGATCCTACATCAACCGTTTTTTCCAGGCTTTCTTTTTCTGATTTAGTGGTTGTCAGGTTTGTTTCCAATGTTGCTTTTTCCTCTTTCAGAGTAGTATTAGCCGCTGTAAGCTCCTGGTTTTCCCCTGTCAGGCGGGATACCTCAGCTTCCAGGCTAGTGATCTTATCGTTTAATTCTGAGATCATCGTTCTTGCCTTGGCTAGTTGAGCCTGTGTTGCATTTTTATCATTCAGGATCTTGCGGATCTCCGATTTTTTAGCATCGATCTCTTTTTGTTTATCGGTCAACTGACCCTGAAGGTTATTGTTGGCACCCGTAACAGAGTCAAGTCTTGCCAGGGCATTATCAAACTCCATTTGAATATCTGTCTTTGCAGAGTCTAATGCAGCAATCTGAGTTTGTTGTTTAGAGATCGTTTCTCCGGATTTGTTTTTGTCCCAGAGAAGGTAACCCCAGGTACCCAAAAGGCCTGCGGCCAGCAAGCCTATCACGATATTCTTGCTATTCTTGTTTTTGTTCGGCTGGCTTTGGGGGGTGGCAGAAGCCGAAGGATAATTCGTGTTTGTCATACAAAATGGAATTTTTATTATTAAAATGATGGATTAGTAACTTTTTTTCATAAACCGGCCGCAAGTTATTTCAGTAGTTGCAAGCCAAATGAATAAATCCTGTTAAAACGTCCGGAACACAAGTTTTCGAAAACCGTGCCAGAATGAAACAGCCAGTTCCGGGGAGAGTTATTTTTTTTGTTCTTAATGCAACCTGAAAGCCTGTATCTTAGCGGCTTATGAGTGTGGAAAAGATAATTTCAGACTGGAAAAAGAAGCTGTTCAAGCCGGTTTATTGGCTGGAGGGAGAAGAGGAGTACTTTATCGATAAAGTCATCGAATTTGCCGAGCATCACATATTAGATGAGAGCCAGGCATCATTTAATTTAACTGTTTTTTATGGGAAGGACGCCAACTGGGCGGATGTACTGAATGCCTGTCGCCGCTATCCGATGTTTTCGGAACGACAGGTTGTCATTCTCAAAGAG
>Ga0116143_10005513_pt1 | contig 11381 bp, 8 predicted proteins | sample AD_UKC034_MetaG_FD_89745 | JGI IMG/M metagenome (GOLD analysis project Ga0116143, IMG submission 89745) | Active sludge microbial communities of municipal wastewater-treating anaerobic digesters from USA - AD_UKC034_MetaG | ecosystem: Engineered > Bioreactor > Anaerobic > Digestate | place: USA...
ATATCTCTCCCCCCCAGATATGACCATCTGAACCATAGCCTGTCCCATCGTAAGCAAGTCCTATAACAGGCTCGTTCGAAGCCCAGTGGTTGTCTGCTAGGCAAGCAGCAATGTGTGCATGGTGATGCTGTATCTGGATCAAGGGCAGCTTCTCTTTATTTTGCCGTTCCAATGCATATCGCGTTGCCAGGTAATCTGGATGCAGGTCGCAAGCGATCAACTGCGGATGAATGCGGAATAGGCTTTCATAATGCTGAATAGCTTCCTCATATGATTGCAGGGTTTCAAAGTTCTCCAGGTCGCCGATATAATGGCTCAAGAAAGCGTATTTGTCCCTTGATAAGCAGAACGTATTCTTGAGTAATGGTCCAGTACCCAAAATTGACGGCAAGGATATTGGCAGTCGGATTGGGTTGGGGGCAAAGCCTCTGGCTCGTCGCACCGGATACGGCTGTTCATCAACTTGTGCAAAAACTGAGTCATCAATGCGCATGACTATCGGACGGTCGTGCATCAGAAAGGCGTCTGCCAGGTTACCAAGCTGACTGATAGCCTGTTCGTTTTGATAGGCAATGGGCTCTTCACTCAAATTCGCGCTGGTCATAACAAGAACTTGTGGGTAATCACTTTCTGGCTCGAGCATTAGAAGGTGTAGCGGTGTATAAGGAAGAAAGAACCCTAATTTATTTTGACCTGGTGCGCATAGACGAAGAAGCTCTTTTCCCAGTTGTGTGGGCTTGATCAATACAATAGGCGCTTGAGGGGAACTCATCAATGCTTCAGCATTTTGGTTAACTATGGCGTATTGTTGAATTGTCTTCAGATCATTTGCCATGAGCGCAAAAGGTTTATCCGACCGTTTTTTGCGTTCCCTTAATTTCTGGATAGCTTCTGCATTGAAAGCATCACAAGCAAGATGAAATCCGCCTAATCCTTTGATTGCAACAATTTTCCCATCACGGATTAATTTCCTGGTCAGTTGGATCGCTTCTTCGCTTTCAGCGTTCTTTTCTTGATTGACGTCCAGCCAAACTTTCGGTCCGCATACTGGGCAGGCAATAGGTTGGGCATGAAAGCGTCTGTCCCTTGGGTCTTCATATTCAGTCTGACATTGCGAACAAAGTTTAAAGGATCCCATGCTGGTGTTCGGTCGGTCGTAAGGGATGCGAGCGGTGATCGTGAACCTTGGTCCGCAATTGGTGCAGTTGATAAAAGGATAGCGGTATCGACGGTCATTGGGATCAAACAGCTCTTTTTTGCAGTCCTCACAAATAGCAATATCAGGCGACACAGGTAGGAAATCGGACTCCTCGTCTTGACTGAACAGAATTTCAAAGTTCGAAAAATGGCAGTCAGGGGCAGGCTCCTCTTGAAAGCTGTCTATTTCAGCTAAGGGTGGTGGAAAGTCTCTTAAAGTGGCTATAAATTGCCTTACAGCATCCGCATCACCCCTTATCTCGATCTCAACGCCATGGCTGGTATTTTGCACCCAACCTGTCAAAGCATATTGCTCTGCCAGATTGAACACATAAGGTCGAAATCCCACACCCTGAACAATGCCAGTGATGTGGATGCGTATGTTTTCTTTGCTCATCAACGCTATAAGAGGAGAGGAACCTAAGGCTCAGCTTACTTTGCTTGCTAGCCAGTTCAGCCAGGCGTCAATTCCTTCTCCTGTTTTGCAGGAGACTTCGAATGTCACCAATCCGGGGTTGAGCATTTCAACGCCTTGGCGGAAGTAATCCATTCGAAAATCCAGGTAGGGACGCAGGTCAATTTTATTGATGATCAACACATCAATGCCGCGATAGATGTTCGGATACTTGTAGGGTTTGTCATCGCCTTCAGGTATGGAGGCAATTAACACTGATGCATGCGTGCCTAACTTAAATGCTGCTGGACATACAAGATTACCCACGTTTTCAACTAAGATCAAATTAAGCTCATCAAGCGGTAGGTGGGGTAGTGCATTGTCAAGCATCGGCGCATCCAAATGGCAGGCACCACCAGTGTTGATCTGCACTACTGGAATACCCAGATCTTTGACTTTGTCTGAATCGATCGTAACTGGGGCTGTATCGCCTTCTATGACGCCCAGATGAATCGATTCGGGCAAGCTTTCAATAGTTTTAAGAATGAAACTTGTTTTTCCTGCTCCGGGTGATGCCATGATATTGATTGCGAAAATTCCATTTTCTGAAAGTCTTTGATTTGTCTTGGCGGCAACCGTATCGTTTGCATTCATTATATTTTGGATTATTTGAACGTTTTGTTTCATAAAATTTTATTCCAGGTTATGTAATATCAATACTTTCTAAATAGAATTCCGTACCAGCAATGAATTTTACATGGCTGCTGCCGCAATTTGGGCAGGGTTGCAATTCTTTGCCCAGGTCGTAGTGATGATGGCATTCCTGGCACTCCAGCCTTGCCTCCACACGTTTAAAGTTGAGTGTTGCATGTTCAGCGATTGTGTCTTTTGAAATAATGTCCCAATAAAACTGAACGCAATCATCGATTACGGAGGACAGTTGACCAATGACCAGGTGAATAGTTTTTACTTCTTTGGCTTCTGAATCTTTTGCGTGCTTCAATACGATTTCAAGAATATTTTCTGTAATTGAAAGCTCATGCATCAAATTATTATAATCTACAAAATTATTCGTAATTTTGCGTAACTTATTTGATTAAAAAATATAAATTAAACTTACGAAAAAATAATTCTCTCGGGGTTCGCAAATATAGTAAACCTTTCACCTCTTAAGTATCCGACCAGAGTAATAAGGTTGGCGAGCGCTATTTCTACTGCATTGGCTGTGGGTGTGGTTCTTGAAGCGATGACAGGAACATTCAGCTTTAAAGTTTTATGGATCATTTCTGAACTGACCCTTCCCGTCAGAAGCATAATTTGCGGAGTGAACGGTTTTTGCTCCAGGAGGTAAATGCCAATGACCTTGTCCAGACAGTTGTGCCTGCCGATATCCTCGACTGTTATGCATACGCTTTCTCCGTCACTTAGCGCAGCACTGTGATAACCCCCAGCTGAATGGTAGTTTGTCTGTTTTGATTCAAAGGAGGCAAATTGTGCAATCAGTGATTTCGCAGAGATTCTGAATAGTCTGTCAAGCACTGCCTGCGTGGAAGTGAAAGTTGGAACCACGCCAGTAGTTGTTCTATGCCATGTTTGAGGTTTCACAACAGGCTGCCTAAGCGTTACCTCGATTGTTGATAGATCAGGGCTGACCGTCAGATTTTGGATTTCGCTTACCTCTTGGATAACATCTTCATTCCACAGAAAACCAACCGCAAGTGCTTCCAGGTCGATTGGTGAACAAATGAAATTTAACCAAAACTCTCCATTGACGATTAAACATACAGATTGCTCAGTAATAATACCCTGCCTTTCGGGAACTAGCATTTCTCTCTGAGACGAATACTTCCAGGTATTGATAATTTTTGTGATATTTGCCATATTCTCAATCGCCTTCTCGATCAAGTAATCCTTATCAACCAACTAAAAATTAGATATAGTCCTAACAACCATTATTTTAACTTATTGTCAGGTTCATTGCCCATTATAATAAAGAACTGAGGAATACTTTAGACGATGCCAAATGACTTGACTGTTGTGATCCAGGCTGGTGGAAAATCTAGTCGTATGGGTGAAAGCAAACCACTGCTGCCTTTCTTGGGTGTTCCATTAATTCAAAGGATTTTGGAGAGAGTTCATCCGATCGCTCAAGAGGTGATTATTGTATCAAACAATCAATCTGAATTAGATTTCCTACAAGTGCCAATTGTAAATGATTCTATCCCAGATAAAGGTGCTATTGGTGGGCTGTACACCGCCATGGATGTCTCCGAAAATAATTATGTTGCTGTAGTTGCATGTGACTTGCCCTTTGTGAACCCTGCTCTCCTGCTTGCGGGGCTGGAATTATTAAAACTTTATGGCTCAGATGTAGCTGTTCCAAGAATTAAAGAAGATTATTACGAACCCTTGCATGCAGTCTATAGGCGTGACACCTGCAAATCTGCCATTTATCAAACTATCAATGCCAACCAACGACGGCTGATTTCTTGGTTTCCAATAGTGAATGTAATTGAAATGGATCAAGCTTTTTGTAGGCAGATCGATCCAGAAGGACACGCATTTTTAAACATAAATACCAGAGAAGATTTTCTTCATGCTGAATCGATCGCCAGAAATAACTCGAAGATTTAAATAAAAACAACCCCTCTGAACAACATTGGAGGGGTTGTTTTTTGTGTTAATTATTTAGCGCACAGCTTCCACTTTGACAGCAGTTACCTTGTATTCAGGGATCTTCGCGATCGGGTCTAAGGCAGCTTTGGTCAAATAGTTGATATTGTTTTCAGGGAAGTGGAAGTTCCCGTAGATCAATCCTTCAGGCACACGGTCAACCACCCAGGCTTTTGCCACAATTGACCCTCGTCGTGAGGTGACTCTCACCTTCGTGGTTTCATCGTTCAATCCAAGTTTCTGAGCGTCTTCAGGAGAAACCTCAATTAATGCCTCTCCGTAGATATCAATAATTTCCTTGACACGACGGGTCTGTTCACCGCTGTGCCAGTGATATAGAACACGGCCGGTTGTCAGCATCATCGGGTAGTCATCATCGGGCAGCTCAGAGGGGTCAAGATGGATCGCCGGAATGAATTTTCCTTTTCCTCTGGTGAATTTACCAATATGAAGAATTGGGGTGCCGGGATGGGTAGGATTTGGACAAGGCCAGCTGAGTACCTCACCTGCATCCAAACGCTCATGTGAAATACCGCCATAAGAGGGTGTCAACGCTGCAATTTCTGCCATGATCTCAGCTGAATTGGCATAATCCCAGGCGGAATATGGGCTTTGGTTAAACTCTCTTCCACCGCGGGCAATAACACGCTTGGCAAGATCAGAAATAATTGCCCAGTCTTGTCTGGACTCGCCGCGGGGGGTGATAGCTTGATGTACCATTTGAACTTTGCGTTCCGTATTGGTAAAGGTACCGGTTTTCTCTGCAAAGGTAACACCTGGCAAGAGCACATCGGCGTATGCTGAAGTCTCAGTCGGGAATATTTCCTGAAGAACCATGAAATCAAGTTCTTCAAGACAGTGGCGGATGTGATTGGAGTCCGGGTCTGTCATAGCCGGATTCTCGCCAAGAATGTACAGAGCCTTTGTTTTTCCGTCGAGGATTTCAGGAATGACTTCTGTTACCGTCCTGCCTACTTTGTTTGATAGGCTTGTTCCCCAGGCATTTTGAAATTTTTCTTGTGAAGCTTCAGCGATCACTGCCTGATAGCCTGGATAAACGTTTACCAAACAGCCCATATCGCACGCACCTTGCACGTTGTTTTGCCCGCGCAGTGGGTTGACGCCGCCGCCAGGGATACCAAAGTTGCCAAGCATCATTTGCAGATCCGCCAGAGCAAAGACGTTGTGCACCCCAACGGTGTGCTGGGTGATGCCCATTGCCCAAAATACAGCCATGGGTGAATTCTTAACAATGATCTCGACTGCCCTGTACAATTGAGCGACAGGAATGCCTGTGATCTTGGAAACTTTTTCTGGTGGGTATTGTTTGATATTTTCCACCAGGGCTTCATAATCTTCAGTGCGTTCTTCAATGAATGATTTGTTTTCATATCCTTTTTCAAGGATGATGTTCATCAATCCGTTGATGAGAGCGATATCCGTACCGGGTTTTTGTTGTAAATGTAATACCGCAAATTCACATAATTCGATCTTGCGTGGGTCAGCCACAATTAATTTGACATTACGGTTGAGGACTGCCTGACGGATTTTTGCGCCAAACACTGGATGTTGTTCGGTTGTGTTAGATCCAATTACAAACATCGAATTTGCATTTTCGTAAATATCCTTCATCGAATTGGTCATAGCACCAGAGCCCAATGCTGTAGCTAAGCCTGCCACGGTGCTGGCATGGCATAATCGGGCGCAGTGATCCACATTATTGGTCCCGATCACCTGGCGTGCAAACTTATTCATCAGGTAGTTCTCTTCATTGGTGCATTTAGCCGAAGAAAGCACGCCAATGCTGTCGGGTCCGAAAGTATCACGAGCAGAGGCTAATTTGTCTGCTGCAATATTGAGGGCAGTATTCCAATCAGTCTCAACCCATTTCCCTCGGTCTGATTTGGAGGGTCTTTCTCCACCATTCAGCAAGTATTCGCGCACTAATGGCTTTGTCAAACGATCCGAGTGATGGATATATGAAAAGCCAAAACGTCCTTTGACACACAGGTGCATACCGTTTACAGGTGCATTTGGATTGGATGTGACCTTCACAACTTTGTCATCGATCACATTAAGATCAAACTGGCATCCTACACCGCAGTATGCACAGGTCGTGGTCACTTTTTTCTCTGCTGTCTCAACTTTTATCGTGGGTTTTAAGGAAAGCGCCCCAGTAGGACAGTAGGCGACACATGCACCGCAAGATTCACAGCGGGCATCGATCATGTCCTCATCCATGCCGGCGGCAATATGAGCTTCAAAACCTCTTTCAGAGATGCCCCACACAAACCGTCCTTGAACCTCAGAGCAAGCTCTGATACAGCGTGTACATAAAATGCACTTATTCAAGTCGATCCAAATAAATGGATTGGGGTCAGGATCGACCTCATATCTTGACTTGGAAGACATGTATTTTTGGGGTTCTACGCCGTAGTGACGTGCCCATTTATACAACTCATTATCGCTTTCGTCAGGTTTGTATCCGTTGTCATGATAAACGCTTAGCAGCAGCTTCAGCACAGACCGTCTTGAGGAAGTTAAAGTATCATTTTCTGTCTCAACTTCCATACCTTCTGATACCGGCGTTGTACAGGCTGTAACTAAACCTTTAGCACCTTTTACATTCACCAGACACATGCGGCATGCCCCCGTCGGGGAAAGGTCCTTGTGATAGCAAAGTGTCGGGATCGTGATGCCGGCATGCTGTGCTGCTTGCAGGATGGTGCATTTTCGATCTACTTCGATTTCTATGCCATTTACTGTTAGTTTTGTCATATTTATTCCTTTTAGGTGTGAATAAAATTCACACCTTTTTCATAAAAATTAAACCGAAAAGTTCAGGATCAGATCTACTTATTCTTTCTCAGATAAATGAACCAATAAACGGCTCCAATGAAAATAGCTCCACCGATGATATTCCCAATTGTGACTGGGATCAGGTTTTTCAGGAAGAAATTCCCTAGTGTCAGATTGGAATAGTCGCCAGCTGCGCTTGTGAAGCTTGGATCAAACCACTTAATGAACAGTCCCATAGGGATGAAATACATATTCGCCACACTGTGCTCAAACCCCGCTGCCACAAAAGCACTGATAGGCAGGATGATAGCGGCAATCTTACCAGCAGTAGTTCTGGCAGAAAAGGTTAACCAGCATGCTAGACAAACCAGAAGGTTGCACATAATGCCCAGCCCGATAGCAGACCAGAAACCAAGACCTGTCTTTGCATTTGCAATAGCGAGAGCTGTTTTACCAACCGCGCCACCAGCAAAAGTGTATTGTTTAGCCATCAGCATGATGGCTGCGATGATGACAGAACCGACCAGGTTACCAAAATAAACCACACCCCAGTTTCTTAGCATTTTTCCTGAGGTGATTTTCTTGCTCAATAATGCAATGATCATTAAGTTATTACCGGTGAAAAGCTCAGCACCTGCAACGATCACCAGTACGAGCCCAACTGTGAAGATCAAGCCTTTAAGAAGCGAGTTGACGCCGTATGGGAATTCAGCCCCATTTGTTCCAACCGTTGTGGCTAAGATAGCGCCAAAGGCGATGAATGCGCCACCATAAAGCGCCAGGAAAAACATCGTCCAAAAATCAAGCCCTGCTTTTTTTACACCGATCGCAACTGCTTTGTTTGCTACTTCTGCGGGTGTAAGATCATCAACTGCAATAATTGTTTCTGCCATTTTCTTTTCCTCTTTATTATTTTTATAGTTTTTTTCTTTCATAATAGTTCCTATCTATTATTGATCTTGATTAATCATGCATGGGGCAAACGCCCGTTGGACAAACACCCAAACGAATATGGGCTTCTACTTCTGCGCGGAAGTAGTTTAACATATCCCGGATTGGTGTACCTGCGGTTTGTCCCAAACCACAGTTTGACAAGTCAAGCATTTCTTTGCTTAATGACAATAATTCGTCCAAATTTTCGAGTGTTCCCTTGCCTTCGGTTATGTCAACAAGAATATCAAGTGCCCGTTTGGTTCCAATCCGACAAGGCGTACATTTGCCGCAGCTTTCAACTCTGAAGAAGTTCAGCAGCACTTTTGTCAGATCAACAATGCAAACTTCATCATTGCAGACCAGTAAGGCTCCCGAGCCAAGCGACACGCCAGCTTTTTTGAAAGAGTCAAAATCCATCGGCGTATCCTGCAAGCTGGCAGGAATGATGGATCCGCTCGAACCACCGGTTTGCGCCATCTTGAAGCTGCCGCTTTTCATACCTTTAGCGTAGATAGAGATAACTTCTCGTAAGGTGATTCCCATTGGCACTTCGATAAGACCCGTCACATTCACGTTGCCCAGGATTGTGTAAACTTTGGTTCCAGGGCTGGAAGGTGTTCCAAGGCTGCGGTACCAGCTGGCACCGTTACGAATGATTGCCGGGATGTTTGCCAGGGTTTCCACATTATTGACCAGGGTAGGCTTTCCCCACAATCCGTTAGTGGTCGGGTAGGGGGGTCTTGATCGTGGCTCGCCTCTTTTACCCTCGATAGATTCGATCAGGGCAGTTTCTTCACCACAAATATAAGCACCAGCGCCGGCATGTACGTGCAATTTGAAATTAAAATCCGAACCAAAGATGTCGTTGCCCAGGAAACCATATTCCTTTGCTTGTTGAATTGCAGTTTCTACGCGCTCAATAGCAAGTTGGTACTCACCGCGTATATAAATGTAGCCTTCATCAGCACCAACTGTATAGGCTGCAATTAACATCGCCTCGATAATTGCGTGTGGATCGCCTTCCAAAACCACCCGGTCTTTAAAAGTGCCAGGTTCGCTTTCATCTGCATTGCAGATCACATACTTTTTGTCACCATATGTTTTGTTGACAAAACCCCATTTTATCCCTGTTGGAAAGCCTGCACCGCCGCGCCCTTGTAACCCAGATTCTTTGATAATGGATATGACCTGGTCAGGTGTCATTTCAAGTGCCAAGCCTAAAGCTTGATACCCATCAGCAGCAATATAATCTTCAATATTTTCTGGATCAATCAAGCCTACATTTTTTAGAACAATGCGGTTTTCTGCTGGTAAAGTGCCCTTTCTTGCTGATAACCAGGCGACCTTTCCGGATAATTCATGGATTGGTGCACGTTTTTCTTCAACTATGCGTCCTTTATAAAGATGTTCTTCGACGATAAAAGGCACATCTGCGGCTTTGACTGGTCCGTAAATGACAGCCTCAGGATAGATCATGACTAAAGGTGATGCGTAACTATGTCCCAGATCCGGAACTAGGGAAAGTGATACCTCTTCGGTCAGACCGTAATGGGCTAATTGTTCTTGAAAAACACTGAAAATTTTCTCTGATCCACGCACAATACTTTCAGGATCATTGGAAATCAATATCATTGATCGAACAGCTTTCATTGGCAATCTCCTATTCATAACGGCTGAGAATATTTTTTACTTGTTCAGGTGTCACATTGCCATACATGTCTGTATCAATCAAGATGACAGGACCGATTCCGCAAACACCCAGGCAGCTGGTTGTCAACAGTGTCCACTTGTTATCAGCGCTGGTTTCACCTGGCTCAAGCTTAAGAGCATCTTTTAGGGCTATCCATACTTCCCTTCCACCAACAACGTGGCATGGAGCACTTTCACAAAATTGAATGACATGCTTTCCGCGGGGTTGGGTGGAGAGCATGCGGTAAAATGTGGCAACTGATTGTATCTCTTTTGTAGGTAGCTTCATTAAGTTAGATAGCTCTTTAATGGCAGTCTGTGAAATGTACCCGAATTTGTTGGTTACAGCCTGCAAAACAGGGATTAGATCAGCACGAGTTGTGCCAATCTTATTCACAATTTCCCGTATTCCCTCTAAAGTTTCAACTTCATTAATGGGTTCTGATGTCATTGATTTCTCCTATTTATTTTGTTCATATCAATTGACCGTAATGGCATCATATTGGCAAACCTGATGACAGATGCCGCATTTAATGCAAATGTCTTGGTCAATGACGTGTGTCATTTTTCGTTCACCCGAGATTGCATTGACAGGGCAGTTACGGGCACACACTGTACAACCGGTGCAGGGTCCATCTATGATCTCAAATTTTATCAGGGATCTACACACCTTTGCCGGGCAGCGTTTTTCGTAGACATGCGCTTTGTATTCATCCATGAAATGGTTTAATGTTGAAACAACAGGGTTGGGTGCGCCTTGCCCTAATCCGCACAGGCTGTTTTTCTTGATTTGTTCGCTTAGTTCCTGCAGTTCATCGATATCTTCTGGTGTTCCACGCCCATCACAGATAGCTTCCAGGATTTCTAGCAAACGGTGAGTGCCAACCCGGCAGGGAACGCACTTACCGCAGGATTCATCCTGCGTGAATTCCATGAAGAATCGTGCAATATCCACCATGCAGGTGCCCTCATCCATGACGATCATACCGCCAGAACCCATAATGGAACCTGCTTGTCCAAGCGTTTCATAATCCACTGGCAGATCGAGCAGCGACTCAGGCAAACACCCGCCCATAGGTCCGCCGGTTTGCACTGCTTTGAATTTCTTGTCTCCCTTGATACCGCCGCCGACCTCAAAGATGATCTCTCTTAGGGTGATTCCGAAAGGAACTTCGATCAATCCAGTGTTCTTGACATCCCCAGCCAGTGCAAATGTTTTTGTGCCTTTGCTTTTTTCAGTTCCCATGCTTGAGAACCACTCAGCGCCTTTCAGAATGATCTGCGGCACATTGGCATAAGTTTCCACATTGTTGATATTGGTTGGTTTGCCCCACAAGCCCTTTTGGGCAGGGAAAGGCGGTCTGGCACGTGGTTCGCCACGGCTGCCTTCGATTGAAGCCATCAAAGCCGTTTCCTCACCACACACAAACGCCCCCGCACCCATGCGCACTTCCAGGTCAAAGCTGAAATCGGTCCCCATAATATTCTTGCCTAACAGTCCAAATGAACGTGCTTGTTTGATCGCAAGATTGAGAGTGCTCACGGCAATGGGGTATTCAGCGCGGCAGTAAACATAACCCTGCTTTGCGCCGATCGCATAAGCTGCGATGATCATGCCTTCGATCACCGAATGTGGATCACCCTCCAGGACACGCCGGTTCATGAAAGCACCCGGGTCGCCTTCATCTGCATTGCA
>Ga0116143_10005515_pt1 | contig 11380 bp, 11 predicted proteins | sample AD_UKC034_MetaG_FD_89745 | JGI IMG/M metagenome (GOLD analysis project Ga0116143, IMG submission 89745) | Active sludge microbial communities of municipal wastewater-treating anaerobic digesters from USA - AD_UKC034_MetaG | ecosystem: Engineered > Bioreactor > Anaerobic > Digestate | place: USA...
CTGCGGTTGATTTCAAATCCCCGGAAGACGTCTTCAAACAAACTCTGGCGCACGAACAGAAGGTCACCAGCCTCATTCTTGCGATCTACGCTGAGGCTGTGGCTCAAAATGATGTCGCCGCTCAGATCTTCCTGCAGTGGTTCATCAACGAGCAGGTTGAAGAAGAAAAGAACGCTTCCCAGATTCTGGATGTCCTGGGCAAGATTGGCTCCAGCGCCGGCGGCCTTTACCAGCTTGATCATCAACTGGGCAAACGCAAGGGCGACTAATCGCCGTTATACAGCATCTAAATCAACCGGGCGAGGTTTTCTCGCCCGGTCTGTTTTTCTATGCGGTTCCAAACTGCCGGTCGCCGGCATCTCCCAGCCCGGGCAGAATATACCCGTGCTCATTCAACCGTTCATCAACCGCCGCCAGATGAATTGGCACATCCGGATGCGCCTGTTGCAATCGGGCCACCCCTTCCGGCGCTCCAATCAACCCCACAAATTTGATTTTCTTGGCCCCCCATCGTTTAAGCACATCTACCGTCGCCACTGCCGATCCGCCAGTCGCCAGCATGGGGTCCAGAATCAGGCACACCGAAACGGTCGGCTCGGTGGGCAGCTTGTTATAATACTCCACCGGTTTCAATGTGCGCTCGTCGCGATACAGCCCGATATGCCACACCTCTGCCGAGGGCATCATATCCCAAACGCCTTCAACCATACCCAGCCCAGCTCGTAAAATCGGCACCAGCCCGATCTTCTGCTGCAATTCATATCCGTTTGCCAGCGCCAGGGGCGTTTGCACCGGCGTGGGCGAAATTGCCAGGTCAGCCGTGGCTTCATAGGCCAGCAAATTTGCAATCTCGCGCACCAGTTCACGGAATTTCTTCGGCTCGGTCCGCACATCACGCAGGCGAGTCAGTTTGTGCGCTACCAGCGGGTGAGTGGATACAAACAGATTGGGCATCTTCTACTCCTGATATCACATTGGGATCATTTACATTATATCCCACAGACCCAAGAGGCGGTATAATTCACCCTATGACAGATGACACCCAACGCCTTGTTGATCCGGAGCCTCGCCCGGATGATCGCATTGATCAGGCCTTGCGCCCGCGCCGTCTGAACGACCTGATTGGGCAATCACAGGTCAAAGAAAACTTGGCGATTTTAATCGCCGCAGCCCGCCACCGTGCTGAACCTTTGGATCATGTCCTCTTTTATGGTCCTCCTGGCCTGGGCAAAACCACCCTGGCCCACGTGCTGGCCAATGAAATGGGTGTCAATATTAAAATTACCTCCGGCCCGGCCGTTGAACGCGCCGGTGACCTGGCTGCCATTCTGACCAACCTGCGCGCCGGCGATATCCTCTTCATTGATGAAATTCACCGCCTGGGACGGGCAATTGAAGAAGTTCTGTACCCCGCCATGGAAGACTACGCCCTGGATATCATCATCGGCAAAGGCCCCTCAGCGCGTTCCATTCGCCTCAAGCTCCCCCGCTTTACCGTCATTGGCGCCACCACGCGCTTGGCTCTGGTCAGCGCTCCGCTGCGGGCCCGCTTTGGAGCTGTCTATCGTCTGGATTATTACGACCTGGCTGCCATGCAGCAGATTATTGCCCGTGCGGCGGTGATGCTGGGTGTCACTGCCGCTCCTGAAGGCATCGCCGAGGTGGCTCGCCGCGCCCGCGGCACACCCCGTGTGGCACTGCGGCTGCTTCGCCGGGTGCGAGATTTCAGCCAGGTGCGCGCTGATGGCGTCATTACACAGCCTGTTGCCGTTGAAGCGCTCAATCTCCTCAACGTGGACCCGCTGGGCCTGGATGATGTGGATCGCCGCGTCTTGCGCACCATCATTGAAAAATACAATGGCGGTCCTGTGGGCCTGAATACAATTTCCGCTTCACTGGGCGAAGAACCCGATACGATTATGGATGTGGTCGAGCCCTATTTACTGCAGCTTGGCTTCCTGGATCGAACCCCCCAGGGCCGGGTCGCTACCCGCTTGGCCTATGAACACTTGAAGCTGCCTCTCCCCCCCGATTCCGCTCAGCCGAGGCTGATTTAAGTGCGGACAGCCGACTTTGATTACCATCTGCCTCCCGAGCGGATTGCTCAGACGCCCGTCGAGCCCCGTGATTCGTCGCGCTTGCTGGTGCTTTCTCGCCGCGGCGGCGCACTGGAGCATTCCGTCTTCTCCCAAATCGGTCAATATTTGCATCCTGGCGACATTCTGGTCGTTAATCAAACCCGGGTCATTCCTGTCCGCATCTTTGCGCACAAAGACACCGGCGGCCGGGTTGAACTGCTGCTCATTCGCCGCCTTGACTTGCTGACCTGGGAAGCACTTGTTGGCGGCAAACGCATCTTGCCCGGGCGTCACCTCGCAGTCGAAGGCGGCCCCACGGCTGAAGTCACCCAGGCGCTGGAAGGTTCCCGCCGCCTGATCCGCTTCAGCGAGCCCATTGAGCCCTACCTGCCGCAGATCGGTCAGATGCCCCTGCCGCCTTATATTCATGAGCGCCTTACCAACCCGGAGCGTTATCAGACGGTCTATGCTGTCCAGCCCGGTTCGGCTGCTGCGCCAACCGCCGGCCTGCACTTCACGCCCACCCTCATGGAACAACTCAAAGCCCGGGGCATCCAGTTTGCCACCGTCACCCTCCACGTGGGTCTTGATACTTTTGCCCCCGTGACTGAGGAGAACCCGCTGGAACATGTGATTCACACCGAATGGTGTGAGGTCACCCCCGAAGCCGCAGCCGCCATTCAAACTGCCAAGACCGCCGGCGGTCGGGTGATTGCCGTGGGCACCACCAGCGTCCGCACCCTGGAATCTGCCGGGCGTGCTGCTGCTCCCGGCCAACTGCTGACCCCCTTCTCCGGCCCTACCGATCTATTTATTTTGCCCGGCTATACCTTCAAAGTGGTCGATGCCATGATTACCAACTTTCACCTGCCACACTCCACCCTGCTCATGCTGGTCAGCGCCTTTGCCGGGCGCGAGGCCGTTCTGGCAGCTTATAACGAGGCCGTCCGCCTGGAATACCGCTTTTATTCCTTTGGCGACGCCATGTTGATTGCCTGACGCATGCCAATCCCACAATCCTGGCCCGAGCTGAATACTGCGCTCGCCGACTGTCGCCTTTGCCCGCGTCTCACAGAATGGCGTGAGGAGATGGCGCGCCTCAAACGCAAAGCCTACCGCGATTGGAATTACTGGGGGCGTCCCGTCCCCGGTTTTGGCGACCCTCAGGCCCGTCTGCTCATCGTGGGCCTGGCCCCCGGTGCCCATGGTTCCAACCGCACCGGGCGCATGTTCACTGGCGACGCCTCCGGCGATTTTTTGTACCCGGCCCTGCATCGCGCCGGCTTTGCCAGCCAACCCCAAAGCGCCCGCCCGGGCGATGGCCTTGAGCTGCACGATGCCTTTATTACAGCTGTTTGCCGCTGCGCCCCGCCTGATAACAAGCCCACCCCGGCTGAAATTCAAACCTGCCAGCCCTTCCTCATGGCTGAAGTCCAATTACTCACCCGCCTTCAGGGCATTGTTGCTTTGGGGGCCATTGGCTTCAATGGTATTCTCTCGGCTTATCGTCAGCTTGGGTACACCATCCCGTCTCTAACCTTTGGTCACGGCGTTTTTTATCCGCTGGGCCCTGGTCTGCCCTGGCTTATCGGCTCATATCACCCCAGCCGCCAGAACACCCAGACCGGCCGCCTGACCACCGCCATGTTTGATTCCATCTGGCAATTGGCTCGCCAGCACCTGGCCTGACAGGCGCTCTGCAGCTCATTCCTGATCTGAAAAATACCCTTCACTTTTCATCTTTTGGTAAGATTTTTCAATCGATGCTTCTACATCCGCTTCAACTCCGTAGTATTGGGCAATCTGGAGCGCAGTTCGCAGCACGTCTTGAATTTCCTTGGCCAGTGCGGCTCGGTCAGGCTCGCCATGTTTTTCGCGCTTGATCCCCATATCTTCAAAAATAGCCACCTGTTCAGCCAGTTCGCCAGCCTCTTCCAGTACGCGCGTCATAATTTCAAAAGGCCCATTCCCGTTGGGGAAACGACGCCTCAAGCCGGCATTAATCCGATAAATTTTCTCAATCAAATCCATCAGGTTACCCTTTTGCCAGCAAATCAATCACAATCGGCGCCAGTACACTCGCGCGCACTTGTCGGTACCGGTTGGTTGCTTCAGGGTCGCGGTTGAGGATGGTCTTTTTCTCTGGCAGCGAATCTGAAATAGCCAGAATCGCCGCTACCGCAATTCCTACCCGCCGGGCAGCCGCAAATGTGGCTGCCGTCTCCATCTCAATGGCAATACAATCATATTCCTGTTCCGCCTCTTCGGCAAATGGCAATTGCCCCACAATACTGTCGGTTGAAAATATCAGCCCCGAATGAACCTTCACTTCAGCCCGCTGGCCTCTTTCCTGGCTGATTACCAGCAAAGCCGCGGTCAGCTCGCTATTTGGATACGCTGGCTGAAAGAAGGTATCCTCGGGCGGCAGGGTGGGGTCCAGATAGCGTGTAAACCCATCGCCGCTTAACGAGCAGGCAGGAACCACCAAATCACCAATTTCCACTTTGAGCCGTAGGCTGCCCGCCGACCCGGCAAATATCAGCCGCCGGCAGGCGGTTGCCCCCAGCGCCAGAACGGTGTCACCGGTCTGCGGCGCGCCAATCCCCGCCCGAATGAGCGTGACGCGCTTTTCCCCAACGCGCACTTCATAAACCATGTTGGGCACAATCGTCTGAAGGTTGTCAACATACGCTTCAAAGATTTCTGCCCGCCAGTTGGGCAGCAAGACCACGTCTGGCTGAATCGCCTCGGGCTCACAGTGCAATCCACCCCGCACCAAATCTGCCGGGGAAATACCATACCTGTCCAACAGCATTTCTTCTTGCCAGGTCATCGCGGTCCTCCTGTAAAACAGCGCCCCACGTGATTGTAATCAGTGGGGCGCTGTCTCAAATCATCAGCCGAAAATTAACCGCGGCGCAGCGCAGACCAGCCCGCATAAGTCGCGGTTTCGCCCAGCTCTGCTTCAATCCGCAGCAGTTGGTTGTACTTCGCCACGCGGTCTGACCGTGCCGGTGCACCGGTCTTGATCTGGCCCATGTTGAGCGCCACAGCCAGGTCAGCAATGGTCGAATCTTCCGTCTCGCCCGAGCGGTGCGAGGTGACCGCCCGCCAGCCTGCCCGGTGGCAGGTTTCCACGGCTTCAATCGTCTCGGTCAGCGAACCAATCTGATTCAGTTTGACCAGCAGCGCATTGGCAGCCTGTTCTTTGATGGCGCGGCGGACGCGTTCCGGGTTGGTGACCAGCAGGTCGTCGCCAACGATCTGGATTTTGCTGCCCAGCTCGCGCACCATCAACTTCCAACTGTCCCAGTCGTCCTGGGCCAGGCCATCTTCAATGGACACAATCGGGAACTGGCGAACCCACTCCGCCCAGAAGGCCACCATCTGTTCACCGGTCAGCAGCTTGCCTTCGCGGCGCAGGTTGTACTTTTTGCTGTCCTCATCATACAGTTCCGAGGCTGCCGGGTCCAGCGCAATGCAGACTTCTTCGCCGGGTTTGTAACCCGCCTTGGTAATGGCTTCCAGGATCACTTCAACCGCTTCCACATTCGCCTTCAGCGCCGGGGCGTAACCGCCCTCATCGCCAACCAGCGTGGCATAACCGCGGGCTTTCAGCACCGCCTTTAGCGTGTGATAAATCTCAGCGCCCCAGCGCAGACCCTCGGCAAAGGAGGGGGCGCCCAGCGGCATGACCATAAATTCCTGCGCATCGGTGGACTGCCAGCCAGTATGTGCGCCGCCGTTGAGGATGTTCAGCATCGGCACAGGCAGAACGTGCGCATAGACACCGCCAATGTAGCGGTACAGCGGTAGGCCCAGAGCTTCGGCAGCGGCTTTGGCGACCGCCAGGCTGGTGCCCAGAATAGCATTGGCCCCAAACTTGGATTTGTTCGGTGTGCCATCAGCTTCAATCATGGCCATATCAATGGCTTTTTGCTCAACCGCGTCCCAGCCCACAATCAGCTCGGCAATGTCTTCATTCACATGCTGCACAGCTTGCAGTGTGCCCTTGCCGCCATAGCGCTTCTTGTCGCCATCGCGCAACTCCAGCGCCTCGTGCACGCCGGTGGACGCGCCTGACGGAACCGCCGCGCGGCCCCAGGCGCCATTGGCCAGGATAACTTCCACTTCCACGGTCGGATTGCCGCGCGAGTCGAGCACTTCCTGTCCGATAACTGATTCAATGATTGTGTCCATCTTTTTTTCCTCTTATAGTGAGATTATTCTTCACTGCCGCAGAGATGCACTCTGTCGCAGGTTTGTTATGATTGCTCTGTCACGCCAGCATGATCGCGCACAGCTTTCATGAAGGCCGCAAACAGGGGGTGGGGGCGGTTGGGTCGTGAGAGAAACTCCGGATGGAACTGCGTTCCAACCATAAAGGGATGCTCAACCAGCTCCGCAATTTCTACCAGTTTACCATCAGGTGAGAGTCCTGAGAAGCGTAAACCCTTATCATATAGAATCTGCCGGTAACTATTATTGAACTCGAAGCGGTGGCGGTGCCGTTCCTGTACCTGTGCCTCGCTGTACGCCCGGGCGGCAATGGTATCAGGTTGCAGATCACAGGGGTACAGCCCCAGCCGCATGGTGCCGCCCATATCGGTGATGTTCTGCTGGTCCGGCATCAAATCAATCACCGGACAGGGGGTTGATTGGTCAAATTCAGTCGAGTTGGCTTTCTCATTGCCCAGCGCATACCGCGCAAACTCAACCACCATCAACTGCATCCCCAGGCATAACCCCAGATAGGGGATTTTTCGGGTGCGGGCCTGCCGCGCCGCCTGGATTTTCCCCTCAATCCCACGGCTGCCAAACCCGCCCGGAACCACAATTCCATCCACATCTTCCAACTGTTCCAGCCCCTGGCCGCGTTCCAGGTCCGCCGAATGCACCCAGCGCAAATCCACTTCCACGCCTGCCGTCAGCGCCGCATGCATAATTGCCTCGCGCACGCTGATATAGGCGTCGTGCAGTTCAACATACTTGCCCACCAGCGCCACTTTGACGGTTGGCTTGGGCCGCTGAATATCCCGGATCATTGCCTGCCAGGGCGTCCAATCAGGGGTCTGGGTGGCGTGCAGTCCCAGCCGCTCCATGAGAATATCCGCCACATGGTGCTCTTCCAGCATCAACGGCACTTCATATAACGTAGATGCCGTGACCATCGGTACAACCGCCCGCTTGTCCACATCGCAGAACAGCGCAATCTTCTCACACATGCCGCTGTCCACCGGGTGATCTGACCGGGCGACAATCATATCCGGAGAAATACCAATCGAGCGCAGTTCTCGAACCGAGTGCTGAGTTGGCTTGGTCTTCAGTTCGTTGGTCGCGCCAATGTGCGGCAGCCAGGTTACATGAATATAAAAAGTATTTTCCCGCCCCAGGTCACTGCGGAGCTGCCGCAGTGCTTCCAGAAAAGGCAGGCTCTCAATATCGCCTACCGTACCGCCAACTTCCACCAGCACAATTTCGGCCTGGGTGGTTTTGGCAACCAGCCCAATCCGCCGTTTGATTTCATTTGTAATATGCGGAATCACTTGAATGGTGCCGCCCAGATAATCTCCCCGCCGTTCTTTTGAAATGACTTCGGCATAGACCTGCCCGGTGGTGATATTGCACACCCGGTTCAGCCGGATATCAATCAACCGCTCGTAATGCCCCAGATCCAGGTCGGTTTCAGCGCCATCATCCAGCACAAAAACCTCGCCATGCTGGTACGGGCTCATCGTCCCCGGGTCCACATTGATATAGGGATCCAGCTTCTGAACAGCGACTCGAAATCCCCGTTCTTTCAGCAGACGGCCAACCGCCGCCGCCGTAACGCCCTTACCGACGGAACTGACAACCCCGCCAGTGAAGAAAATATATTTGGTCGGCATGCTCCTCCTTTGATCTGTTCAGGCTGAATCAACCGCTAAAGTGTACCACAATTCGCTCAGGCCTCACACACAAACGAAGACCGCTCAGCGGGTGGGGCGGAGCGGTCTTGAGTTTCGGCAGTTACAGAAGGTAAATCCTACTGCTGGCTTTTCTGTTCCAGCGTGCGGCTGAAGATTTCTTCATGCTCGCTGGTTGCGCCAGATTTGCCCTTGCGGGCACGTTCTTCTCGGCGCGTCTTGGCTTTTTCCATGGCTTCCTGCCAGGCCAGACCCATCGCGGTGGGCTCGGCTTCGGCGGCAGCCGCTTCGGCAGCCAAGGCAGCCATTGCTTCGCTGTTATCTTCCTGGTGCTCGCGGCGGCCACCCTTGCCCGTGGTGCGGCGGCGGGCAGGGCGTTCGCCCCGTTCCCCACGCTCTGTGCGCTCACGGCGGGGTGCCATTTCAACCGGCATTTCAGGTTCTTCTTCCTTCACCGGTTCGGGCTGCAGGGCCTTCATGCTCAGCTTGATCTGCTTCTTCTTGCGGTCAACATCAATGACTTCGGCTTCCACCTCATCACCCTCGTTGACAACATCTGAAGGCAGGCGAACATAGCTGTGCGCCATTTCGCTGATGTGCACCAGACCAGGCCGTTCAGCGCCAATTTCAATAAAGGCGCCAAACTTTTCAAGGCGGACAACTTTGCCCTTGACGACCATGCCCTTTTTAAGGTCACGCCATTCCAGGTCCAGCGGGCGGAACATTGTCAGTTCAACGCGATTGTCTTTCACCCGGCGTACCCAGACATCAATTGTCTGCCCCTCCTGCAGGACTTCGCGCACGCTCTTGATCGGTTGCCCCTCGGTAGAGGCAGCCATCTGAGAGATGTGCAGCACAGCCGGCGTGCCGACGCCAATATCAATTACGGCGCCAGCCAGTGTGATAGTTTTCACCGTGCCGGTGAAGTGCATTTTCGACTTTATTTCTGTTGCGCGGTTTGTATCCGCAGCGGGGTTGATTTCCATTAGACGCTCTCCCAAAATTATTTCGGCGACGGGTGATTATAACCCTCGTGCCCTAAACTGTCAATCATTGGACCCTGAAGATCGGACAAAAGATCGGACAAGTGAATAAGCAGAGAAACCTCGAAGAAGATAAACTTGGTTTTCCACGACCATACTTATCAACGACGAGGTTTCATGGACAAGTTTATCAACAATCAGGAATTTATGGTGGAATTGTTCGACGATGAAGAACAGGCAAAACGAGCCGGAGAAATCGGGGGAGCAATACTAGAGGCGCGTTCGCTGCGAATGACGGATATCGCGGTGAAAATGGAAGGGGAAAGTGCAGCGGGGTATAAAAGGATCCAGCGCTTCCTGGGAAAAGCAGACCCACGTGCAGCCCTGTGGCGGCTATTTCAGGAAGAGGCGGAATTTGTAATCGGAGATCCAACCGAGATTGAACGACCGCACGCCTGGAAAACAGAATATGTGGGGAAGCTGAAAGATGGGAAGACGCGCGGGTTCTGGGCATTGATCCTGGCAACGCCCTATCGCGGGCGGGCGATACCTTGTGGAATGGTGACTTACTCCTCGAAGACCATTGGACAGGGTCTGGATTCGCGCAATCTAAACCATTTTCGCGCCTTTGACGGTTTGAAAGACATGCTGGGCGGACGTCCGCTAGTGTTGGATCGCGAATTCAGCTACCTGGAGTTGATGCTCAACCTAATGGAAGAGCACATCAACTGGGTCATCCGCTTGAACCTGCGCGCTCATCCGCCGAAATTCTATGATGGGGAGGGCAAGGAAGTCGCTTTGACGATTTCTCCGGGGGAGACCGCGGTGCTGAACAAGATTTGGTACATGGGCAAGGTGTTGGTCAACGTGATTGGCGTCTGGAAGACAGGACTGGCTGAACCGATGTGGATCATGACCAACCTGGAGGCCAAACGCGGACTTCAGATTTACTATGCGCGCATGAAAATCGAACAGACTTATCGCGACTGCAAAAGCTTGTTGGGTTTGACCAAGCTCATGAACAAACAGCAGGTATACATGGAGAAAATGGTCGCCCTGTTGTTGTTGACTTTCACGATTGGCCTACTCGTCGGCGAAGAATTGCGCGACTTGCTTTATGGCGAGCCAATCACTGATGATGAGCTGGTTGAAGACGAGGAGCGCATCCCTGGTTCACCTTCGCTCAAGAAAGGCAAAAAATGGAAACGCTATTCTGGTTTGTTCGTGCTGCTTAAACAGAAGTGGACGCTCTCCGACCAACAGAAAACCCTTGTCCTGCAAGCCGCCCTGGCCACCTTTCGCAGCCTGGTTTACCCGAATGTCCGTTCTTTTGTCTGAACCTCAGTTGGACCGAAATTGCCATTAATGACTATTTCAGCAGTTCAATTGCTTTTTCTAATTGCGGATCTCGACCCGCATCCACATCCTCATCAGTGATTTCAACGACCACATCCGGCGTCAAACCCACCTCGTGGATCAGGCGTTCCTTGGGCGTCAGCCAGCGCGCAATCGTCACGCGCACCGCACCCTGATTATTATCCAGCTCGTTCCAGGTCTGCACCGAGCCTTTGCCGTAGGTGGTCACGCCCACCAGCTGCGCCCGCCCATAATCCTGCAGCGCACCGGCTGTAATCTCGGAAGCTGAGGCTGACCCTTCGTTGACCAGCACCACCATCGGCACATCCAGGGCTAACCCGCCGGGCAGGGCATTATAGGTTTCACGCGAGCCATCCCCAAACTGCTCATACATAATCACCTGGTTGTCGCCAATAAACTGCGACACCACCTCGATAGCGGTGATCAGGTAGCCGCCGCCGTTGTTGCGCAAATCCAGAATCAAACCTTTGGGATTCTGCGCCATCAGGTCGGTCAGGGCCTTCTTTAACTCACTGGTTGTGTCATCGCCAAAGGTGGTAACTTCAACGTAGGCAATCTGTCCGTCCAGCATTTCATAATTCACACTCTTCAAAACCACCGTCGCGCGCGTCAGGGTGACATCAAAGGTCTCGGCTTCACCTTCGCGGGCAATGGTCAGTACCACCGGCGCCCCCGCCGGTCCCAGTACCTTGCGGCGTACCAGTTCCGGGTCAATACCGGTCATATCTTCACCATCCACGCCCACAATCCGGTCATCCGGTTTCAGTCCGGCGGCTTCAGCAGGTGATCCTTCAATCGGACTGATGATCGTCAGCCACTCGCCGCTGGTATCTACCCGGGCCCCAATCCCTTCTTACGATCCTTCCAGAGGGGCGTTGGCGGTTTCGTATTCCACCGGGTCCATGTAAGACGTATGCGGGTCGCCCAGCGAATCCATCATCCCACGGATGGCGCCCTGCATGAGCAGCAGATCGTCCACCGGCTGGTCAACATACTGGGCATGCACAATATCCCAGGCTTCCCAGAAGGGCGCAAA
>Ga0116143_10005518_pt1 | contig 11379 bp, 6 predicted proteins | sample AD_UKC034_MetaG_FD_89745 | JGI IMG/M metagenome (GOLD analysis project Ga0116143, IMG submission 89745) | Active sludge microbial communities of municipal wastewater-treating anaerobic digesters from USA - AD_UKC034_MetaG | ecosystem: Engineered > Bioreactor > Anaerobic > Digestate | place: USA...
AGCGCTCGGCGATCAGCATGGGGAGGAACAGGCCGCCGATGGCCAGGATGGTGACCCCGCTGCCGCCGGTGAAGGCGGTGAAGCCCGCGCAGACGAAGCAGACGATCACCGCGAGCCCGCCCGGCAACCAGCCCCCGGCCGCGCGCGCCAGACGCAGCAGGCGCTGCGGGGCGCCGCCCGCGGCCAGCAGGAAGCCGGCCACGGTCAGGAGCGGCACGGCCGGCAGGGTGGCGGAGGCCACCAGGCGGTAGGTCTCGGCGGGCACGGCCGCGACGGGCGTGCCCGCGGAGAAGAACAGCAGCAGCGCCAGCCCGGCCATGGCCACGAACACCGGCGCGCCGAGGAACAGGCCGACCAGGAACACGACCACGCCCGGACCGACCAGGCCCTCGGCCACGCCCTCCGAGAAGGCCAGCGCCAGGCAGGTGGCCGCCGCCAGGCCCGCGGCCGCGAGCTTGCCGCGCCAGCCCGCGCCCGCGCTCCACACGAAGCGCAGCGCCATCAGGAAGAGCGTCGCCGGCATGACCAGCTCGCTCAGCCACTCCGGGAAGCCGCCCGGCAGGTAGCGCGGCGAGGCCGCGTCGGCCCGCACCAGGAGCACGCTGGCGTAGCCGACCAGGCCCGCCACCGTCGCGCCCAGGGCCGCCACGTAGGTCTTGCCCACCCGCTGCAGCTTCTTGCCCTTGAGGATGTTGCCGGTGCGCAGCGCCAGGTGCCGGCCCGGGCCGGCCGTGGCCAGCAGCGCGCCCAGGAAGGCCGCCCACAGGGTCAGGTGCTGGGTGTAGAGCAGCGAGCCGGGGACGCCGGCGCCGAACACGAGCCGGGAGACGATCTCGGCCACCGGCAGGAGCGTCATCAGCGCCAGCACGGCCATGACCAGGCCGCGCTCGGCGCGCCCGCCGATGCGCAGGAGCCTGGCCAGCCACGCGGGGGCCGGCGCCTCCGGCTTGTCGCTCGTCTCGGCCACCGGGTCCGCCTTGGTCAGGGTTGCCTGGCCTTCGCCGCGCGGTACTCGTCGCGGATGCGCTTCACGGCGTCGAAGTCCTCGGGGCTGACCACCCCGCCGCGCACGGCCGGCCAGGTGCGCTCGCAGATCTCCTGCCACTGCGCCCGGCCGGCCGCGTCGAACTCGAGCACGGTCAGGCCGTTCTTCTTCATGGCGGCGATCGCCTCGGCCTGCATGCGGGTGACCTCGTCGTTCACCCGCTCCGAGTAGACCCGGGCGATCTCCAGCAGCCGGGCGCGGGTGGGCGCGGGGATCTTGTCCCAGGCCGCGCGCGAGACGATGGTCGCGCCGGGCAGGTGCCCCCACGCGGTCGAGGTCATGTGGGGCGCGCGCTCGAACCAGCGCGCGCCGAGCGCCATGGCCGGCGTGGCGGCGAAGCCGACGATCATGCCGGTGGACAGGGACGGGAGGATATCGGTCGACGAGAGCACCACGGGCTGGAGGCCGGCCAGCTTGAAGGCCTCCGTCGAGGACGGATCGCCGGCCCAGGCGAAGACCTTCAGCCCCGCCATCTCGGCCGGGCTCCGGATCGGGTTCTTCAGGAACATGTGCACCCAGCCGGTGTCGCCCCACATCAGCACGACGTAGCCCTTCTCCTCCATCACCTTCTCCCAGGCCGGCGTGGCCCGGGGGAACACGTACTTCCACTCCTCGTCGTCCGCGATGAGCCCGGGGCAGGAGATGGCCTGCGGCCCCGCGTAGATGTCGGCCAGCCCGACCGCGCTCAGGGCCGCGGCCTGGAGCTGCCCGATGCGCAGCTTGCGGGCCATGTCGCCCTCGTTGCCTGCCACCCCGCCCGGGTAGATCTTGACCACCACGCCGCCGCCCGAGACCTGGCTCCACTCCGCCGCCATCTCCTTGAGCAGCTGGTGCCAGGACGAGCCGTCCGGCGCCATGGTGCCGAGCTTGAGGGTCACCCTGTCCGCGGCCTTCGCGCCGGGCGGGAGCCCGAGCCCGGCGAGGAACAGCAACCCGATCATTGCCTGCCGCATGGTGCTCACTCCTCCAGGAAGAGATCGCCGGCCCGCTCCATGAGCCGCCTGGCGCGCTGCTGGGCCAGCAGGTTGGCCAGCCTGAAGCGCGGCGCCCGATCGGCGTCGAAGGCCAGCACCTCGGCGAGCAGCGCGTCGAACCGCCCGCGATCCTGGGCGGCCACGCAGACCACCTCGGCCCAGGCGACCCGCGGGGCGAGCTTCTCCCCGCGGCTCAGCTCGAGCGCGCGCTCGAGGTGCGCCCTGGCGCGCTCCACGCCGCCGCCCGCGGAGGCGTCGCGCCCGCCGTCGTAGGTCACGAAGAACTCGTGGATGGCCCCCTCGTCGAAGGCCTCGTCCAGCGCGAGCGCCCGCGCCATCAGGGCCTCCATGGCGCCGAGCTCGCCGACCAGGCTCATCTCGGTCCGCGAGACCGAGATCTGCGCCGCCCAGGCCGCCGCCGTCCAGTAGAGCCAGGGCACGTCCTCGGCCCCGAGCCGGCCGAGCGCCCGGTCGCGGTCGCGCTCGAGCTGGGCGGCGAACCCCGGGTGGCGCGCCTCGAGGCCGCGCAGGCCGTAGCGGCGCGCGCGGGCGAACAGTCGGGCCGCGCGGGCGAAGATGCGCCGGGCGGCCTTCGGGTCGATCGGATCGAGCGCCTCGGCGTCGGCCTGGACGAAGGCGTAGGCGTACTGGGTGAAGCCCGAGGCGAGCGAGAGCAGCAGCCCGTCGTCCTCCGGCGAGCCCTCGAGCAGGCCCTCCAGGGTCTTCAGCGCGAAGGGCAGGGCGTCGCGCACCAGCTCCGGATCGTCGTCGGAGGCGTAGGCGCTCCCCCCGCCGGAGAGCGCGTCGGCGGCCAGCCCGGCCACCATCCCCGCGCAGCCCTGGAGCCATCCGAGCGCCACCAGCGCCGCCGTGAAGCGGACGAATTTCATCGCCCGCGACCCTATCGGGTGACCGTCGAGGTGTCAAGCCGTGCCCCGGCCTTGCCCTCGGGGCCCGGAGCGGGTAGGGTGCCCGCCGCGGGGGAGGCGGAGGCGGTCGTGAGCGTGCCCGGCGAAGGCCCGCGCTACACCCCGGCGGAGGAGGTGGCCAACAGCCTGACCCACGGGCTGGGGGCGGGGCTGGCCGTGGCCGGCCTGGCCGTCCTGGTCACCTTCTCGGGGCTGGAGGGAGACGCCTGGCGGGTGGTGAGCTTCAGCATCTACGGCGCCAGCCTGGTGGCGCTCTACCTGGCCTCGACGTTCTACCACGCCTTCCGCTCCCCGCGCCTCAAGCGCCGGTTCCGGGTGCTGGACCACACGGCCATCTACCTGCTCATCGCCGGGACCTACACCCCCATCAACCTGGTCACCCTGGGGGGCGGCTGGGGCTGGACCCTCTTCGGGCTCACCTGGGGGCTGGCCGCCGCCGGCATCCTGTTCGAGGTGCTCTTCCTGGACCGCCTGCGCTGGCTGACGATCGCCACCTACGTGGGCATGGGGTGGCTGGCGGTCATCGCCACCCGGCCGCTGGTCGAGGCGCTGCCCTGGGGCGGGCTCGCGTGGCTCCTGGCCGGGGGCCTGTGCTACACCGGCGGGGTGGCCTTCTACCTCTGGCGCCGGCTGCCCTTCCACCACGCCGTCTGGCACCTGTTCGTGCTGGGCGGGAGCGCCTGCCACTTCTTCTGCTTCCTGCTCTACGTCCTGCCCATGGCCTGAACCCCGGCATGGTTCCGCCGGGACCGCGGGTATGGTAGGCTTCGTCCGCTCTCGGGCGAAACTTCCAGCCGTGGTGCCAAGGAGGAAGCGATGATCAGGACCAGCGCAGCACGGTGGCTCCCCGGCCTCCTGCTGGCCGCGTGGGGCTGGGGCGGGTGCAGCGACGAGGCCAGCCAGCAGGGCGCCTTCTGCGAGCGCACCGAGGACTGCATGCTCGGCCTGGTGTGCGAGCGGAACACCTGCATCCTGCGCGTCCCGGGCGAGTGCTCGCCGGCCTGCAACCCGGACGTGGAGGCCTGCTTCGAGGGAGCCTGCCAGGCGGTGATCGACGCGAACGACCGCGACGGCGACTTCAGCCCGGCGGCCGAGGACTGCGACGACTTCGACCGCACGCTGCGGCCGCTGGCCCACGAGGTGTGCGACGGGGCGGACAACGACTGCGACGGGCAGACCGACGAGGGCTGCCCGGCCTGCCAGGAGGGCGACAGCCGCCGCTGCGGGACGGACGTGGGCGAGTGCTCGGCCGGCACCGTGCAGTGCTCCGCCGGGCGCTGGGGGGCCTGCTCGGGCCAAGGCCCGGAGCCCGAGCGCTGCGACGGGCTCGACAACGACTGCGACGGCCTCGCGGACGAGGTCTGCCCCTGCCACCCGGAGGACGAGCTGCCCTGCGGGGTGGACGAGGGCCGCTGCCGGGCCGGGGTGCAGCGCTGCGTGGAGGGGCGCTTCGGCGAGTGCGTCAACGGGGTGGTGCCGGAGGCCGAGGAGCGCTGCAACGGGCTGGACGACGACTGCGACGGGGAGACGGACGAGGGCTTCAACCTGGGCACGCCCTGCCTGGAGCCGGGCGAGTGCGGCCCGGGCGAGATCGAGTGCGCCGACGAGTGGAGTATGCGCTGCAGCACCGCCCCCGGCGCGAGCGCGGACGGCGCGGGCCCCGAGCGCTGCAACGGGCTGGACGACGACTGCGACGGGCAGACCGACGAGGAGTTCCCCGAGCTGGGCACGGCCTGCGACGGGCCGGACAGCGACCGCTGCCAGAACGGGGTGTGGGCCTGCGACGCCGAGGGGCAGGGGCTGGTGTGCGGCGCCGAGCGGGTGACCGATCTCAGCGAGGCGTGCAACTCCCTGGACGACGACTGCGACGGGCTGGTGGACGAGGACTTCGGCGTGGGCGAGGCCTGCGTCGGGCTGGGCGGCTGCGCGGGCGGCGCGGGCCGGGTGGAGTGCGCGGGCGAGCGCAACGTGCGCTGCTCGACCAACCCGGGCGGAAGCGACTTCGTGCCCCGGGCCGAGGTGTGCGACGGGGTGGACAACGACTGCGACGGCGAGGCGGACGAGGACTTCGGCTGCCCGGGCGAGGGCTCGCCGCGGGTGGGGGAGGCGTGCACGGGGCAGGGGCACTGCGGCGTCGTCCCGGGCGTGTGCGAGTGCCTGGGCCAGCAGGCGGCCCTGTGCTCGACCATGCCCGGCGGCAGCGACGACCGCTCCTGGACGGAGTCCTGCGACGACCGCGACAACGACTGCGACGGGCTGACGGACGAGGACTTCGCGGATCTGGGCGACCCGTGCGAGACGAGCGGGGACAACTGTCCCGGGCGGAAGGTCTGCTCGGTCAGCGGCGTGGGCACCGAGTGCTACGACCCGCCGTCGCCCCAGGAGACCTGCAACGGGCTGGACGACAACTGCGACGGCCTGGTGGACAACATCGACCGCGACAGCGACGGGGTGACCCCCTGCAACCCGATCCCGGCCTGGGACTGCTGCGACGACCCTGGCTGCCCGGACGCGAGCAGCATCAACCCCTCGGGGGACTGGCACAGCCAGTCGTACACCTGCGGCGGGCGGACCAGCTTCGACTGGAACTGCGACGGCTGGGAGCAGCCCCGCTGGGGCGTGCTCGTCTACTGCATCGACCCGGGCTGGGCGCTCGGGTACGGGGGGCCCATCCCCTGCGGCACGGTGGGCGCCTTCATCGAGTGGGGCGCGTTCTGCTGGCCCATCCGCTACGACCGGACCCAGGAGTGCAAGTGATGATCACCTCCACGCACGAGGGACGGAGCATGGCGCGGCGGCTGGGAGCGTACGCGGGGCTCCTGCTCGGGCTCGCCGCGGCGGGCTGCGGCGGGGGCGGCGGGCCCGACCCGACCTGCGACGACGGGCTGATGAACGGAGAGGAGACCGACCTCGACTGCGGCGGGGGGTGCCGGCGGTGCGCGGCCGGCGGCGGCTGCCTGGCCCCGGAGGACTGCGCGAGCCGGGTGTGCCGCGAGGGCCGGTGCGCCGCGCCCAGCTGCGACGACGAGGTGCAGAACGGCTACGAGACCGACCTCGACTGCGGCGGCACCTGCCCGGGCTGCCCGCTGGACGGGGCCTGCCAGGTGGGCGCGAACTGCGAGAGCGGCTCCTGCCAGGGCGGCGTCTGCCGGGCGCCGAGCTGCGAGGACGGGGTGCAGAACGGCCAGGAGCAGGGCCCGGACTGCGGCGGCAACTGCGGGCCCTGCCCGGACGGGCAGGGTTGCCTGGACGACCTCGGCTGCCTGAGCGGCCACTGCCTGGCCGGGTTGTGCCGCCAGCCCACCTGCGACGACGAGCGCCAGAACGGCGCCGAGACCGACCAGGACTGCGGCGGCCTGGACTGCCCGCCGTGCCCCGATCTCGGCGGCTGCCAGCTCGGCGAGGACTGTGAGAGCCGGGTGTGCCGCGAGGGGCTGTGCCAGGCGGCCACCTGCCTGGACGGGGTGCGCAACGGCGCCGAGCTGGGCGTGGACTGCGCGGGCCCGTGCCCGGCCTGCCCGGGCGGCCAGCCCTGCGTGCTCAACCTCGACTGCCTGAGCCAGCGCTGCACGGCCGGGGTGTGCGAGGCGCCCACCTGCGCCGATCTGCTCGCCAACGGCGACGAGACCGACGTGGACTGCGGCGGGACCTGCCCGCCGTGCGCGTTCAACCAGGACTGCCTGCTGGCCCGGGACTGCCAGAGCGGGGTGTGCGCGACCAACGGCCGCTGCGCCTACGGCGAGAGCTGCGCCCACATCCTGTCGGCCTCCCCCGGCTCGCCGGACGGCCTGTACCTCATCGATCCCGAGCTGGACGGCTACGATCCGCTGTGGGCCTGGTGCGACATGAGCACGGACGGGGGCGGCTGGACCCTGGTGCTCAACTACCTGCACCTGGGCGGCACGAACCCGCAGCTCTACAACAGCCCGGACGGGTTGCCCTGGCTGGTCTCCAGCGAGCTGGGCGAGGACGAGCAGGGCACCTACGCCTGGCGGCATGCGCAGAACGCCCTGCTGGCCGGCCTGGCCGTGGAGGAGCTGCGCTTCTTCGGGGTCACCTCGGCCCACGGGCGTGTGCTGCACTTCAAGACCCGGCTGGCAGGCTGCATCGACTACTTCACCACGGGCCGCGGCTCCTGCGCGGGGCTCCAGCACGTCTTCCAGCCGCTCGCCGGCCACACGGCCCGGCTGCCGGACGAGGCGGACACCTTCGGGGCCGATCGCGGCAACCAGGCCATGACCGACTTCCCCTTCTGCCGCGCGGACGCCGATCCGGCCGCCCACTGCTGGGCGGCGCGGGGCGGGGGGCAGCACTGGGCCATGGACAGCGGTCGGGCCGCGAGCGCCCACGACACCCTGCAGCGCGTCTTCGTGCGGGCCGCGCCCAGCCACTGCCGGGACGGCTCGCAGAACCTGTCCGAGGTCGGCCTGGACTGCGGCGGCGGGCTGTGCCCCGGCTGCGCGGACGGCGCGGGCTGCACCCGGGACGCCGACTGCCGGGGGCTGTGCCTGCAGGGCGTCTGCGTCACGCTGGAGAACTGCACCGAGATCCTGCTGGCCCGGCCGGACGCCCCGGACGGGGACTACCTGATCGACCCGGACGGCGCGGGGCCGCGGCCGGCCACCCGGGCCACCTGCGACATGACCACCGACGGCGGCGGCTGGACCCTGGCGCTCAACTACCTGCACCGGGCGGCCAGCGACCCGCCCCTGCAGGTGCGCGCGGATGAGCTGCCGCTGCGGGGCAGCGATCGGCTGGGCAAGGACGAGGCGGGCACGCCCTTCTGGGGGCACGCCAGCAGCGCGCTCCTCGCGGCGCTCGCGCCCCGGCAGGTGCGGTTCTTCGCCCGCAGCGGGGCGCACGCACGGATCGTCCACTTCGCCACCGACTCGGCCGACTGCCTGGGCTACCTGGGCGGCCAGGCCGGGGTGCTGTGCGGCGACGTGGTCCGCGGGCACGCGCTGTTCGCGGACCACTCCGCCCGGATACCCCAGGAGCTGGACGGGGCGGCCGTGCTCGACGAAGCGGACTGGCGGCTGACCTCCATGCCCTTCTACCTCGTGGAGCACTCGAGCTGGAACCTCGGACCAGGCGCCTGGAACGTGGACGAGTGGCAGGGCGGCTCCGCCGCCGACACGCTGCACCGGGTGTGGGTGCGCTCCGCGCCGCAGCACTGCTCGAACGGGAGCACGGACGGCGGCGAGAGCGACCAGGACTGCGGCGGCACCTGCCCGGCGCGCTGCGCCCCGGCCCAGGCCTGCCTGGTGCACGCCGACTGCCAGACCGGCCTGTGCCTCCAGGGGGCCTGCGCGCTGGTCGCGGACTGCACCCAGCTCCTGGCCGCCGACCCCGCGGCCCCGAGCGGCGACTACCTGGTCGACCTCGACGGGGACGGCCCGCTCGCCCCGGGGCGGGTGTCCTGTGACATGGCCACCGCCGGCGGCGGCTGGACCCTGGTGCTCAACTACCTGCACCGGGCCGGCACCGCGCCCGCCACCCTGGCCCTGGCCGACAGGTTGCCCACCCAGGGCAGCGAGGTGCTCGGCCCCGACGAGTCCGGGGGCGCCCACTGGGGCCACGCCGGCCTCGTCCTGATGGGCTCGCTCGACGTGGACGAGGTGCGCTTCCAGGGTCGGACCGCGGGGCACGACCGGCGCCTGGACTTCTCCACCACCGAGGCGGCCTGCCTGGCCTACCTGGTGACCGGGGTGGGCGCGGAGGGCTGCGCCGGCGTGGCCCTCGACCACCGCATCCTCCCCGGCCACACCGCCTACCTGCCCCAGGAGGCGGACCTGTTCGCCAGCGACCTCGGGGGCGATGCGCTGCTGTCCCACCCGTTCTGGATGGCCTCCCTGGCCCACTGGATCATCGGCAGCGGCGGCCGCTGGGAGGTGGACGACTACACCGGCGACGCCCGGAACAGCACCCTGCACCGCGTCTGGGTGCGCGGCGCGCCCGCGCACTGCGAGAGCGGGGCGGCCGACGGCGGGGAGGAGGGCGTGGACTGCGGCGGCCCCTGCCCGCGGCGCTGCGAGCGCGTGGGCGCGGGGGAGCCCTGCGCCGTCCACGCGCAGTGCTCGACCGGCGTCTGCGCGGGCGGGAGCTGCCAGACCCAGGCCCACTGCGCCGCCATCCTCGCCGCCGCGCCCGGCGCGGCGAGCGGCGACTACCTGATCGATCCCGACGGCCCGGCCGGGCCGCTCGAGCCCATGCCGGCCTCGTGCGACATGCGGGTCGACGGCGGCGGCTGGACCCTGGTGCTCGGCTACCTGCACCAGGGCGGGACCGATCCGGCCCTCGCCGTCCGGGACGGGAGCGCGGGCCTGCCGCTGCGGGGCGCGGCGCTGCTCGGCCGGGACGAGGCGGGCACGGCCACCTGGGGCCACGCCGGGAACGCGTTGTTCGCCGCGCTCGCGCCCACCGAGGTGCGCTTCTACGGCCGGACCGCGGCGCACGGCCGGCGCATCCACTTCAAGTCCGACGAGGGGACCTGCCTGTCGTACCTCTCCACGGGCCAGGGCAACTGCAACTGGATGGTCACGGACTTCGCGCCGCTCTTCGGCCACAACGCCAGCCTGCCGGGGAGCATGGCCTTCGGCTTCTCGGACCAGGGCGATCTGGCCCTGACCGCGTTCCCGTTCTACGACGGGAGCGCCCACCACTGGGGCGTCGGGGCGCTGGGCCCACCGGCGCGCTGGGAGGTGGACGACTACCCCAACAACGCCTCCCAGCACACCCTGCACCGCGTCTGGGTGCGCTGACGCGGCCGGGCCGGGAGATGGGCGCGGGAACCCGCTGGCGCGCCTCGGCCGCGCGCGTCTTCTTCACCCTCCTCGAGGTCTACCTGCTGGCGGCCTCGGCGGCCTTCCTCGCGCAGCGCTGGCTCATCTACCCGCGCTGGCTCCGCGAGCCCCGGCCCGCGGCGGGGGAGGGGGTCGAGGGGCTGGAGCGCTGGTCGCGGGCCCTCCCGGAGGGCGGCGCGGTCGAGGCCTGGTTCCTGCCCGGCCGCGGGGCGAGCGCGGAGCGGCCCGGCCCGCTGGTCGTGGTCGCCCACGGGAACGCCGAGCTCGTCGAGGACTGGCCCCGGATGCTCGCGCCCTACCGCGAGCTCGGGGTGAGCGTGCTGCTCCCGGAGTACCGCGGCTACGGCCGCTCGGCCGGCTACCCCACCCAGGCGCTGCTGGTCGAGGACGCCCTGCACTTCCTGGAGCGGGCGCTCGCCCGCCCGGACGTGGACGGGGCGCGGGTGGTCTACCACGGCCGCTCCCTGGGCGGCGGGCTGGCCTGCCAGCTCCTGGCCCGGCGGCCGCCCCGGGCGCTGGTGCTGCAGTCCACCTTCGCCCGGCTGGCCGATCTGGCCTGGTCCTCCGGGCTGCCCTCGTTCCTGGTGCTCGACCCCTGGGACAGCGAGGCGGTGCTCGCCTCCGCGCGCGTGCCGGCGCTGCTGCTGCACGGCCGGCGGGACGATCTCGTGCCCTTCGCCCACGCCGAGCGCAACCTCCGCGCCCTGCGGGCCGCGGGCGCCCCGGCCCGCCTGGTGGCCGAGGACTGCGACCACGCCGACTGCCCGCGCGACTGGGCGCTCCACTGGCGGGAGGTCGAGCGCCTGCTCCGCGAGGCCGGGGTGCTGTGACTACGGCGTGAACCAGACGGCGTCGAAGGCCTGGAGATCGGGGTCGGGGGTCCACGCGCACCGCACGCTCGCGCCGAGCTGCTGGCCGGCCGCGTCGATGGCCTCGAAGGTGTACACGCCGCCGCCCGCGTCCACCGGCGGGGACACGGGCACGGCGCCGCCGGACGGGCAGTGGGGGGAGCCCTGCAGGCGCAGGCCGTAGACGCCCACGGTCTGGTCGCCGTTCAGCGCCAGGCGGATCCCCAGGTCCGGGTTGCGGGCCGCCCCGGGCAGCGCGTCGTCGAGCGGCAGGCACAGCTCCTGGCACTCTCCGGCCAGGCCGAGCGGGGCGCTCTGCGCGAACACCTGCTGGTAGCCGGCCCCGGCGTCCACCGCGATGGCCAGCCCATCCCCCGCCGCGGCGGCGCCCGAGGAGCCCATGCGGAAGCAGAGCGTCAGGCCGCCGTGCAGCCCGGAGGCGTCCACCCGGGCCTCCAGGTTGGCCGCGGGCCCGTCCGACACCACCCCGGGCCGCCAGCCGGTCTGGTTGCTGCAGCCGGTGGAGTCGCACGCCACCGCGCCGGACGACACGCTCCAGGCGCCGAGGTCGCAGCCGCCGAAGTCCTCGTCCAGGGCCGCGATCGGGCTGGGCGCGCAGCCCGCCGACCAGGCGCGCAGGCTCACGCCGCCCAGGAACACCCGCTCGCCGTTCGTGTTGGAGTGGGCCCGCAGCATCACGCTCACCGCGGGGGCGCCGTCCGTCCAGCCCGGCAGGGCCGCGCACACCGGGGTCATGGCCCCGTCCACCCCCGGCTGGGG
>Ga0116143_10005529_pt1 | contig 11359 bp, 9 predicted proteins | sample AD_UKC034_MetaG_FD_89745 | JGI IMG/M metagenome (GOLD analysis project Ga0116143, IMG submission 89745) | Active sludge microbial communities of municipal wastewater-treating anaerobic digesters from USA - AD_UKC034_MetaG | ecosystem: Engineered > Bioreactor > Anaerobic > Digestate | place: USA...
TACCGGCAAGATCAAAGGTATTCAATTCGGTTCGCTCAAGGTGACCGAAACCGGAAACGAAGCCGGTTTTATCGAACCCGGCGCCTTCTGATCCCCTGTAATAGTTACTTGTAGCCGCTCTGGCATCTTCTGCCGGAGCGGTTTTTATTAATTTCATACACTGAATGTGAGGTGTGTTTTGTGCACGTTGCTTTAACCTTTGGGGTGATGCAAGTCACCCGCCCGGGGTATATTGTGACAGCGGATAAAACAGGCTCAACGTGGCCATTGAGGCTGAAGTGCGCGCTATGATTGACTCAAAAATTTTTCTAAAAAAGCTTTGACTTTGCAGTCTAAAATGTGGTGTAATCTAACCCACCACAAAACAAGAGAGAGTTAAAGTTTGCTAACGAAAAAATTTAAAAAGTAACAGACTTTAATCGCTCGTAGTCGCATTCTCAGATTTCCAGAGATTTTTATTCCATACATTCTGTCGTGTACAGAATTTGACGTGCGTTTTTATCATCAATAAGCAGGGAGCAGTCATGAAGCAGGGTCGCGAATTGCAGTTCATCGAAAATCGTCAGGGCAACATAGTACCATTCAACCCGGAAAAAATCCGGTCAGCTATCGAGAGAGCCGGCAGGGCAACCGGCGAGTTCGGTATGGTTGACTCGATGCGGATGGCGAGCCAGGTAATCAATATTCTGGCACATCGTCACCAGTCAGGTACCCCGAACGTCGAAGAAGTCCAGGACGTTGTTGAACACGTGCTGATCGCCAACAATTATTTTACGACCAATCGCTCTTATATCGTATATCGCGAACAGCACAAGCAGATGCGCGAAGGCCGTCGCTCGCTGGTCGACAGTATCAGTTCGATCAACGAATACCTCGGTCATCAGGACTGGCGTGTCAACGCCAATGCCAACCAGGGCTACTCGCTCGGTGGTCTCATTCTCAACGTGGCCGGCAAGGTAACTGCAAACTACTGGCTTTCACATGTCTACAACCCTGAAATCGGTGATGCTCACCGCGAAGGCGACCTGCATATTCACGATCTCGACATGCTTTCAGGTTACTGCGCCGGATGGTCTCTGCGAACCCTGTTACAGGAAGGCTTCAACGGCGTACCGGGCAAAGTCGAAGCTGGCCCGCCCAAGCACTTCTCGAGTGCACTCGGTCAGATGGTGAACTTCCTCGGTACTCTGCAGAATGAGTGGGCTGGTGCACAGGCATTCTCTTCTTTCGACACTTACCTGGCTCCTTATGTAAGACTCGATGGTATCAGCTACGATCAGGTTTTTCAGGGAATTCAGGAATTTGTCTACAATCTCAACGTTCCTTCACGCTGGGGTACCCAGACTCCTTTCACCAACCTAACCCTCGACTGGAACTGCCCGGAAGACCTCAAAACCCAGCATCCGCTCGTCGGCGGCAAACATGTCGATTTCACCTACGGCGACCTGCAGGCCGAAATGGATCTGATCAACCGCGCGTTTATCGATGTAATGAGCGTTGGCGATAATCGCGGCCGCGCTTTCACTTTCCCGATTCCGACCTACAACATCACCAAAGACTTCGACTGGAACCACCCGAACTGCCAGCCGCTGTTCGAAATGACCGCCAAATACGGTTTGCCGTATTTTCAGAATTTTATCAATTCTGATCTCGAGCCCAACATGGTGCGCTCGATGTGCTGCCGCCTGCAGCTCGACCTGCGCGAACTGCTCAAGCGCGGTAACGGCCTGTTTGGATCGGCTGAGCAGACCGGTTCGATCGGTGTGGTTACCCTCAATCTAGCCCGCCTCGGTTACATGTTCAAGGGCAACTATGAAGCACTCACCACTCGACTCGAGCACCTGATGGAACTCTCGAAGAAGAGCCTCGAAGTCAAACGCAAGGTTATTCAGGCCAGAATTGACAGTGGTCTGTTCCCTTATACCCGCCGCTATCTCGGCACTCTTCGCAACCATTTCTCGACCATCGGTATCAATGGTATGAATGAATGTATCCGCAACTTCTCCGAGAACGCCTATGACATTTCCAATCCTCAGGGCGTCGAACTGGCGCAGCGGATTCTTGATTTCATGCGCGAAAAGATCGTTCAATACCAGGTCGAAACCGGTCACCTCTACAATCTCGAAGCGACTCCCGCCGAAGGCGCAACCCATCGTTTTGCCCGCGAAGATCGCAAGCGCTTTCCCGACATCATTCAGGCTGGCACTCCGCAGGCGGCCTATTACACCAACTCGAGCCAGCTGCCGGTCGACTATCAGGGCGACCTGTTCGATGTAATGCGCCACCAGGAAAAGCTGCAGACCAAATACACAGGTGGCACCGTATTGCACCTCTACGTTGGCGAGCGCATACCTGATGCCGAATCGTGCAAGCGTCTGGTACAGAAGACCCTGACCCAGTTCAGGCTGCCATACATCACCATTACGCCAACATTCAGCATCTGCCCGAAGCATGGCTATATCGCCGGTGAACATCAGTATTGCCCAACCTGCGATGCGATCGAAACCAGAAAGGCTGTTGCCATCGCCCAGGCCGAAGGTCAGGAGCTGGCACCCGAAAGCGTAGTGCTTGCTGATGAAAATCGCCAGGTCTGCGAAATCTGGACCCGCGTCATGGGCTATTTCCGCCCGGTTTCTCAGTTCAATGCCGGCAAGAAGAGCGAATACAGCGACCGCGTTCTCATGCGCCCGAGCGACCTGGTAAGAGAAGTCGTCTGATTCGATGAAAAAAAACGGTTCTGAAAAAATTCTGGTCGGGGGCCTGCAGCCCCTGACCATGATAGACTTCCCCGGGCGACTTGCCAGCGTAATCTTTACGCAGGGCTGCAACCTTCGTTGCCGCTTCTGTTACAACCGCAGTCTGCTCGGCGAAAAAGCTGCCGACCCACTATCCTGGGAATCCGTCAGAAATTTTCTGAAGGATCGCCAGGGATTCATCGAGGCTGTCGTTTTCAGTGGCGGTGAACCATGCCTGCAGCCAGGTCTGCTCGCCGCTCTGCGCGAAGTCAGAGAATACGGCTTCGAGGTGGCACTGCACACCAACGGCTTTTTTCCGGATATCGTCGGGCAGGCGATCGAAGAAAGGCTGCTGCAGTTTGTCGCAGTCGATTTCAAGGCCCCTTTCGACAAGTATCAGTCGGTTACCCGGCAACCGGTTGACCGTTCGGCTTATGAGCGCCTTGCTGAAATGCTTGTGGCGGCCGGAATCAAACATGAATATCGCACTACGGTTCACCCCGGTCTGCTGACCGATTCTGATATAATGCAGATGGCTGACTGGCTTTGCGACAAAAAGATAAGCAGCTATGCCATACAGAAATTCAAATATGGTGAAGCTCTCGACCAGACTTTGCCGCCGGTCAACGCAGCCTGTCTGCAGCCTGCAACACTTTTGAAGCTGCGCTCGCGGTTTACCGGTTTCACATTGCGCTCTGACGACAGCGAAGTCGATAGTCTCAAAAAGGCGGCGTAAGGTATTAGCGGGTGCTTACAGGCTTGTGAGTCCTGTTTTCAGCGCAAAATTGACTTGTAGACCTGCAGATGCAGATAAAGTTCTTTCTCGGCGGTGTGACTCTGCGCGACGATTCGCGCGGCCCGCCGGCCAACTTCGGCGGCCAGGTCAGGATTGTCGAGAAGATAGCGCAGTTTGCTGATAAAATCTTCTCCGTCATGCAATCGGCCGAAGCTGGCCGGTCCCGGAGAGGTGAAATAGAGCCAGCCGTTGCCCATTCCCGGAAAGGTTTCTTCGTTTTTGATGAAGGCATGATTGCCATATACATCGGCCGCGAGAACGGGTCGGCCGGTCTGCATGGCACTCAGCATCGACGAATTGTAACCTTCTGCGTGTGACACATTGATGAAAATTTCGGCCTGACGGTGCAAAAATGGCAGCAGACCGTCTTCCGGGCGATCGATCAGTTTAATCCATGCTTTTCCAGAGGCTTCGGCAATTACCTGTTTCTGATAGTCGGTGTCGAATGGAGTATTGAAGAGCACCAGACGCAATTCCGGATAATCTGAAATGATCTTTTCGATGTAATGTATTGCAAAAAGCACATTTTTTGCCGGGAGCAGACCGCCTTCAAGCATGACCAGACGCTCGCCCGGGATAAATCCGAAATGCTCGCGCGGAAAGTCGAATTCAGCATTGAAGGGTGAGACTCCGGGCGCAATCACTTCAATCTCAGTGTTGATCATCAGACGCGATTTGATGAATTTGCCCATCTGCGGGTAGGGCACTATGACTTTGCGCGCTGCCTCAAGAACTTCCTGCAGCTGGGGGCGCAGCACGCTGTTATACATGTCGATGTAGGCGTCGAGGCCGGTGCAGGTGACGATTAGCGGCAGGCGCGACTTCTCAGCCAGTTTCTGACAAGGCAGCCCGGCTTTTGCGGCATGAAAGGCGTGAATAAGCGACGGGGTGCCTTTTATGGCGTCGAAGGGGTAGGGATCGTCGGTGGTGAATTCACGAGTATGGCAGGGGAGTGTAGTCAGAGAGCCGATCAGGCGTTTCGAAATTTCTCTCTCTTCAATATTGCTGGTATCTCCCGAAGGAACACCGAAATAAATATTCAAGCTGGATCTCGCTTTCGCTGGTTTCTTGACTTTGCCTGTCCAGATATATATAAACTACAGAATAATATACCAAAGTCAACCAGCTTTGAAAATACCAAAATTTGAAAGGCCCGCTATGGAAATCAGACACGAAGACCTGACGATTCGCACGCTTGGCAAACCTGTGATGGATTCGCCCTTGAAGCTTTCGAAGATCGATGGTGATTTTTTGACAAATTATGTCGAAGATCATGAACGTGTTCTGTTCAACAACAGCCTGTGCAAGGTCAAGGCCGAAATAGCGGGCGGGCAGGAGCCCCTGTCTTTCGAAAAGGCCGGACCACGCGAAAAGATTTTTTTCGACCCGGCGCGAACACGAGCCGGAATCGTTACCTGCGGTGGTCTCTGTCCCGGTATCAACGACGTCATCCGCGGTATCGTCATGCAGCTGCATTTCTGGTATGGCGTCAAGAATATTTATGGCTTCCGTTACGGTTATCTCGGTATGATTAAAGAATCAGGTCTGCAGCCAATGGTTCTCGACCCCGATGTAGTCTCTGAGATACACGAAAAGGGCGGCACGATTCTCGGCTCTTCTCGCGGGCCACAGGAGGTCGGGCTGATGGTAGACCGGCTGATGGACTACAATATCAACATTCTTTTCTGCATCGGTGGCGACGGTACGCTGCGTGGAGCGCAGGAAATTTACGATGAAATCACGAAACGCGGTCTTGCCATCTCGGTGATCGGTATACCCAAAACCATCGATAATGACATCGGCTTCATCGAAAAAACCTTCGGTTTCGAAACCGCCTTTACGCACGCCGTCGACTCGATCAGAACCGCACATGTCGAGGCCCGCGGCTACCAGAACGGAGTTGGCCTGGTCAAGCTGATGGGCCGCCAGTCTGGCTACATTACCGCCAATGCTTCGATTGCCTCGCAGGATGTGAATTTTTGTCTGATTCCCGAAATACCCATCGATCTGGAAGGCGAGAATGGATTTTACAAGCATCTGTTAGACCGAGTTCAGCGGAAAAATCATGCGGTAATCGTCGTGGCTGAGGGGCTTGGTGACCGTTTCTGCGCGATGGATGAAAAAGACGTTTCCGGCAATCGCAAGTCTGGTGACATCGGTGTGTTTCTGCGCGAGGGCATTGCAAAATACTTCAAGGAACGCAAAGTCCCGGTGTCTCTCAAATACATCGATCCGAGCTACATAATTCGCAGCTCATGCGCGATTCCTTCAGACAGCATTTTCTGCAACCAGCTGGCCCAGAACGCTGTGCATGCAGGCATGGCAGGCAAAACCGGCATGCTGGTCGGTATCTGGAACAACTGTTTTACGCACGTGCCAATAGATATCGCCATTCGCAACCGCAAGTTCATCGACCCCGAAAGCATGTTCTGGCTCAACGTTCTCGAAAGTACCGGCCAGCCGCGCTGGATGCAGAACGCCCCACGCGTCTAGGAGGCGGCAGCCTCAGACCAGTTTTCGCTCAGCAGTCTGATACATTCTGCGTGCAGTATGCCGTTGGTTGCCAGCAGCTGGTAGCTGTCGAGCAGCATGTTGCTGCCATCATATTTAGACACTCTGCCGCCGGCCTCGCTGACGAGAAGGCTTCCGGCCGCTATATCCCAGGGTTTCAGGCTGGTTTCCCAGTAGATCGAAAAAATGCCGCGAGCGATGTAACAGAGGTCGAGAGCGGCTGAGCCGAGGCGGCGCACACATTGCACATGCTGCAGCATTGTGCGCAGGTGCCCGAGCAGGTCGTCGAGACATTCGCGACGGTTGTAAGGATACCCGGTTACTGCCAGCGCTTCGTTGAGCCTTTCGACTTTGCTGACGAAAATGCGATCGCTGTTGAGCCATGCGCCCCCGCCCTGCCAGGTGCGGTATATCTCGCCGTTCATCGGGTTAACGATAGCGCCGGCCACCGGCTGCCCGTCACGGCAGAGAGCTATCGATACACTGAAATGTGGCAGCCGGTTGGCAAAATTAGTTGTACCGTCAAGCGGATCGACGACCCAGACCTCCCCCTGGCGCCAGTCTTCGCCGCCGTCTTCTTCGCCATGAAAGCGGATATCAGGAAATCGTTCGAGAAGAAGCTTTTTGATAAGCCGTTCTGATGCGATATCAACTTCAGTGACCAGATCAACTGCGCCTTTGAAAGTTATCTGGTGTGTGTCGTCAAAGTGTTTTCTGATAAGTTCGGCGGCGGCAACGGCCACTTCGGCCGCTCCATTACTGAGATTCTCGAGGTTGTGCATCGATCGGCTGCCCTTCTGCTTTTTGAATTCAGGCGATTATATCACTGACAACACCGGCTGTCATCAGTCTGAGTTTGCTCTCTTTCAGTTGCTGGCGAAAAATGATATATTAGCCAGGCTATGAAAACAGATCTCTCAATGAAAATCATACGTGCAATGACCGCAGCCTGTATTCTGCCGGCTATGATAATGACCGGTACGGTAACCTTTGCGCAGCCAGATAGAGTTAAAACTACCGAAGAACTCATCGCTGAAGTAGAAGCTGAAGCCAGAAAACCCGCTTCGGCTCCTGCCGGCGTGCCGCTCGCGAATGAGCCAAAGAGCGCCGCCGAGATTCTGGCCGAGATCGAGGCTCTGTCAACACCAACCAATGCAAGTGCAGCCGGCGCAAACCTGGATGCAGCATCAGGAACAGAAACAGATATCGCAACAGATACCGATACCGTGGCAGAACCCCATGACGTTAAAGAAGTTAAAGAAGAGAGCGAAGAAACAGCTAATGCTGATGAAGCCGGCAGTGCGACTGAAGAACTGCCCGTCGATAATTCGCCTCTGCCTGACGAAGTTATCGGCGAATACGCAGTAGATGAAAACGACGACGATGGTCTTGACCTGGAGATCGTAGACGAGGCAGATGCCGGTGCGATTGCTTCTGCAGCTCTGCCGCCGCTGCCGGAGGTTGCTTCGGAAACCCTTTACGAAAAGGCTGACGCGCTCGAGCCGCAACTGCTGCTCTCGGGAACTCCGGTTGAAGAAGGCGTTGAGGGGCAGGTCAGCGAGAAAATCAGCGGCAGAATCGTGGCCGAAAAGCAGCCGCTTGCCCGCCGTCGCCACCTTTTTCGCTGGGTTCTGAAGGCAGATGATGGCCGCAGAATTCCGCTCAAATCAAACATCAAACTATTGCAGGAAGTGCGGCGCGACAACATTCTCGATGGCAAGGTCGCCCTGACCGGCCGCTATATTCGTTCAGGTCTGAATGACAAGCTTCGCTATTTTGTGGTGGAGTCTCTGGTCGCGCTGGATGATGAAGCGGCTGAGGCCGCCGCTGATAAGGCTGCTGGCAAGGCCTCTGAACGTAACAAGAACAATGCTGTTGCTGATTCAGAAGCCAAAAAGGCTGTGCCTCTGAAAGAAAAGTGAGGCAGTTGCAGGCAACTGCCTGAATAGCTGACAACAGCCGATGCAGAACGAAAAACTCGAAAAAATACTGGCGCTGATGCCTGCCAACCCCGGCGTCTATCTGATGAAAAACCGGGTCGGCGAAATCATTTACATCGGCAAGTCACGCTCGCTCAAAAAGCGCGTCAGGTCTTACTTCAACCGCCAGCACGACAGTCTCAAGACTTCGGTTCTGGTTTCAGCTATCGAAGACATCGAGTTCATCGTTACCGGCAACGAAGTCGAAGCGCTGATTCTCGAGAATAACCTGATCAAGAAGCACAAACCCCGCTATAACGTGCTTCTCAAAGACAGCAAGACGCACCCATACATTAGGGTGACACTCAACGAGAAGTTTCCGCGGCTCGAAAAGGTGCGAAAGGTTTCTTTCCGCGATGGCAATTTATATTTTGGTCCGTTTCCCAATGAATATGATCTGGCCCGGATAGTCGATCTGCTTTCGCGTAACTTCAGGCTGTGTACGGTTAAACGCAAGTTCACGCCAAAGCAGGGTGTCCGCCCCTGCCTGAAATACCACCTTGGTATCTGTCAGGGCGTCTGCCAGGGCGACGTTAAACCCGAAGAATATGCAGTATCGGTCAACAAGGCCATAGATGTACTGGCCGGCCGGGTAGACCCGGATTTTACCGGGCTCGAACGCCAGCTCAAGGAACTGGTCGACCAGTATCGCTACGAAGAAGCTGCCGAGGTGCGCGACACCCTGTCGGCGCTGGTGCGCTTTTTCGCCAGCCAGAAAGTCGAATTTGTCAAGCCGGTCAACCTTGATTTCTGGGGTATCAGCGAAGCCAGCGACCGGGTCGTGTTTTCCGTGTTCTTTGTCAGAGGCGGCAAAATGCTGGGCAATCGGATTATCGATGCAGGTCTGCCCCCCGATTTTGCCCTCGATGAGCTGCTTTCAGAGGTTATGACAAGATTTTACGACGCCAACCTGATACCTGCGTCCATCTATTGCCGCGAAGAGCCAGAGGCCTGTGACTCTCTGCTTGCGGTTCTCAGTGAACAGAGCGGGCGCCGTGTATCTTTTCACCGGCCGCAGCGCGGGCAGTTTCTCAAGCTGCTCGAAATGGCTGACGCCAACGCTCTTGAAGTGATGCGCAATATCAAGTCGCAGGGTAATGAACGCATCGATGAGGCAGTTATCGACCTGCAGAAACAGCTGAATCTAAGGCAGCCACCGGTGCGAATCGAATGTGTCGATATCTCGCACATTCAGGGTACAGACCCGGTGGCCTCGCTGGTCGTGTTCAAAAACGCGCGGCCGCATAAAGGCGAATACCGCCTCTATCACATCAAGAGCGCCCGTGGCGGCGATGATCCGGCTTCGATCGGCGAGGTCACGCGTCGCCGCTTTACCAGGCTTCTGCGCGAACAGGCAGGTCTGCCTGATCTGTACATCGTCGATGGTGGTATCACTCAGGTGCGCTCGGCGCTGCGTGAGCTCGAACAGCTTGAAATCGACATCGAGATCTTCGGGCTGGCCAAGCGCGAAGAGATACTGGTAAGACCGGATGGCAGCGAGTTCAAGCTGCCGTTCAGCAGTGCCGGTATGAAAATGATCATCAAGCTGCGCAACGAGGCACATCGCTTTGCCAATACCTTTCAGAAGAAAGCGCATGGCAAACGTGTACTCAAGTCGGCATTGCTCAATCTGCCTGGTGTCGGGCCAGCCACCATTCGCAAGGCACTCTGGGAATTCGGGTCGACAGCCAATCTGGCGCGCACCAGCCCGGAAGAACTGCGGCAACGCTGTCAGATTCCCCTCAAAACGGCTGAGCTGATCATCAACTCGCTTAAGGAAAACAACAATGAAGAATAGGCGTTGTTCGTTGCTGTTGTCGCTGCTTTGTCTTTTGCTGGCTCAGTTATCGCCGATGGTGTCTGCATCGACAGAAGACTCAGAAGCCATGCAGCCAAAACTTGAGTCAGCTTTCATGCGCGCTTTGAGTGACCCGGCCGAGTTTCGTGATACCGGAATTTTTCAGCTGCTCGGCTACAGCAATGAAGAAATCGCCGAGATTGGCAGAATCACGCCGCGCCCGGTTGCGCTGAAGGTTCTGGCTGATTCTGGTTCCGAACCGGGGCAATTTGTTAACATCAGGGTCGACTGCACAAAGGTTTCGTATTATAACCTGACCATCGACCGGGTCGTTTTTGAGTTTCCCGAATGTCACCTGTGCCTCGAAGAGCTTGCACAGGGGCGTCTGCGCTTTCTCGGTTCACAGCAGATCCGGCTGAAAACTGAAGTTTCGGCCGCTGATATCGCCAGAGTTTTCGATCTGGTAGCGCGGGCCCGCAATCTGACCAGTCTGCGCATCAATCTCGAAGAAGACCGGGCCAGAATACATGGTCGCGTCAAGCGTGGCCTGTTCGTGGTCGATTTTAATCTGATCGGAGATACCGAACTGGTTGACCCCAAGACCGTCATTTTTCGCTGCGAACGCATGTTTCTCAATCGGACGGTCGTGCCAAGAAATACCACTAACGCAATTTTCAAACAGATAAACCCGGTTTTCGATGCCAGAAAGACCTGGCTCAATCTCAATATTGCCAGAATCAATATCAGGCGCGGCTTCGTCGAAACCATCGCCACCATAGAACGGAGAAAAAGTTAACATGCCAACAGCCAGACGCTTTTATCGAATAGCCAGAGCAATTCATCAACGACAGCTCGATATAATTGTCGCTCTCGACAGTGTACACGATCAACACAACCTGTCGGCGGTGTTGAGATCGGCAGATGCAACCGGTATAAATCGCGTTATCTGGTTTCCTGATCTTAAAAAGCCCGAAAAACTCAACCCCGAGGTTTCGAAGGGTTCTGAACGCTGGGTGCAGCTCGAAACTGTCGACACCCTGACTCCACGACTGCTCGACCTCAAGAGTCAGGGGTACAAAATCGCAGCGACCCACATGGCACATGCGGCAGTCGACTTCAGAAGCATCGACTGGACAACTCCATGGGTCGTTGTCTTTGGCAACGAGCAGGGTGGCTGCTCTGAGGCGACGCTGGAGGTGGCTGACGCCAACATTTTCCTGCCGATGATGGGTTTTGTACAGAGCCTCAATATTTCTGTCGCCGCAGCGGTAACCTTTTATGAAATACAACGACAGCGCGAAAGTGCGGGGCTGTACAGCCGGTGCGCGCCGGAAAGGCAGGTGCGCGATCTGTACAATCAGTGGGGACTGCTTGACGACCGTTTCAATATCGATGAGCTCATGGAACCGCCGGCAGGCGAGATTCCGCCAATCGACCACCCGCACAGCGATGGCCGCTCTGTTCGCAAATTTCCCAGGATAAATCCAGCTTCCTGAGCTGACGTAATTGCTGCTGATGTACCGCGAATTGTTTGCATGCA
>Ga0116143_10005533_pt1 | contig 11354 bp, 10 predicted proteins | sample AD_UKC034_MetaG_FD_89745 | JGI IMG/M metagenome (GOLD analysis project Ga0116143, IMG submission 89745) | Active sludge microbial communities of municipal wastewater-treating anaerobic digesters from USA - AD_UKC034_MetaG | ecosystem: Engineered > Bioreactor > Anaerobic > Digestate | place: USA...
CGGGAGGAACCTGCGGACTGAGTGTCAACCTGTATGGAATTGATGACCTGGGTGGGGTCGCCGCCCAGGAGGTAAATCGCGAGCACCAGGATCACGGTGCCTATGCCGCCGCCCACCATCCCGCCGCGGGATATTCCGCCCCTCTGGTCTTCCACGTTGTCGCTCTGCCTTCTTCCTTTCCAGATCATGGCATTCTCCGGTTGAGTATTGTATCATTACTGCAAGTGTTTGCGGGAGTTCCGGCCGGACGCTATACTCCCGATTCGGAGGAAACATAGCACGGGATGCCCGGAATGACAACAGGAAAAAACAGGTACAATCAGGTCCCGGCTTTCGGCTGGCGCGCCTGGAGCAGCTCTATCATCATCCCTATCAGGAGAAATAGGGCCGTCCCAAAGATGAGTATTCCCTGCACCAGCGGCAGGTCCCGCTTCTGGAGCGCCATGATGAGGAGCCTGCCGATGCCTGGCCAGGAGAAGACCGTCTCCGTCACCACGGCGCCGCCCAGGTAGGCGCCGAAATCGAGGAGGATGATAGTTATCGCCGGCACCATGACGTTCCTCAGGCCGTAGACCAGGACCACGCGCCATTCGGGAATGCCGAGCGCGCGCGACGCCTTGATGTAGTTCGATTTCAGCACCTCGATGAGCTCGTTGCGCACCACCCTGATGATCAGGGCCAGCGAGCGCGACGCCAGCGCCGCGGCGGGGAGGATGATGTACGCGGGGTTCAGTCCCTGTCTTCCCGAGGGCGGGAGCAGGTTCAGCCAGTGGGAGAACACCAGCGCCAGGATGAAGCAGGTGACGAACACCGGCGTCGATATGAAGAACGACGATATCCAGAGGACCGCGGTGTCCGCATGGCGTCCGCGCCGTGCCGCCGCCAGCACACCCAGGCCGATTCCCGCGGCGGCCGCCAGCGCCATGGAGACGGCGGCCAAGAGGAGCGTGGCGGGGAAGCGCCGGGCGATGAGCGTGGTGACCGGGAGGCCGGTGTAGATCGATTTACCCATGTCCAGAACGGCAAGTTTCCCGAGGTATGTGAGGTAGCGGTGGAGGAACGGCTCGTCGAGCGAGAGCTCCCGCCGTATGGCCGCGATGTCCGCCGCGCTGGCGTAGTCGCCGGAAATCATGGCGGCGGGGTCCCCGGGGATGAGGTAGATGAGCGTATGTATCACCAGCGCCGCGCCGAGCAGCAGCGGTACCGCGAGCAATGCCCTTTTCAGAAGCGCCTTCATGGCGTGAAATGTTCCCCCTTCCGGGGGCGCCGTCAATAACTTTGGGCCGGGAAAATCCTAAAAATAATCGCTCCCCGCGCCGATCATGTATCTGGAAACCATACTTTGCGTACTATTGAGGGGTGATATCATGAAGTGCTCACGCTGCGGAAAAGAGGTCAGCAGTCTCAACCATTATTACATACCCAGGAAAGGCGGCCTGGAAGGGCTGCGCTACTGTATCAGCTGTGCCAAGGAAGAGCACGTGGTCACGCTGGTATAGCAATAACAGTCAGGACATTTCGCCGGAGGTGAACGGCGGGGAGGGGTGATACCGCCCGCTTCCCCGGGTTCCGCGCCGGCAGTGAAAGAAAAAACCCCGCGTTTTCCGCGGGGTTTTTCGCATCAGTCGTAGCTTTCGTTGCCGATGTAGGTCACCAGCGGCACGTCCATCAGCCACCGGAGCGTGTTCTTCAGCTTCATCGACTGCACGAAGAGGTCATGCACCGGCTCCTTGTCGAAGTCGTGCATGGGGCTCTTCCAGTAGAAGGATAGCCACTCCTGGATGCCGTACATTCCCGCTCTCTGGGCGAGGTCGTTGAAGAGCACCAGGTCAAGCACTATGGGCGCCGCCAGGATGGAGTCGCGGCAGAGGAAGTTGACCTTGATCTGCATCGGGTATCCCAGCCAGCCGAAGATGTCGATATTGTCCCATCCTTCCTTGTTGTCACCGCGGGGAGGATAGTAGTTGATGCGCACCACGTGGGTATAGTCGTTATAGAGGTCCGGGTAAAGCTCGGGCTGAAAGATCTGGTCGAGCACCGAAAGCTTGCTCACTTCCTTCGTCTTGAACGATTCGGGATCGTCGAGGACTTCGCCGTCGCGGTTCCCGAGGATGTTCGTCGAGTACCAGCCCTCGACGCCGATCATGCGGGCCTTGAAGCCGGGCGCCAGGATCGTCTTCATGAGAGTCTGGCCGGACTTGAAGTCCTTGCCGCCCACGGGTACCTTGTTCTTGTCGGCCAGCTCGCGTATCGCCGGCACGTCGGTGACGTGGTTCGGCGCGCCGTTGGCGAAGGGAATGCCCAGGCTGAGAGCGGCGTAGGCGTAGATCATGCTCGGGGCGATCTTCTTGTTGCTTTCCTTGAGCCCCTTCTCGAAGTTCGCCAGGGTGTCGTGGACTCCGGGAATCGTTTCCTGGTATATTTCCGTGCTGGCGCACCAGACCATCACCATGCGGCTGATTTTTTTCTCATCCTTGAACTTGAGGATGTCGTCTTTCAGCATCTGCGCGAGGTCCCAGTACGAGGGGGCCTTCTTGACCCAGGTGCCGTTCAGCTTCTTGACGTAGTCCTTGTCGAAGACCGCCTTCATTGGTTTAATGGATGAAAGCTCGGCTTTGATAGGCTCCAGGTGTTCTTTCGTGAGGACTCCCGCGTTGATGGCGGATTCATAGGCGTCGTCCTCGAAAAGGTCCCATGCGAGAAAATCCATGTCCTTGAGGTCCGCCAGTGGCACGAATTCCTTTATGGGGATGTATTTCGTGTCGCTTCCCTTCCCGACCTGGATCTTACCCATCTGCGTCAGGGATCCGATCGGCTTGTTGAGCCCCTTGCGCACCATCATGACGCCGGCGATAAAGGTCGTGCTTACTGCCCCGAGCCCGGGGATGAGAACGCCAAGCTTGCCTTCCGCCTTTTTGATCTCGGTTTTCTTTAATGTCACTGTGATCTCCTTGAATCTTGAAATTATTATGCAAATTTGATTGCGTTACGACACATGAGCCCTCGGCCTGTACGCAGCTGCCTGACGAAAAGGATTTCTGCGACGGGACCGGGGGGCGCGCAGAAACATCAGGGGATACTGATTTAAACAAATCGTTACGCTAATTCCGGACCCTAAATAGTCAAGAAAATTATTGTATTATTATTTGGCGGCTCGTGCCGCGCCCGAGGTGCCGGTTTTTCCACTGCCCGGTGTTCAAAATCTGATGCATGAAAACCGTTGAAAAATGTAAAAATATACAGTAAATACCGATACATACCGACACTGGATGTAGAGGACATCCAGTTTAAGGGTAAGGACGGAGCGTATGGCTATATCCAAGGCCGAAAGGGCAGCGTACAATGATTATGTCGTCCAGTTCAAGAAGGACATCGACGACGCGAGCAAGCGCATCAAGGAAGCCGAGCAGATCAAGAAGAAGATGCCCCGGATAGCCGCGTACAAGGACATAGAAATCCTGCTGGAGCACCTGAAAATCATCATGCTGCGCATCAGCATGAACGACGCGTCCCTGGAGATGCTCGACAGCAAGAGCGAGAAGGAGTTGAACGAGGCGAGGAAGACCTATTACAAGGCCCTCCAGATCATGGAAAACATCGTGGGGAACGATATCGACCGCTCCCTCAAGGATAACGCGGAATATCTGGCGAAAATCGACCGTATCAATCCACTCCAGACGCTGCGCATAGTCCAAAGGCTCAACACGGTGCTCACGATACTCATAGACCGCCTGGGGAGCGGCTCCAAGTGGAAGTGGTCTTTCGTGGACCTCTTCGCAAGGGTCGCCGTGGTGACGCGCAACATGATAAATTTTTCCGAAACGCAGAAGTACCGCGATCCCCGCACCGAGTTTTACCGGGAACGCCAGGAGCTTCTCGCCATCTGTAAGAACGACCTGAAGGATGCAGCGCTTCAGTATCGTACCAAGTACGAGCAGTCAACGAAGGCGACGGGTGACATTCTGAAATCAATCGAGCTCCTGACCGCCCTCAGAAAAATACACGCCCTTTTCGGCGAGGCGGAAGAAGCGAAGAAGATCAAAACCACCATCGATGCCCTGCAGCAGAAGATCGCCGAGATGGAAAAAGAGGAAGATCAGAAAAAGAAAAAAATTTAACGTTTCGTCAATAAAAGTTACGCAAAATCGCTTTATTGACTTGACGGAGGGAAGGATTTGTAGTAATTTATTAGCACTCAATAATAAAGAGTGCTAATAAATGGTGTCCCATGATACATGATGGGAGCGATAATCCCTTAAACGAAAGAGAGGCTGCGGTACTGCGCGCCCTCGTGTACGAGTATATTACCACGGGGAAAGCTGTGGGATCGCGCTCGTTTGTCCAGAAGTATTCTTTCTCCGTATCGCCCGCGACCATGAGGAACATCATGTTCGATCTCGAAGCGGGCGGCTTTCTCATGCAGCCCCACACCTCCGCGGGGCGCATTCCCACGGACAAGGGCTACAGGTACTACGTCGACTCCCTTATCGACACCTACGATTTCGTGATGAACGAAAAGCTCAGGGTGCGCGAGGAGCTCATCAGCAAGGAGCTCCAGCTGGACAGGATTTTCTCCTCCGTGTCCAAGATGCTCTCCCTGGTGTCGAACTATGCCGGTATCATCCTCACGCCAAAGCCCGATTTCACCGTCGTGAAGTATATCGAGCTCATCCCCCTGGACAACAACGAGATCGTGTTCATTCTCATCACGCGCACCGGCGTGGTCCTGACCAGGAAGGTGAAGGTATCCACTCGGGTGATCCAGGACGAGATCAGGAACTACGCGAAGTACCTCACGGGGGAGCTCTGCGGTTTTTCCCTTTTCGATATCAGGTCCGATGTATTCAACCGCCTGAGGAGCGAGGCGATGAACGACCGGCACAAGGAGATGGCGCTAGACATCGCGCAGCTGGCGCTCGCCGAGACGGAGGAGCCGGACCTCTTCATCGACGGCATCGAGAACCTGCTCCACATCCCGGAGATGATCGAGGCGGAGCAGTTGAAGAAGCTCCTTCACCTCATCGACGAGAAGAAGGTGCTCCGTGGAATCATGGAGCGCAACATGGAGAAGGAGGGCGTCAACACGCTCATCGGCGAGGAGATCGCCGAGGCGGAGGTGTCGGGGTGCAGCATCGTCACGTCGTCGTACAAGATGGGCAACAAGAAGGTGGGGGTACTGGGTATCATCGGCCCCACGCGGATGGATTACGAAAAGGTGGTGCCGCTGGTGGATTACACCGGCAAGGTGGTAAGCGATTTCCTGACTAAAATGTCCAAGTGAAAATATAATCCGGCCGATCACAACAAGAGGAATAAAAGTACGATATGCAGAAAAAGGAAAACAACGTGGAAGAAAGGGCCTTCAACGGCGCGGGCCAGGGGGATGATTCCCCTGCTTTGAATGACGGATCGCCCGGAGCGGGGGAGGAGGCCGCTGGCCCCTGTGCCGCCGCGGAGGACGATATCGAAACGCTGAAAAAACTCCTGGCGGACGCGCAGGCGGACGCCGAGAAGAAGGCGAAGGAGATAACCGAGCTCAAGGATCTCATGCAGCGCCGCCAGGCGGACTTCGAGAACTACAAGAAGCGCGTCATCAAGAGTCAGGATGAGAACAGGAAGTACGCCATCAAGGACCTGGCGCTCGATATCATCACCATCAACGACGATCTCCTGCGCGCCATCGAGGCTTCGTCCACTGTGAAAAACGGCGAGTCGCTGGAACAGTCGCACAAGTCGTTCGTGGACGGCGTGCTGATGATCTCCAGGATGATCGAAGAAGCGCTGAAGAAGTACAAGATCGTGGAGATAGACCAACTCAACCAGGCCTTCGATCCCCAATTCAACGAGGCGGTGGAGATAGTGCAGGGCGATTCCGTAAAGGAAGACACCGTCACGAAAATTTACCAGAAGGGCTTCATGCTGGACGACCTGGTGCTCCGCAGCGCCAGGGTGCAGGTTACCCGCGCGAAAGCGGCCGGGCAGAAAGAGGATGCCGGAAAGTAACGTTGGACCGGTGACGCGGATATACGGCTGTAAGAATTTCGATACAACAGGAAAAGGAGCGATATCATGAGTAAGATTATTGGAATAGACCTTGGAACCACCAACTCGTGCGTGTCCGTGATGATGGGCGGCGAGCCCGTGGTGATCCAGAACTCCGAGGGGCAGCGGACCACTCCGTCAATCGTGGCGTTCACCGACAAGGGCGAGCGCCTGGTGGGGCAGGTGGCGAAGAACCAGATCATCACCAATCCCGAGAACACCATCCGCTCGATAAAGCGCTTCATGGGGCGCGCCTACTCCGAGGTGAGCGACGAGATGCGGATGGTTTCGTACAACGTGATGGACGACGGAAAGGGCGGCCTGAAGGTGAAGACCATCGCCGGGGAATTCACGCCCCAGGAGATATCGGCGCGCGTGCTCCAGAAGATGAAGCAGACCGCCGAGGACTTCCTCGGGGAGAAGGTGACGCGCGCGGTCATCACCGTGCCGGCCTATTTCAACGACGCGCAGCGCCAGGCGACCAAGGACGCGGGCCGGATCGCCGGCCTAGAGGTGGAGCGGATCATCAACGAGCCCACCGCGGCGTCGCTGGCGTACGGTCTGGACAAGAAGGGCGTAAACGAGAAGATCGCGGTCTACGACCTGGGCGGCGGCACCTTCGACATCTCCATCCTGGAGCTGGGCGAGGGCGTCTTCGAGGTGAAGTCGACCAACGGCAACACGCACCTGGGAGGCGACGACTTCGACCAGCGGATCATGGAGTGGTTGATAGCCGAGTTCAAGAAGCAGACCGGGATCGACGTGTCCAGCGACAAGATGGCGCTGCAGCGGCTGAAGGAGGGCGCCGAGAAGGCGAAGATCGAGCTCTCCAGCAAGATGCAGACCGAGATCAACATACCGTTCCTCACGGCCGACCAGAGCGGTCCCAAGCACCTGATCATCACCATGACCCGGGCGAAGTTCGAGCAGCTGGTGGGCGACCTGATCGAGTCCACGAAGGACCCGTGCGTCAGGGCGCTGGAGGACGCGGGCCTCACCCCCGGCGACATCGACGAGGTGATACTGGTGGGCGGCTCTATACGCATCCCCGCGGTGCAGGAGCTGGTGAAGCGCATCTTCGGCAAGGAGCCCCATAAGGGCGTGAACCCGGACGAGGTGGTCGCGGTGGGCGCGGCGATACAGGGCGGCGTCCTCGCGGGCGACGTGCACGACGTGCTCCTGCTCGACGTGACGCCGCTTTCGCTGGGAATCGAGACGCTGGGTGGCGTGATGACCCGGCTCATCGAGCGGAACACCACCATACCCACGAAGAAGAGCCAGATATTCTCCACGGCGTCGGACAACCAGCCGGCGGTATCGATACACGTGCTCCAGGGCGAGAGGGAGCTCGCGAACCAGAACCGGACACTCGGCAGGTTCGACCTGGTGGGCATCCCGCCCGCGCCGCGCGGCATCCCGCAGATCGAGGTGACCTTCGACATCGATGCGAACGGCATCGTCCACGTCTCGGCGAAGGACCTGGGGACCGGCAAGGAGCAGAAGATACGGATCGAGTCGTCGAGCGGCCTGAACGAGAACGAGATCAAGCAGATGGTGAAGGATGCCGAGTCGCACGCCGAGGAGGACAAGAAGCTCCGCCAGGTGATCGAGGCGCGCAACGAGGCAGACGCGATGATCTATGCCATGGAGAAGATGCTGAAGGACAACGCCGACAAGGTGGAGGAGTCCGAGAAGAAGCGCATCGAGGCGGAGATCGAGAGCCTCCGGCAGGCCATGCAGTCGGACGACGTGAACGCGATCAAGGCCGCCAAGAGCAAGCTGGAGCAGGCGTCGCACTCCTTCGCCGAGCGCATCTACAAGGAGTCGGCGTCGCAGCAGCAGGGCCAGCAGGCGTCGCAGGAGCAGGGCGGCGGTGCGCGTGAGGGCGCGCAGTCGCAGGGGCAGCAGGGAGAGAAGGTGTACGACGCGGACTACGAGGTGGTCGACGACGAGAAGAAGGAAGGCGGCAGATAACGCGTAACGAGAGGCTACTTTGGCTGCGAAAAGGGATTATTACGAGGTCCTGGGAGTGCAGAAGAGCGCTACCGAGGACGAGATTAAGCAAGCGTACCGCAAGCTTGCGCTGAAATATCACCCGGACAGGAACAAGAATAATCCCGAGGCGGTGGAGAAGTTCAAGGAGGCCACCGAGGCCTACGAGGTCCTCCGGGATCCCAAGAAGAGGGCCTCCTACGACAAGTTTGGTCACGAGGGAATCGCGGGCTTCGACGGTTTCGGCCGCGGCGCCTACACCGACTTCCAGGACATCTTCGGCGACTTCGACCTGGGCGACATATTCGAGGGATTCTTCGGCGCGGGATTCGGCGGCGGCGGGCGCAAGAAGCGCCCCCGGCGCGGCTCCGACATCCAGTACGATCTCACCATCGAGCTGGAGGACGCGGCCAACGGGAAGGAAGTGCAGATAGAGATTCCCCGAAGCGAGACCTGCTCCACCTGCTCCGGGAGCGGTTCCGCCGCCGGCACCAAGCCGGCGGTCTGCCCGCTCTGCAACGGAACTGGCCAGATTCGCCAGACCCAGGGATTTTTCTCCATCACGCAGGCATGCTACAAGTGCAAGGGCGCGGGGAAGATCATCACCTCGCCCTGCAAGGGTTGCGGCGGCTCGGGCCTGGTGGTGAAGAAGCGCAAGATCACGGTGAAGATACCCGCAGGCGTGGAATCGGGATCGCGCCTGAAGATCACCGGCGAGGGGGAACAGGGGCCGGCGGACGGCGGCCGCGGCGACCTCTACGTGATGATCCATATCAGGAAGCACCCGGTCTTCGAACGGCACGGCAACGACATCCTCAACATCATCGACCTCTCGTTCCCGCTGGCCTGCCTGGGCGGCGAGATCGAGGTGCCCACCATCATGGGAAAGAAGGCGAAGATGAAGATACCGCCCGGCACGGAAAACGGCCACATTTTCAGGATGAAGGGGAACGGCATCCCCTACCTGGGATCCTACGGACGCGGCGACCAGCTGGTGAAGGTGAACATCTACGTCCCCAAGAAACTCACCCCGAGGCAGAAGGAGCTCCTTGCCGAGTTCGCGAAGCTCGACTCCGAGAGCGTGGGAACGGCAGCAGGCAACTGAAGGCGCGGCGCCGGCCTGTAACCTGGTTGACAGCCCGGTTTCCACACCGTATAAGCGCCCATGCACGCGAACAGCATCGAAATACGGTTTTCGCTCCTCTTCTGGATATCCCTGTTTCTCCACCTGGTCCTCTTCCTGGGCCTGGTGATCTGGAGGTACACCCCCGCGGACTATATCGCCGGCACGGACCGGCTTTCCCGGAGCTCCGGCGCCGCCTCCCGGGACGTCATCGTCAACATCAACGAGGACAACGTGAAGGCCTATTCGCGCACCACGGTCCTTTCGGAAAAGGACTCGTCGGCCCGGGGCTTTATCACCCGCGAGAGGGGGGACCGGTGGCTCAACAACTCCCTGGAGTTTCTGCTGCGGAAGGGGCAGAAGGGCGCGGAAAAAAGCGGCTCCGCGAAGCGGCAGAAGCAGCGCAACAAGGAGCAGGTCCTCCTCACGCAGAACAACGAGGTGGCGATATTCCTCTCCAACTATGATTACAACCCCCTGAGCCAGTGGGGGCAGGGCGGCACGGGCGATTTTTCCACCATCCCGGACCGGTACAACGTCACCATGCAGAACTCCCTCTTCTACACCAACGAGGGGCACTTTTCCTACAACACGAAGAAGTTCAAGAACGCGAAATACTTCCAGAGCATGAAGAAGAAGATCGCCTCCAACTGGTTTCCCCCCATGATCGCCAACGCCATCATACCGGGCTACGCGCCGGGCTACATGCGTATCCAGGCCATACAGAGCCAGCTGGTGAAGCTCTACTTCGTCATGAACCGCGACGGCGACGTGCTGGATGTGAAGATCGTGGATTCCCTGCGGAACCCCTACCTGGACGCCTCCTGCGTGGACGCGGTGAAGCTTTCCCGGAGCTTCGGGAAGGTCCCGGCGGACATTACCGGGGATAAGGTGGTCATCAACTTCATCTTCGGCTACATCATCCGCTGACGGCGGCCGTGCCTTCCCATTCTGCTTAAGAATTTCAGTTTTATCATCCGACAATAAGAAAGAGGGGATGATATATCCTCACGGCGGGGAAGGCGCGCCCCCGGCCGGTTTTACCATTGGACCTGGCCCTGATACATGTTGAAAATACTCCTGATATCCGATCTGCACCTGGGGATCGCGAAGGGTGATCTGCCCATCGACGCGGACGTCCGCGTTGGCACGTTCCGCAGAATGGCCGCCCTCGCGCTGGACCACGACATGCTCCTCGTGGGTGGGGACCTCTTCGACAGCGACGCCCCCGACAGCGCCCTGGTGGACGCAGTGGCCGTTGAGTTCGCCCGCGCGGCGGCGAAGGGCGTACCGGTCCTCGTAGCGCCCGGCGAACGCGAGGTCACGGCCGGCGGGGATCTTCCCACCTGGCTCGGCCGGCTGGGTGCTGCGCGCGTCTTTTCCGACCCGGAAAAGTGCGAGCCCTTCACCTTCGAGAAGGAGGGGCAGAAGCTCTGCGTGTATGGCATGCCCGCGCTGCCCGCGTCGCGGCTGTCGGCGCTGTCGCGGACGGACCGTGAGGGCTTTCACGTGGGGCTTTTCCACGCGGAGCTCAGCCTCACGGGCGAGGCGCTCGAGACCGGCGCCCTGGTCCTGGACAAGAATCGCATCAGGGAGATGGGGCTCGATTTCTACGCGCTGGGGCACAACCACCATTTCAGGCTCTTCAAGCACAACAGGAGGGTGATAGGAGCGTATCCCGGTTCGCCCGAGGCCACCTGCTTCGGCGAGAAGGGCGAGCGGTACGCGCTCTCGCTCATCATCGACAATAACGAGCTGGTGCAGATAAAACGCCTCACGGTGAACAGCCTCGACGTGGAGGACGAGGCGCTGGACTGCGCGGCGCTATCCGGCTTCGACGCCCTCACCGGGTACCTGGAAGGCCGCAGGTCGGACCGCGCGGTGCTGCGCCTCACGCTCACCGGTGAAAGGCGCTTTCCCGTAGATTACGCGATGCTGATGAACTGGAGGAAGAAGTTCGCGGCGCTGGTCCTGCGCGACGAGACCGAGCCCGCGCTGGAGGCGCTCATCGAGGAGTGCCGGAACGACGGGACGCTCCGCGGCGATTTTTTCACCGTGCTGAAACGCGGGATCGACGCGGGGGAGCTCCCGCGGGGCATAGACGGCGACGCGTTCTCCCGGTTGCTCAACGGGCTTGTCAGGAAGGGCGCCTACGTCCCGGAGGAATGGCTGTGCTGATAAAGGAATGCATCGCCTC
>Ga0116143_10005535_pt1 | contig 11353 bp, 7 predicted proteins | sample AD_UKC034_MetaG_FD_89745 | JGI IMG/M metagenome (GOLD analysis project Ga0116143, IMG submission 89745) | Active sludge microbial communities of municipal wastewater-treating anaerobic digesters from USA - AD_UKC034_MetaG | ecosystem: Engineered > Bioreactor > Anaerobic > Digestate | place: USA...
CTCAGGGAGGCCTGTTCCCCCGGCATCCATTTCGCCGCTGATAAAAACATCCCCGGTACTATAAATCTTATAAACCTGGGTATAAGGAATTTCATTCGCTCCGAGAAGATAATCCACGGTGATCTGCACGATGCCCTGGGCCAGTTTATTCACTTTAAACGTCTTCACGGTCCTGTTTAAACTGGCATCTTTCCAGCCGGCGCACCGGAACTGCATTTTATTGCCGAAATCATTGTCAACCGGGGCCCGCCAGAAGTTGGGGACCGGTCCCTTTGTCAGATACTTCTTACCGATATATTCAAGGGTCAGCAAATTGCCGGTGACCGTGTCGAATCGCGCCAGGAAATCAACCCCGGTAATATCCAGGATTTTGCGGTCCTTGCTCCAGACAATTTCGAGAAAAGCTTTGTCCTGGTATGGCTTGACTTCTTTTTTCCAGCTAAGGGCAATCTGTTCCGAAGCCACCTCATGTCCCCGTGGGATCATTCCGGATGCTTCACGGGCCTTTACGCTGAAATTCAGAAAATATTCCATTCCGGGGTAAGGGTCAACCTCAGGCAGATCCAGTGTGAAGGTCTTTTCTTCCTGAGGGCCCAGATCAAGCTGTTCAATAGTACCCGAAGCAATGGCAATGCCGTCTCCCATTAGTTCCCAGTGGATATCGAACGCCTTTGCAGGGATAAAATCATATTTGTTCTTCACCTTTATGATCCCTTTTTTAGCATCGACAGGCTTGATGCTGAAATACTGGTATACTTTTTTAACTTCATACAACGCGGGATGCGGCGTCCGGTCGGGTAAAACGAGGCCGTTAATGCAGAAATTGCTGTCGCTCGGCGTACCGGCCGGACCGTAATCACCGCCATAAGCAAAATAGGTCTTTCCGTTGCTGTCCGTCTTCTGAAATCCCTGGTCTACCCAGTCCCAGATCGATCCTCCCTGCAACTGTGGATAACTTTCGATCACATCCCAGTAATCCTGCAGATTGCCGGTACTGTTTCCCATACTATGGGCATACTCGCACATGATCAGCGGCCTGGGTTGCTTCGTTGAAGCGTATTCGGCCAGGTATTCAATATCAGGGTACATCGGGCAATATACATCCGTGTTATGCCTCAGCTCAGCACGCTCGTAATGGACCGGACGGGATGGATCACGTTGTTTTATCCACCGGTAACAGGTGTCGAAATTGATCCCGTCGCCGGCTTCATTGCCCATCGACCAGAAGACAATGCAAGGGTGGTTCTTATCCCGTTCGACCATCGCTTCAATCCTTGCAAGATGTGCATTCATGAACTGCGGATCGTTGCCGAGGGTGCGGTCGGGGTGGTAGCCCATGCCATGCGATTCGATATTGGCCTCATCGATCACATATAGACCATACTGGTCACACAGCTCATACCAGCGCGGATCATTCGGGTAATGACAGGTTCTTACCGTATTGATATTGAATTGCTTCATCAGCCGGATATCCTCGAGCATTGATGCTTCAGAGATCACGTGAGCGGTAACCGGATCGTGCTCATGGCGGTTCACGCCTTTCATCCGCACCGGTACGCCGTTTACAAGGAAAAGCCCGTCCCTGATCTCGGAAGTGCGAAAGCCAACCTTGCAGCTAACTGCCTCCTGGCATACGTTTTTATCGTCATAAAGACCTACGATAAACGTGTAAAGGTCCGGCGTTTCGGCTGTCCACTTTGCAGGGTTGTCAATGGTCTCCTTCCAGAATATTTTCATGCTGGAACCACCGGAAAGCTTGATTTGCTCCGTAATCTGCGTTAATACTGTTTTCCCGTCGCCTGACAGAAGCTTTGCCCTCAGTTCAAAATTTTTAATGCTCTTCTTTCCGCTGTTAAAAATTTCAGCCGAGAACTCAAGATCTCCGTCGGTGTATTTATTTACCAGGCCTGCATTCACGAAATAATCACGAATACAGGCCTCAGGGCGGGCGTAAAGGTAAACGTCCCGTTCAATCCCGCTGATGCGCCAGAAGTCCTGGCACTCAAGGTATGATCCGTCGGACCAGCGGTAAACCTCCAGGGCCAGTAAATTAACGCCCGGTTTGACGAACCCGGTGATGTCGAATTCTGCCGGTGTTTTGCTGTCTTCGCTGTAACCGACCATTTCTCCGTTGATCCGGATATAAAAAGCGGACTTTACGGCGCCGAAATGAATGAAGACCCTTTTATCCGCCCACTCTTCCGGGATGTTTATCTTCTGACGGTAACAGCCCACCGGGTTGTAATCATGCGGGACTTCGGGCGGGTTTGGCCTTGGGGTCCATTCGTAAGCTATGTTAACATAGATGGGAACACCGTAACCTTGCAGTTCCCAGTTTGACGGTACGGCAATCGTATTCCAGCGGGAATCATCGAAGCCTGCCTTGTAAAACCCTTCCGGCACATCGCCCGGTTTTTCCACCCAGTTGAATTTCCAGTAACCGTTCAGCAACCGGAAGTAAGGTGAGGCCGTCCTGTTGTTTTCCAACGCCATTCTCTCATCCGGGTATGGGATCATGGTACTGTGAGGTTTCACTTTATTGATCCCGACAATATCCGGGTTCTCCCATTCAGGGAGTTGCTGGGAATTTAATCTCAGAAAACATGTCGAAATTAAAGTGAAAATGATGATCCGTTTCATGGTTTGATTTTTGGTTTTACAAAGAAAGGGAAATTGTTCCAGGGTTCCAAAGTTCCATTGTTCCAAAGTTCCAGGTTCCAGGGCTCCGGGTTCCGGGTTTGGGTGTAATGATCCCGAAGGGATCTAACGTGAATAGCCCCGGGTTTTAACCCGGGGAAAAAGAGCGATAAAAACCATATTGAGTGCCGTAGGCCCGACACAATAAAAATCCAACATTGTATTTCTGCCGTCCTTACAGGACTCTATAATATAATTAAACCATTCTCCTTTCGCCCGGACTCACGTCCGGGGCTACTATCTTGCATCCCTGCGGGATTTTCTCAACAGTTTCCGACCACCAGCATAATCTGCCGTCAAGTCGGTACTAATTAACGACTGCCAATGACCACTAATGACTACAAATGACCACCTAATGACACTCGCGAAGCGAGCTCATGACTTTATCAACCCTCGCAGGGTCCGTCTCCATCCATTCATAATTATTTTGTTCTGATTGCCCCATGAAGGCATTCTGGTTTCTGAACTTCATCCTGCTCCTGACGGGTGATCTTAGGGATGCATGGATTTCAGTTGCACCGGTTTTATCCAGCAATTCCTTTACATTCTTTTCCGTGATCCCACCGCCTGGCATGATGATGATCCGGTTACGGGTTCGATTGTTCAATTGTTGAATAAAGGAGGAACCTGCAAGGGCGCTGGCAGCCTGTCCTGAAGTCAGGATCCGCTCTATTCCGAGTCCGATGATATCTTCCAGGGCCTGAAATGGGTCGGCTGTCACATCAAAGGCCCGGTGAAAGGTCACTTGCATCGGCCGCGCCAGTTCGACCAAAACTGATGTCCGCGCTAAATCTACATGCCCGTTATCTTTTAATATGCCGAGGACCACGCCCTCCACCCCCTGTTTTTTACAAAAGAAGATATCCTCTTTCATTGCCTCATACTCCACATCGGAGTATAGAAAATCCCCGGCCCGCGGCCGGATGAGCACAAAAACCGGGATGCTGAGCTTTTTCTTTGTCAGCATGATGGTGGCAGCCGAAGGCGTGGTTCCGCCTTCGGAAAGGTTATCGCAAAGTTCTACGCGATGCGCACCACCGGCCTGGGCGTTGAGGGCGGAGACCAGGCTGCCGGAGCATACTTCCATGAGTCTTGAGTCTTGAGTCATGAGTCGTGAGTTAGAGTTATTGAGTTTTGAGTTTTGAGTTTTGAGTTTTGAGTTTGAGTTTGAGTTTTTGAGTTTTTGATTTGTTTGGAATTTGGTGCTTGGAATTTGGAATTTATCTGAGGAGGAATCCCCCTGCCAGCGGATCATCATCTTCAAACTCAAATCGATGTTCCCCGGTATAGTATGCTGTTCCGCTGACTTCCGGGACGACGGCAGGGAAATCCCCGAAAACGGTGGTTTCGGCAATTTCGACCTTCATGGTCGTCCCGATAATGCTTTCAATCGTGATCTTTTCTCCGGTATTAAGTTCGCCACGGGCATGATACAAAGCCGCCCGGGCGCTCACGCCGGACCCGGTCGGGGAACGGTCCAGTTCGCCATCGGCAAAGATGCAGACATTGCGGCTGTGATGTTGCGGATTTTCAGCTCTGCCGGTAAAGATCACACCGTATAAGAAGCTAAGGTCCTCTTCAAAAGGATGCTTTACCGAAACAGCTTCATTTACTGACTTTTTAATCTTCTTTCCCAAATCGATGAAAAGATGGCTGTTACCCGGTTTCATTGAAAGAGAGAAGTCCTCCGCTTCCACGAAAGCATAAAAAGCTCCGCCAAAGGCAATATCGAATTTGATCCTTCCAAATTTTTCAACCTCAACAATACCATCCTTTAGGTAAACAAACGAAGGAACATTGTGGAAAGAGGAGGACAGGTAACATCCGTTCTCTTCTTTTACCGAAGCTATAATCCTTCCTGCCGGTACATCGATCAGGATCTCGTCCCTGTTTCCGGCCAGATCGTGATCATTAGCATATTTCGCAAGGGCAATCATGGCATGGCCGCACATCGTGCTGTAGCCTTCATTATGCAAAAAGAAAGCCCCGAAATCAGCCCCGTTGTCATTCGGTGGCGTCAGGACGACACCGTACATGTCCGCATGTCCCCTGGGTTCCCACATGAGTCCGGTCCGGATTTTGTCAAAATGTTCCCTGAAGTAACGCCGCCTCTCAAGGACGGTGCGTCCCGGGATTTCCGGTAAGCCCCCGGTGATGATCCGAAGGGGTTCCCCGCAGGTGTGCATGTCAATGGTTGTGATGGTCATTGATGGTCATTTGTAGTCATTGATGGTCATTAAGTTGTATCGTTACTTATGTTGACTGCCGACCGCCGACAACCGACTGCCGACCGCTGATTTGAGCAAGAAGCATTCCGGCCAGCATCATTGTGCAGCCCAGCCATTTCCTGTCGGACATCGTTTCCGATAAAATCAGGACCCCGCCGATCACGGCAAAGACTGTTTCAAAGCTCAGGATGATCGCGGCGTGGGTTGGAGGTGCCTTCTTCTGCCCCACGATCTGGAGCGTAAAGCCCGCGCCTACTGAAAGAAGCCCTCCGTAAAGCAATGGCAGAGCAGCATCATAAATCCCGTTGAAAGTATTATTTTCGAAAATCAATGCCGAAAAAAGACTGAGCAATGCACACACAATATATTGCGTCATTGCAAGATGCAGGGCTGAAGTTTTGGGCGAAACCCACCCGGTGTAAAGGACATGGATCGCCCAGAAAATGGCCCCGATGAGCACCAGCGTGTCGCCTTTTGAAATAGTAAAACCTTCGGTGACAGACAGGAAATATAATCCGACCGTAGCAATGATGGCCCCTCCCCAGAGGTTCACCCCTGCTTTCTGCCCTGAAAATATGCCGAACACCGGCACCAGGATCACATAAAGCCCGGTGATAAAACCCGCGTTGCCGGCGGTCGTGTATACCAGCCCCGCCTGCTGGAAAGTAGCTCCCGCGAAGAGGATCAGGCCAAGGAGAATCCCATAGATAGTCGTTAGTCGATAGTCGTTAGTCGATAGTCGGTCTCCTTGTCTCCCAGTCTCCCCATCTCCCTGCTTCCATGCCTCCATGCCTCCCTGCCCCCATGCTTCCCTGCCCCCACGCCTCCATGCCTCCCTGCCCTTTATCACCGCCACCATCACCCCTGCTCCCAGCGCAAAGCGGATCGCGTTGAACATGAAGGGCCCGATATGGTCCATCCCCATGCGCTGCGCCACGAAGGCAAATCCCCAGATCACCGCGGCCAGCAGCAGGATCAGGTCGGAACGGATGGTGGAACTGCGCGACATTGGTCTTTGGTCTTTGGTCTTTAGTCTTAAGTCCGGGTCGGTAATTAGAATTCCGATTGCTCGGTACGCCTGATAATTTCGTTTTGAAGCGATTCGCCGAGATCGTTGAAATAGTCGCTGTAGCCGGCAACCCTGACGATCAGGTCACGGTATTTCTCCGGGTGCTTCTGTGCATCCCGCAGTGTATCGGCCGTCACGACATTGAACTGGATGTGATGCCCGTTCATCGAGAAATAACTACGGACCAGCTTGGCAACGCTGGTGATCCCTTTCTCATTGGCCATGAGCTGTGGGGTGAACTTCTGGTTGAGCAGCGTGCCTCCCGTTCTCAGGTGATCAATCCTGGAGGCCGATTTCAGCACGGCCGTGGGGCCTTTTATGTCTGCTCCCTGGAACGGCGAAATGCCTTCGGAAAGCGGCTGCCAGGCTTTTCTTCCATCAGGACCGGCTCCGGTGACACTACCAAAATATACATGACTCGTTGTCGGAAGCATCATGATGTGATGCTTCCCTCCCCGGGCATTAGGCCGCCCGTCCACCGCATCGAAAAACATATCAAACACCCTGACAGCCAGCTCATCGGCGTAATCGTCATCATTCCCGTATTTAGGCGTTTCATAGATCAGTTTGTACCGGAGGTCCTCATAACCAACAAAATCCGCCCCCAGAGCCTCCATCATCTCCTCCCGTCCTACAGTCTTACCGTCCTCCCGTCCAGGCCCCCACCCCGGCCCTCCCCCAACACGGGGGAGGGAGTCGAAACAGTGATACTTCAATGCTGCAAGCATATCCGTCACACTCCCCAGCCCCACTCCCTGGATGTAAGAGGTATTATAACGGGCTCCACCGGCGTTGTAGTCTTTGCCGTTTGTAATGCAGTCATCGATCAGGAGCGACAGGAATGGAACAGGCATGTGTTCGGCAAATAACTGCTCGATCTTTAAATTGCCGTTGATCTTGATGTCGATGAAATGATTCAACTGTTTTTTGAACGATTCCAGCAAGTCGTCAAAGGCTTCGAAAGACTCCAGTCCCGGCGACTCCAGCCCGGTTTTTTTACCGGTCCTGGGGTCGGTCCCGCCATGAAGCGTTATCTCAAGGACTTTCGGCAGGTTAAAATACCCGGTGAGCCAATAAGCCTCTTTTCCGAACGCGCCACTCTCCACGCACCCGCTGGCACCGCCTTCCCGCGCATCTTCCACACTTTTGCCCTGCCTTGCCAGTTCCCTAACGATAGCATCAGTGTTAAAAATGCTCGGCTGGCCAAAACCCGTTTTGACGATGTGCAGGGCCCTTTCGATGAATTCGTCGGGGTTCTTCACTGAGCTGCACCATGGAACTGGGCTGCAGGATCCGCATTTCTTCCACCACATCCAGGATGAGATAACTCAACTCATTCACGGCATTGCTTCCGTCGGGTTTCAGTCCGCCGACATTGATCAGTGCGAAATCGGTGTAGGTGCTGCTCTCTTTCGCGGTCACGCCGATTTTGGGTGGAGCCGGATGATTGTTGAATTTCACCCAGAACGACTGGAGCAGTTCACGTGCACGCTCTTTTGTCAAGGTTCCGGCTGCGATCTCTTTTTTGTAAAATGGATAAAGATGCTGGTCAAGACGTCCGGGATTGAACGAATCCCAGGGGTTCAGTTCGGTAATGACCCCGACATGGACGAACCAATAGTACTGAAGCGCCTCATGGAATGTCTCCGGTGCCCGGGCCGGAACCCTCTGGCAGATCCCGGCTAACTCAAGCAATTCGGCTTTGCGCTCAAAGGTCTGAAATTCGAAATTTGAAATTCGGAGAAGCTCATCAGCGTGACGCTCTGCAAACCGGATCATTGCCTCGGCCGCAATCTTCATTGCCATAAGCTCCTCGCTCTTAGCCCTAAGCCCTATGCCCTTAGCCCTATGCTCTATGCTCTTAGCTCTTTGTTCTATGCCTTCCCGCAATCCGGCAAGCTGTTCGTCAATCTCCCTGATCAAATCCAGGAATCCTTTCCGGTAAATCTTTCCACCGAGTACCGTATGCCCCGGGGCGCGTTGCTCCTGGAACTCAGTAAAAACACCTGCTTCGTAGGCATCCAGCCATGGACGGTCCATCGCTGCAAAGATCCGGTCGCGTTGAGTTTTACCTTTCCAGAATGGAATGATCATTTCTTCATAAACCCGCCTTGTTTCCGCATCGGATTTGTACGAAACTTTAGGCCTGGTGTGCAGGATCTCCAGGTCGTCCGGTGAATGAAGACATATCTCCGGGTAAGTCGGGACTGCCTTCGGGGCCGGGCCGCGTTCCCCGACAATGAGTTCGCCTTCATTGATACATATCTTTTTGTTTTCCAGGATATATTTGAAAGCCAGCGCCCGCTGGACAGGAACCGATTCATTATCCGCAACCCCGGACCGGAGAAATTCCGTCAGTAATAAGGCCCTTTCATGGGTCAGGGTGTTTTCGGCGTTGAGGCTTGATTCTCTTAGCTTTTTTATTCTTTCGTTCATTGATTTCAGGTGATCAATTGTTAAATTGTTAAATTGTTAAATTGTATGATTGTTATTGAGTTTTTGCTTTGAATCCTTGCTGGGTAAAGAAATAGACTGTTTTTTTAATCATTTCGTTATTTGGTTCCGGAATATTTTCTGCAAGATAAATTCTTTTCATTCGTTGATATTTTTCTTTTGCAATGGAATGATAAGGCAGAACATCAATCCGATCCAGTTTCAGTTTTTTCATCAGCCGTGAAATTTTCTCAAGATTATCCTTTTCATCGGTAATTCCCGGGATCAGCGGAAAGCGGACAATGATTTCTTTCCCTTGCCGGGCCAGCATTTCCAGGTTTTTTAACGCTAGTTCATTCGAAACACCTGTAAATTCAATATGGTTCAGATCATCCATCAATTTCAGGTCAAAGAGCCAGAGGTCGGCCAGGTTGATGACTTTTTTCAGTGCCGAAGGCTCCGCGTGGCCTGAGGTGTCGATGGCCGTGTGATATCCTTTTTCTTTGCAAAGCACCAGGAGCTTCTTGAGCGCATCTGGCTGCATCAGCGGTTCCCCGCCAGAAAAGGTCACTCCACCGCCGGATTCCCTGTAAAAGACTTCATCTTTAGCAATCTCGTTCATGACCTCCTCTGCCGGTTGCCAGTTGCCGACTGACTGCTTTGATTCAAAGATCCTTCCATCCAGTGTCCTTTGCACGTTCACCTGTTCTATTCCGGTCTCCTGGCTCTCCGGGTTATGGCACCACCAGCAACGCAACGGGCAGCCCTTGAAAAAGACTGTCGTCCGGATCCCGGGCCCGTCGTGGATCGTGTAACGGCGTATGTCGAAAATCAGAGCGTTCATCTCTGAATTATACTGGAAAGCCTCTCCCACTGCTCCTTGCTCATAATTCTATAATGCGGATCATAGGCATCAATATATGGATCACTGTGGTGTACCATGGCATTCCCGTGATATATCATTCGCAGGATTTCCTGGTTATCCCTCTCAAGATTAGAAATTTTCAGATTCATGGTTTTGATCTCGTTGAAAATACGCTCCCATTCTTTGCGCCAAACCATCAGGTCAGGGATTGTAAAGCCTGCTGAACTTTCGACGAAAGCATTGAAATAAGCATCTTCCGGAATGATTCCATCTTTGACCAGATCCATAGGCACCCTGATAAAGTTTTTACCCGCCCCGCAGGTTTCAGCCTCATGCCTGCCCTTTGATTCCATCTCTTCCAATTCCAGGTCAAAATATTCCCGGGCAAAAGAAACATTTTCCAGCAAATGCCCCGGACCATATTCATCCTGGAAAAAACTCTTGTAAATATCCTGTAATGTCGACTCCGGATAAAGCTCCAGTTGCTTTTCAACCGCCAGCCTGATTTCACTGCGCTCTGTTTTACAGCCTGGAAAGGCCATTATTATCACGAAAATAATGTATTGGATCCTGCTCATAAGATCATTTTATTTGACCTTCTCCTGTGCAGCGGCCCTGATCTGGTCCGCTTCCTGGTTTGCTTTTACCAGGATGGAATCAGCCTGCTTTTGCGCCTCGCTCATGATATTCTGCGCCTGCTTGTCACCCTGCTTCCTTACCTCCTCGGCCGACTTCTTTGCGGCCGCTTCAGCTACAAATCCTTTTCCTTTCGCTTCCCGGACTATCCTGTCCGCATTGGCATTCGCCTGTTTTTTTGCTTCATCGGCCAATACCTGCGCATTCCGGATCAATTCATCCGATTTTTTCTTTGCTTCATCAAGGAGGGCCTGGACTTTCTGATCGGCTTCCAGCAGGATCTTTTCCGCTTCATCTTTTACCTGCTCCTTCACCTCTTCTACCTTCTGTTCAACCTGCTGCTGCACCTGGTCCTTCAGGGACTCAACGAGATCTTTCCCCATACCCGCCAGGTTTAATGTGACTTTCGGATCAGTGACCGTCCCTTCGATCAAAGCATCCAGGTTTACATAATCACTGAGCTGAACATCAGCCCCGGCCTTGCCGGCTTTGGCCGCCAGGTCGTTGACCAGCGAGTTGGCCGTGCCGCCCATCATGCTGCGCGGGATCTTCATCTTAAGCATGTAACCGATCTGCTGGTTCAGCGCGGTCTGACCGCCCAGGTTCATATCGATTCCCAGGGCCTTGAAATCAAAGGGCTTCACTTCCATGATACCTTGGGCAAATTCAACAAAGACTTTTGTCCCGCCGATTTTCAAATTTTTGAGCTGGTCCATTTTCAGGGTATTCGACAGGCTGTTAAGGGTATTCACGTTAGTGACCTGCATGTCGGAAGTGAGCAAATCGCCAAGGCCGGTCAGCGATTCCAGCCGGGGCATCATGTTACCGTCAAGCAGGCCTGCCAGCTTTATATCCCCGCTAATATCCCCGATAACCTTTTCGGCAATCGGAGCGAATTTGCCGACAAGCACAAATTGCCTGAAAGCCTCTCCTATGCTGATATTTTTCACCCCCAGGCTGAAATCGACCGCGGGGTTTTCAGGGTCAATCGCGGCATAGCTCCCATCCATCTTCAACTTGCCTCCCAGGCCGTCCATCGACAGCCCGTCGAGGATCAGCTTCTGTTCCCTGACAATCACTGTTCCTGCCAGGTTGTTCAGCTTGTAATCGAGGTACTCCACTTTTTGGGCCGAAAGATTTAGGGTGAAATCCACTCCGGGAGGAACGACGAAAGCCGTCAAATCAGACGTATCGCTTTCAGAAGCGACATCTTCTTCGGGGAAAGTCAACAGTTCGTTCACATCGATCATCGAAGATTTCAGCTCAAACTTTCCTTTAATTTCCTCACCCTTAAGATAATATGCAAGATAATTCTCCAGTTTACCCTTGAGGCTGAAATCACTTTTTCCCGATTTAACACTCAACTCCGACAGATCGAGAAAAGCCGGCGTAATGGTAAGTGCTGCCCGTTCTATCAACAGTTCA
>Ga0116143_10005539_pt1 | contig 11351 bp, 10 predicted proteins | sample AD_UKC034_MetaG_FD_89745 | JGI IMG/M metagenome (GOLD analysis project Ga0116143, IMG submission 89745) | Active sludge microbial communities of municipal wastewater-treating anaerobic digesters from USA - AD_UKC034_MetaG | ecosystem: Engineered > Bioreactor > Anaerobic > Digestate | place: USA...
AGTAGAAATGCTCGCCATCGGCGATACCGTCGAGGAGGCCAGTCGTGCGGCGCGCGCGGACCCGGTTCCATCCCATGTGCGGCGCGGGCAGTCCGGGCGCGGGATGCAGGCGATGCACCGCGGCCGGCACGATGCCGAGGCAGGTTGTGTCGCCCTCCTCGGTGCGCTCGTAGAGCAGCTGCATGCCGAGGCAGATGCCGAGTACCGGCTGGGCGAGTCCGGGCAGGACCGTGTCGAGTCCCGCGCTGCGCAGGCGTTGCATCGCATCCCCGGCGGCGCCCACTCCCGGCAGGATCACCCGCGGGGCACTGCGTATCTCGGCGGGGCTCGCCGTGATCGTGCCGCGTGCCCCGAGGCGCTCGAGCGCGAACTGCAGCGACGCAAGATTGGCCCCGCCGCTGTCGACGATCGCGACATCGGCGCTCACAGCACTCCCTTCGTGCTCGGCAGGTCGGCACCCTCGCGGCGCAGCGCCTGGCGCAGCGCGCGGCCGACACCCTTGAAGCAGGCCTCGATCATGTGGTGCGTGTTCTCGCCGGTCACGCTGACGTGGATCGAGGCGCCCAGGCTGTCGGCCAGCGAACGGAAGAAATGCGGCACCAGTTCGCTCGGCAGGCCACCGACCTGGTCGCGGCCGAAACGGCCTTCGAAGACCGCGTACGCGCGGCCCGACAGGTCGATCGCGACCTGCGCGCGCGCTTCGTCCATCGGCAGCAGGAACCCGTAGCGGCCGATGCCACGCTTGTCGCCGAGCGCCTGGCGCAGCACCGCGCCGAGTGCGAGTGCGCAATCCTCGATCGTGTGGTGTTCGTCCACGTGCAGGTCTCCCTGGCACTCGAGCTCGAGCGAGAAGCCGCCGTGCTTGGCGATCTGTTCGAGCATGTGGTCGAAGAAGCCGATCCCGGTCAAGGCGCGTACCGGCCCGGTGGCGTCGAGATCGACGGCGACGCTGATCGTGGTCTCGCGCGTGCTGCGCTCGACGCGTGCCCGCCGCGCCGTGAGTTCGCGCACGATCGCGGGCCACGTTTCGTCTGCGCTGCCGTCGACGCGCACGCGCAGGCCGCGCACGCCGAGGTTGGCCGCGAATTCGAGATCGCTCTCGCGATCACCGATCACCGCACTTGCCGCGAGGTCGATCGGCCGCTCGCGCAGGTAGGCGTCGACCAGCGCGGTGCGCGGCTTGCGACACTCACAGGAGTCGCGCGGCAGGTGCGGACAGACGAACACCGCGTCGAAGTGGACACCCTGGCTGGCGAAGGTGTCGATCACGAAGCGCTGCGGCAACTCGAAACTCGCCTGCGGAAAGCTCGGCGTGCCGAGGCCGTCCTGGTTCGTCACCATCGCAAGGTGGTAGCCGTGTTCGCGCAGCGCGGCGAGCGCCGCGAACACGCCGGGCAGGAACTTCACTTTTTCGAGCGAGTCGACCTGCTCGTCGGGCGGCTCCTCGATCAGCGTGCCGTCGCGGTCGATGAAGAGCATGGCCTGAGGGCTCAGCATGCGAGACTCCCGATCAATTGGTCATTCTGCTCCGGGCTGCCAACCGTGATGCGCAGCGCCTGGCCGAGTCCGGGGCGATCGCTGAAATCGCGCACAAGGAGTCCCGCGTGTTGCACACGTGCCCGGGCGCGGGCCGCATCGTCGAATTCGACCAGCAGGAAGTTGGCGGCGCTCGGCCAGATCCTCGTGACACAGGGCAGCGCGGCGAGGCCCGCCTGGAGCCGCTCGCGTTCCGCGACGATCGCCGCCACCCACTCGCGCGCGACCCGCTGCTGCGTCGGTGCAAGCGCCGCCTCGGCCGCTTCGATGCAGGGTTGCGCGATGGCATAGGGGGGAATCACCTTGCGCAGCAGGCCGACTATGCGCTCGTCGGCGAGCAGCGTGCCGATGCGCGCACCAGCGAGCCCCCAGGCTTTCGACAGCGTGCGCAGGATGACGGCATGCGGCTCGGCCCCGATGATGTGTGCCCAGCTGTTCCCGGCCGCGAACTCGGCATACGCCTCGTCGATTACGACCAGCGCCCGCCCGCGCGCCGCCGCGATGACACGTCGCACGTCGTCCGCGGCCATCAGGTTGCCGGTCGGGTTGTTGGGGGAGCAGAGGAACACGAGTCTGACGTTGCCGTCCGCGAGTCGCGCCTCGATCGCGGGGACATCGAGCGCGTAGCTCCTGTCCCTGGCGAGCGGCACGGCGATGACCGCCGCACCCTGGATGCGTGCGGCGACCGCGTACATGCCGAAGGTCGGCGGGCAGACCAGCACGGCGTCGCGACCGGCGGTGCAGAAGGTGCGCACCAGCAGGTCGATCGCCTCGTCACTGCCTCGGCAGGCGAGGGCGCACTGCGCCGGCACGCCGTACAGGGCCGCGAGCTGCGCCGCCAGCGCATCGGGGTGCGGCTCCGGATAGCGATTGAGTCCCGCAATCGAGCGATCGGCCGGCCCGCGCCACGGCACTTCATTGGCGTGCAGCCGCGCGAGGCCCGGCTGCCACGCGGCGTGCTCATACGCCTCGAGCGCGCGGATTTCGGGACGCGCGAGTGCGAGCGGGTCGCTCATGCGCCGGGACCCAGCGCGGCGAGGCGCAGATCGACGGCGGCGGCATGAGCATCGAGGCCTTCGAGCTGCGCCAGCGTCGATGCGGTGGGCCCGAGCGCCGCGAGACCGGCGGCCGTCAGCTCCTGCACGGTGATCTGCTTGGTGAAATCCTGCAGCGACAGTCCGCTGCATGCGCGCGCATAGCCGTAGGTGGGCAGCACGTGATTGGCACCAGAGCAGTAGTCGCCGATCGGCTCGGGCGACCAGGGCCCGACGAACACCGAGCCGGCGCAGTCGATTGCGTCGAGCCAGCGCCGCGGCGCATCGACCTGCAGCAACAGGTGCTCCGGCGCGTAGGCATTCGATACGGCGATTGCGGTGCGGATGTCCTCGACCAGGATGATGCGCGTGCTCTGCAGGGAAGCCGCGAGGATACGCTGGCGCGATCGTTGCGGCAGTTGCCTGCCGATTGCGGCGACGACTTCCCCGGCGAGATGCCGTGAATCGGTGACCAGCACGGCCTGTGCGAGCGGGTCATGCTCGGCCTGCGCGAGCAGGTCGGCGGCGACGAAGTCCGCGCGGGCAGTTCCGTCGGCAATCACCAGCACCTCCGAGGGGCCGGCCGGCAGGTCGAGCGCGGCGCCGGCGGGATCGCCCGCGACGAGTTGCTTGGCCGCCGTCACCCAGGCGTTGCCAGGCCCGAAGATCTTGTCGACCTTGGGCACGCTCGCCGTGCCGTAGGCCATGGCCGCGATCGCCTGAGCGCCACCGATGCGGAATACCGTGTCGATGCCGCACAACTGCGCGGCGACCAGCACGGCCGCATTCACGCGGCCAGCGCGATCGGGCGCACTGCACAGCACGCGTTGCGGGCAGCCCGCAAGGCGCGCAGGCACGGCCAGCATGATGACCGCCGACGGCAGGGGTGCGGACCCCGCCGGCACATACAGGCCGACCGAGCCGATCGGGCGTACGACCCGTTCGCAGCGCACGCCCGGCATCGTCTCGACCGACAGCGCCGCGGGGCGTTGCGCCGCATGGAAGCTCTCGACGTTGGCGATGGCGCGCTCGAGTGCCCTGATCTGCGCCGCGCCGAGTTCGCCACGGGCGGCCGCGAATTCCGCCGGCGTCGCGGCGAGTGTCGCGAGGCGCTCGGGCGGCACGCCATCGAAGCGCGAGGTGAAACGGCGCACGGCCTCGTCGCCGCCGCCGCGCACGGCATCGACGATCGCACGCGCCTCCGCGTGTATCGTGTCGCCCACCTCCGGGTGCGGTCGCGCGAGCACCCGCGCGCGACCCGCGGCATCCAGCCCGGACCAGTCATGGATCGGGATGTCCGTCACGCGAGCATCTTCTCCACCGGCAGCACGAGCAGGGCGCTCGCGCCGGCCGCCTTCAGTCCCTCGAGCGTTTCCCAGAACACGTTCTCGCGGCACACTGCGTGGATCGCCACCCGGTCGGGGTGACCCTCGAGCGGGATGATGGTCGGCGACTCGCTCCCCGGCAGCAGCCGGCGGATCTCCGGCAGTGCCGCGCGCGGCGCGTGCAGCATGATGTACTTGCTTTCCTTCACCTGCTGCACGCCGTCGATACGCATCAGCAGGCGCTCGACCCAGTCGTTCTTCACGGGTGCGAGGGCGACCGGAGTGCGGATCAGGACCGCGTGACTCTCGAGCACCGTCTCGGCTTCGACGAGGTGATTCGCGGCCAGCGTGGAGCCGGTCGACACGAGGTCGCAGATCGCGTCGGCACGGCCGAGACGCGGAGCGATCTCGACGGCGCCCGATAGTGTGACGACGTTCGCTCGCACGCCCTGGCTGGTCAGGAAGCGGTTGAGCAGGTGCGGATAGGTGGTCGCGATGCGCTTGCCCTCGAGCGAGCGAGCGCCCGCGTAGGGCGTGCCCTCCGGCACCGCGATGGACAGGCGGCAGCGACCGTAGTCGAGCGTGCGCAGCGATTCGAAGTTTGCCTCGACGCCGCGCGCGGCGAGCGCGAGGCGCTTCTCCTCGATGACGTTGAGGCCCACGAGCCCGAGGTCGCAGACGTCCTCCTGCACGAGATCGGGGATGTCGTCGTCGCGCACGAACAGCACGTCGAGCGGCATGTTCTCGCCGAAGCCGACGAGCTGGTCCTTGCCACGCGAGAGCTTCAGGCCGCAGCGCGCCAGGATGTCGAGCGACGGGTCGGTGAGGCGCCCGGACTTCTGCACCGCGAGTTTGAGGCGCGTATCCTTATCCATGCAGGCGCTGCGCGGCGGTGGCGTAGCCGCCGTTGCCCTCGGTCAGGTAGCGCGCGACGCGCCCGATCGTCGTGATGCTGACCCCGGTGATGCGATGGATCTCCCGATAGGGCAGGCCGCGGTGCAGGCACTCGACCACCGCCCAGCGGTCGGCCATTGCTTCTATCTCGGCCGGGGTGCACAGGTCACGAAAGAAGGCGCGCATCTCCTCGGGCGTACGCAAGGTGAGCACGGCGGCATAAAGATTGCGCTCGTACTGGGCTTCCTGCCTGGCGGAAAGGTTCTGGTGCAGTTTCATGGCCTGTGCTAATGTATTAACGTGTTAGCACGATAGCACATGCCGGGCGGCGATGGAAGCGGGCGTCCTTGACCGCTTGCAGAGGCAACCCCTAGACTGCGCGGCACTCATCGAGACCGGCTGAGGGACAGGCCCTTGGACGCCGGGGCAACCAGCGAACCCAACCCGTTCGCCCGGTGCCAACTCCTGCGGTCGCGCCAGCGCCGTGAGATGAGCGGTCGGCAGAGCCGGCAGGTCGCAGGACCCGCCGGATGGATGCCGGACACCCCGCTAGCTGCGGGTGCTCGCCGCAGGAGTGCCGATGCGTGGAAAGAGGCACTCGAGATGGAGCATCCGGAAAGAATCGATCCAGGCCAGGCCGCCGCAGACACTGCCGCCTCCGACGCGCGCCCGCGCATGGTGATGCGCGAGGGGGTGCTGGTGATCCCGGGCGAGGTGGCGCTGTACCACGGCGGTATGCTGCAGGGCACCAGCGTCGCCTGGCGGCTCGAGGGTGCGGAAGGCGCGCCGATCGTCGCCGCTTTGGGCGGCATTTCGGCCCATCGACGGGTCTACGGCGACAATGGCTGGTGGAACGGCGTGGTGGGCCCGGGTTGCGCACTCGATGCGGCGCAGCTGCGGTTACTGTCGTTCGACTATCTCGGCGGCAGCGGTGAATCGAGCGGTCCGCGCCCCGGGGAAGCCTTTCCTCGCATCTCCACCTATGACCAGGCCGACGCGTTGCTGCGGCTGCTGAATCACCTCGGCGTGACGGCGTTGCACGGGATCGTCGGCGCCTCCTACGGCGGAATGGTGGCGCTCGCCTTCGCGGAGCGCTATCCCGAGCGCGTCGGGCGGCTGATCGTCGTCAGTGCCGCCGACCGGGCACACCCGATGGCGACCGCCTGGCGCAGCGTGCAGCGGCGGGTGATGCGCTTTGCGGCGCGCTGCGGCCAGGCGGGCGAGGGCGTCGAGATTGCGCGCGCACTGGCGATGGCGACGTACCGCAGCCCCGAAGAGTTCGCCGCGCGCTTTAGCGGTGCACCGCGTACCGATACCGAGGTCGCCGTGTTTCCGGTCGAGGAGTACCTGTTCGCGCGCGGCGCGGAGTACGCCGCGCGCCATTCGACCGAATCGTTCCTGTGCCTGTCGGAGTCGATCGACCTGCATCGCGTCGACACCAGCCGGATCTTCGTGCCGACCACCGCGGTCGCCGTGCGCGAGGACCAGCTGGTGCCGGTGAGCGACATGCGTCGTCTCGTTGCGCGCCTCGAGCACGCGCGGCTGCACGAGATCTCCTCCGTGTACGGCCATGATGCCTTTCTCAAGGAGGCCGCACTGCTGCGGCCCGCGTTCGCAGATCTCACCGGGAGTCCAGCGTGACCGATCGCTTTGCAGAAAATACCCGCGCAGTGCGCGCAGGCCTCGAAACCGACGACGCCACGGGCGCAGTCGTGCCGCCCATCCATCTGACGTCGACGTTCGCATTTCGCGGCTTTGACGACAAGCGCGCGTATGACTACACGCGATCCGGCAATCCGACCCGTGACCTGCTGGCCGACGCACTCGCGGACCTGGAAGGCGGCGCGGGCGCCGTCGTCACGGCGACCGGCATGGCGGCGATCACCGTCGTCGGCCACCTGCTACCTGCGGGTGCGCGCATCGTCGCACCGCACGACTGCTACGGTGGCAGCTTCCGCCTGTTCACGGCCTGGCAACGGCGCGGCGAGCTGCGCGTCGACTTCGTCGATTTCGGCGATGCCGCCGCGGTCGATGCCGCGCTCGCCACGCCCTTTGCGATGCTGTGGATCGAGACGCCGAGCAATCCGCTGCTGCGCATCTCCGACATCGCCGAACTCGCGGCGCGAGCTCGCCGCGCCGGCGCCCTGGTCGCCGTCGACAACACCTTCCTATCACCGGCCTGGCAGCAGCCGATCGCTCTCGGCGCCGACCTCGTCGTGCACTCGACGACCAAGTACATCAACGGGCACAGCGACGTGGTCGGTGGCGCGGTCATCGCACGCACGGCGGAACTCGCGCAGCAGCTCGCCTGGTGGGCCAACTGCCTCGGGCTCACCGGCTCACCGTTCGACAGCTTCCTCACGCTTCGGGGGCTGCGCACGCTGCACGCACGCCTCGCCGTGCATGAGCGCAATGCGCAGGGCCTCGCCGCATGGCTCGCGGAGCAGCCGGGGATCGCGAAGGTGTACTACCCGGGGCTCGCGACGCATCCGGGGCACGAGCTCGCCCGACGCCAGCAGCGCGGCTTCGGTGCCATCGTGTCGCTCGAGCTCGAAGGCGGTACCGAGGCGGTGAGGAAGTTCGTCGGGGGGCTCGAGTTGTTCTCGCTCGCCGAATCGCTCGGTGGTGTCGAAAGCCTGATCGCGCATCCGGCAACGATGACCCACGCCGCGATGGAGCCGCAGGCGCGCGCCGCGGCGGGCCTCGTCGACGGCCTGCTGCGCCTGTCGGTGGGCATCGAGGACCTGGAGGACCTGCGCGGCGACCTCGCGCGCGCGCTGGCACTCGCCGCTCAGCGCTGAGCGGCGAGCGCGTCCAGTACGGCCTGGCCCATCGCGCGCGTCGAGAGCGCCTTGTCGCCCGGGCCGAGGATATCGGCGGTGCGCGCGCCGACGGTGAGCGCGGCGCTGACCGCCGCTTCGATGGCGGCGGCCTCGGCCTCGAGCCCCAGCGAATGGCGCAGCAGCAGCGCCGCCGACAGAATCGTGCCGACGGGATTGGCGATGCCCCGGCCCGCGATGTCGGGCGCAGAGCCATGGATCGGCTCGTAGAGACCGCGGCGACCCTCGCCCAGCGAAGCCGACGGCAGCACGCCGAGCGATCCGGCCAGCATCGACGCCTCGTCGGTCAGGATGTCGCCGAACATGTTTTCGGTGAGCAGCACGTCGAAGTCGCGCGGGCGGCGGATCAGGTGCATCGCCGCGGCGTCGACCAGCATGTGCTCCAGCGCTACGTCAGGGAATTCGGCTGCGATCACGCGGCCGGCCACGGCGCGCCAGAGGCGCGAGGTCTCGAGCACGTTCGATTTGTCGATCGACACGATGGACTTGCGACGCGCGCGGGCCAGGGCACCTGCCGTGCGCGTGATGCGCTCGATCTCGGCCACCGTGTAGGTGCACACATCGGTCGCCTCGGTCTCGGTGCGGTGCTTTTCGCCGAAGTAGATGCCGCCGGTGAGTTCGCGCACGAAAATGAAATCGACGCCGTCGACGACGCCCGCCTTGAGCGGCGAGGCGTCACGCAGCGCAGGGTGCACGGCCACCGGGCGCAGCTTGGCGTAGACACCGAGTTCCCGTCGCAGGCGCAGCAGCGCCGTCTCGGGGCGCAGCCTCGCGTCGGGCGAGCTCCACTTCGGTCCGCCGATCGCGCCGAGCAGCACGGCATCGGCCTCGCGACACAGATCGAGTGTTGCGGGCGGCAGGCCATCACCGTGCGCGTCGATGGCGGCGCCGCCGAAGGGCGCGGGAGTCAGCGCCAGTTCATGGCCGTGGCTCTGCGCCAGCGCCTCGAGCACGCGCACGGCTTCCGCGACGACTTCGGGACCGATGCCGTCGCCGCCGAGGACGGCGATCCGGGCCTTCATGCGTGGCTGCGCTCGTAGGCGGCGATCGCGGCCTCCTGCGACTGCAGAAAGCCGAGCTCATCGACGCCATTCATCAGGCAGTAGCGCGAGAAGGCGTCGATTGGGAAGTTGACTGCGGCCCCGGTCGGTAGCGTGATGGTGCAGGCCTCGAGGTCGACGGTGACCTCGGCGCCAGGGTTCGCGATCAGCCACTGGTGCGTCGTCTCGTCGACGATCACGGGCAGCAGGCCGTTCTTCAGCGAATTGTTGCGGAAGATGTCGGCGATCTCGGTGCTGACGACGGCGCGAATGCCGTAGTCGAGCAGCGCCCAGGGCGCGTGCTCGCGCGATGAGCCGCAACCGATGTTGCGGCCCGCAACCAGGATCTCGCAGCCCTGTGCGGCCGGCTGGTTCAGCACGAAGTCGGGTTTCGGCCTGCCCTCGGCATCGTAGCGCCAGTCGGCGAACAGCTGCTTGCCGAGGCCCTGCTTGGTCGTGGTGGTCAGGAAGCGGCCGGGGATGATCTGGTCGGTATCGATGTTGCTCGAGGGCAGCACGACGGTGCGCGAGTGGATTTTCCTGATGGGGGTCATGTCGATTATCCGTTCAGTACGTCGCGCGGGTCGGTCACGCGCCCGCGGATGGCGGAGGCCGCCGCAGTCAGCGGACTTGCGAGCAGGGTGCGTGCGCCGACGCCCTGCCGGCCTTCGAAGTTGCGATTGCTGGTGCTGACCGCGTACTCGCCCTTCGGCACCGTGTCGCCGTTCATGCCGAGGCACATCGAGCATCCCGATTCGCGCCAGTCGGCGCCTGCCTCGATGAAGATGCGATCCAGGCCTTCCTTCTCAGCCTCGCGGCGTACCTGCTGCGAACCGGGCACGATGAGCAGATGCACGCCCTTGGCGACCTTGTGGCCGCGAAGGATGTCGGCGGCGGCGCGCAGGTCGCTGATGCGCCCATTGGTGCAGCTGCCGAGGAAGACCACGTTCACCGGCTGGTCCTTGATCGGCTCACCGGCGGTCAGGCCCATGTAGGCGAGCGCCTTGTTGAACACCGGGTCGCCGGCGCGTGCCGGAATCGTCGCCGAAATCGGCACCACCATGCCGGGGTTGGTGCCATAGGTGATCATCGGCTCGAGCGTCGCGGCGTCGATGTCGACGCTCGCGTCGAACCGCGCGCCGGCGTCGGTCGGCAGGGCACGCCAGGCGGCGAGCGCCTCGTTCCATGCTGCGCCCTGCGGCGCGCGTGGCCTGCCCGACAGGTACTCGAAGGTGGTGTCGTCGGGCGCGATCATGCCCGCCCGTGCGCCGGCCTCGATCGACATGTTGCAGATGGTCATGCGCGCCTCCATGTCCATCGCACGGATCGCCGCGCCGCGATACTCGATCACGTGCCCGGTGCCGCCGGCAACGCCGATCTGGCCGATGATCGCGAGGATCAGGTCCTTGGCGGTCACGCCCGGCGCGAGCCGGTTCGCGATCTCGATCGCCAGCGTCTTCGGTCGGCGCTGCAGCAGGCATTGCGTGGCGAGCACGTGGCCCACCTCGGTGCTGCCGATGCCGAAGGCGAGGGCGCCGAACGCGCCATGCGTGCTCGTGTGGCTGTCGCCGCAGACGATGGTCTTGCCGGGCTGCGTGAGGCCGAGCTCCGGGCCGATGATGTGCACGATGCCGCGCCGCGGATCCTGCAGTCCGAACAGCTCGACGCCGAACTCGGCGCAGTTCTTCTCGAGCTGGCGCACCTGGTTGGCAGCCGATTCGATCGCGATCGGCTCGCCGCCGAACACCTGGCTGGTGCGGGTCGGGGTCGAGTGATCCATCGTCGCCAGGGTCAGGTCGGGGCGGCGCACCTTGAGGCCACGTTCACGCAGCAACTGGAATGACTGCGGCGAAGTCACCTCATGGGTGAGGTGCAGGTCGATGAACAGTACGGCAGGGGTGTCCGCAGTTTCCGGCACCACCACATGGCGGTCCCAGATCTTCTCGAACATCGTCTTGGGTGAAGTCACGCTGCTGGATCCTTTCGGGGTGCGCTATACGGCGGCCTGGGCGATGCGCGCGCTGCCGCTGCGATCGTCGCGGGCGCGTCCACCGGCGCGCTGGGAGAGCTCGATGCGGTTGACCACCTCGAGGAAGGCACGCGCGCTCGCCTCGACGATATCGGTGCTGACGCTCGAGCCGCGATACGTGCGCTGATTGTACTCCACGTACACGATCGCCTCGCCCTGCGCGTCCTCACCGGCCGAGACGCTGCGCAGCTCGAACTTGCGCAGCGCGGCGTCGATACCGGTCGCGGTCTCTATGGCCTTGATCGCGGCATCCACCGGGCCGTCGCCGGTCACGGTTTGCTCGGCGGTGCGGCCATCGGCATGGCTGAGCTTCACCGTGGCGCGCGCCGGTGCGCCGGTGCCGGCCACGGTGTGCAGTTCGACCAGTGTCCAGGGTCCGGACGCCGAACCCTCGGCGCGCAGCACGAGCGCCTCGATGTCGCCGTCGAACAGCTCCTTTTTCTTGTCGGCGAGCGCCTTGAACTCCGCGAATACGCGATTCAGTTCCAGCTCGTCGAGCTCGAAGCCGAGCTGCTGCACGCGCTCGCGGAAGGCGTGCCGGCCGCTGTGCTTGCCGAGCACCAGGCTCGAGCGGGACAGGCCGACCGATTCGGGCCGCATGATCTCGTAGGTCGAGTGGTGCTTCAGCATGCCGTGCTGGTGGATGCCCGACT